>Ga0209702_10009935_pt1 | contig 10391 bp, 12 predicted proteins | sample FRY01_FD_187210 | JGI IMG/M metagenome (GOLD analysis project Ga0209702, IMG submission 187210) | Freshwater microbial communities from Lake Fryxell liftoff mats and glacier meltwater in Antarctica - FRY-01 (SPAdes) (version 2) | ecosystem: Environmental > Aquatic > Freshwater > Ice > Glacier...
CCAAGAGCAGTTTGATCGCCTGCCTAAGTGGGTCAAGGAAGCCGTTGAAGCCTCGCCTGAATGGGCTGAGTTGCACTCCGACACGGACGAGCAGCCCGCTAGCAAGGCGGCAGCTAATCCCGGCACCACCGAAGAAGAGGAAGACGACATTCCGTTTTAACCTACCCGTTCCGCACAACCAAACCAAAAACCAAAAGCATGATTGTTCAAAATCCTAACGGCACATACCGCAAAACCGCCAAGCGCAAAACCAAGGTTCTTTCCGGCAACGTGATCCGAACCTACGTCAGAAGCTCATTCAGTGAGGAGCTTTCACCGCCAACCACGTTTACCTATCCCAGCGTTGCGGCAGCGGCGTTTGCGTTTTTTGAAGGCTGATACCACTCTCCTCCGGGATTGACAGAGCGGGGGCCGCGCATCCGGACAACGCGGAAACTTTACAGCAGATGGCAAAGCAACAACAGCACAAGGCGGTGGAACTGGCAGCGGTTATCTGCGGCTATGCTCGGCGCAAGGACCGCTCTGTTTCAATCCGCATTGCCACACAGTCGGAAGCACCCACCGACCTTATCCAATGGCTCGACGAACGGCAGGATCGCAAGGAAGTGACCGTGCTGATTGCCGATGACGCCAACGCGCAGGCACTTTCCTATCAGGGCGAGCGTGACAAGAAGGGCAACAGCCTATCCCAGCAGCTCAGGACGGCGCTATGGAGCCAGCATAAAGTGATGCTGGAACATGGCGTTCGGAATGTGCCGCAGGAGTTCGCCGACTATTACGACCTACGCATGAATGAGTTCATCGAGTTCATCAAATTTGACGATTGCTAGCAGACCAATACCAATACTATGACCATTACCACCAACGGAAAAACCTTCAAGCTCTCCTGTGACAACCACGGGTGGACGCTCCATTCCCCTGTTGTTAAGACAGACAAAAAGACAAAGGAGAAAACGGCGGGGTTCCGCCCCACCTACTATCCCAATGTCGGCCAGTGTCTCGCGGCCATTTCGGACCGCGTTCTCGGAGATGCCAAGGACATTACCGATATGATGGAGATTGCCAATACTTTGAGGCAAGACCTTTTTTCCTTTAAACCCGCTTAATATGGAAGCTGAACCCACTACCCCGACCGGCCCGCCCATGCGCGCCCTACTTGCTTGCACCCTGCTCTCTGGCGGTTGGATTCTTCACCCATCAGACTTTGCTCGCGGTCCGAAGGGGCCATCAGGATCAGAAATGAAGGGCGTTGGCAAAACCGAAGACGGTCGCGACATTTTGCAGGATCGAGGCGGGCGACAATACACCCGCGATAAGAAGGGCACGATCCGCAGGTTGAAGCCAAAAGCCTAAGCCACCGCCATCTTTTTCCTTTAAACCCGCTTGACTTTTTTTACCCCATAGCCGATACAAATTCCACTTAGCAGAAACAACATGAGCAGCAAACAATACTCCGTCATTGACATTGAAACCTGGCCTATGCCGGACGATCACCTTGTCAAATTCCTTCCCGCTCGCAAGGCGTTCAATGCCGATAGCGTCAAGTGCGGCAACATCAAAGACCCCGCCAAGATCGAGGAGAAGATCGAGGCATCACGACAGACGCATGAAGCGGAGCAGGACGGCGCTCTGGACGCGCTCAGGGACAAGGCAGCACTTGACCCTATGTTGTCCCGCATTTTTGCGGCGGCGATCTCTGATGCACCGGGAGGGTGCCTTGTGCCGATGTTCCCCAATCCCACCGACGATCAGGAGAAGATTATCATCAATGCCATTTGGGCGCGGCTTGATTCCGCAGCAAGGGGAGAAAGCAAGGGCGTTCTCGGCTGGAACATTCAAGGCTTTGACATTCCCTTCATTTGGAAACGCTCCATCATTCTCGGCATCAAGCCGCCAATCCGGCTACTCAACCCCGTGTGGAACAACCACTGGATTAAAGACCTCTCGTTGGAGTGGTGCCTGAATCCCAAGGACTACGCTAAACTTTCCAAGGTGGCGCTGGCACTTGGCCTTGCTGGCAAGCTGGACCTTGACGGTGAGTTGCCGTGGCAGACCGCGCTGCACAATCCTGAGCTATGCCTTGAGTATACCCGCCGTGACGGAATGCTCTGCTGGGAGATTGCTGACCGGCTCGGAATGCTCGGCTGATTCATCAACCACTTTTGCCGCTATGCACAATACCAACGAAATCGCCCAAGCCTACAAGGAACTGGAGGAACTTGAGGTTCGCATCAAGGAGATGCGGACAACTATCACCAGTGCCACGGAGCGCCTTTCTCGCCTTGTGGAGCAAATCACTTGCGGCATGGACCAAGAGGAAGTGCTCGACGAGCTGGAAGAGATCCTTGAGATGCTTGAATCTGACCAGTGATGAACGTGATTATCGGCATAGACAACGGACTGGACGGCGGCATAGCTGCAATCTCGCGCTTCAATGGAGCAATCTTAGCGCTTGCCCCTATGCCTACGCTCATTCACATCCTTCCCCCGTTGAAGTCATCCAAGGATGGTGCGGCGAGGGAAAGGCGGGAGGTTGATACGGTGGCGCTCATCGAACTGCTTGATAATATGTGCTATGATCGCAACAAAACGCATGTCATTTTCGAGGAGTGCCCCGATCATGCCAACCGTGCGTCATCAATGCGGAGCATGGCTATCTCAACGGGCAAGGTGACTGCGGCGCTTGAGGTTAAGGGGTTTTCGCATAACCGGATCATGTCGCGAGACTGGCACCCGCTGGTCCTCGGCAATTTTAAGCGAGGTGAATCAAAGGTGAGGGCGGAAGCAATAGCTAGGCTATTTTGGCCCAACCAAGTATGGCCCACATTAAAGCCCAAGGGGAAGGTGCTTCACGACGGCATTATAGACGCCCTCCTTATTGCCCATTATATGAGGATCACAACATGAGTCGGCCTATCTCCATGAGTGAAAGCAGATTAACGCTGCACGTCCTCTACAGCGACGGCACGATACACCGTCTCGACAAGGCTACCGGCAAATGGTCTGATACATTCCAGTGTCCCACCAAGGAGCAGAAGGCCAAGGAGAAAGCGGCATGGACTCCTGATGATTGGCAGACTCGCCTTGCCGCCATCTTCGGGCACCGGGCGGAAACGCCATGGCCAGAAAAGACAGTGAAGGCATACCGGGATGTTCGCGCTACAACTGGCATCAACGCAAGCCCGCCGGACTTGGCCCTTATTGAGCGCTACTATGCAGCCAAAGACCCCGCTGAGTTTTACCGTACCGCCCTTACCACATTGCTTTCGCATTGGCTGGATGAGTGCGGGAAGGCCCGCAAGTGGGCGGCAAAGAACCCGCTACCCAATGAGCGCAGGCAATGGTGGCGTGAAGCTGGCTATACGCAGGAACAATTTCAGGCAATGCCTACAGAAGAACAGATTGAGAACGAACAACTTTGGAGAGCAGTATGACAACAGACATTACCGTTGAGCCTTTAGTGTGGAAGGTTTACCCTGACCGCTCCCGTATCGCCACCACTCCCCTGCTTGAGTATCTGGTGCAGCCCCGCGATGGCGGGCACGGCTGGCAATGGGCGGCTTTCCTTGGCGATCCCATGGCGGCGACACTTCGCGATGTGCTGACAATGGAAGACGCGCTGATGGAGTGCCAGATGCACTTGGAGATTGGTATCATGGGGTGCCTGGAAGATTGAGACGAAAGGACATTATGGAAAAAATTGAAACCAACACCGCGCAAGAAGCCGGTTCCTCTCCATTGCCTTATTATGCCTCTCCTTGTGGCCGCGTGACGCTGTATCATGGCGACTGTCTGGACGTGCTGACTAAGATACAGGACGCTTCCGCAGATATGGTCATGGCTGATCCTCCGTACGGCACAACCGCCTGTAAGTGGGATTCAGTCATTCCGTTTGAACCCATGTGGGTGCAGTTGAGGCGGATAACGAAACCAAACGGGGCGATTACGCTGACCGCATCGCAGCCGTTTACGTCGGCGCTAGTAATGAGCAATGTGAAAATGTTCAAGTATGAGTGGATTTGGGGTAAGAACATGCCAACCGGATTTGCAATGTCTAAGTTTATGCCAATGAAGGCCCATGAAAATATTTGTGTTTTTGTGCAGGAGGGAAAGCCTAAATTTAACAAGCAGCCGACAAAAAGCCTTATAACTGATCGCGCTTTGGGTGGAGTGCAAAAAAGACACCTTATCAAAAAGGACGGCATCTATGGACGCTTGGGAAATACCGAAAAATATACCCTTTCACAAAATGTGTCGCCAAGGTCCGTGATACCCATAGACTGTGAACCGAGATCGCTCGGCACTCTACACCCCACTCAAAAGCCCGTCGCCCTTATGGAATACATGATTCGCACCTACACCAACCCCTGCGAGGTCGTGATTGACTTCACGATGGGAAGCGGAACAACAGGAATCGCCTGCATCCGCACGGGCCGCAAGTTCATCGGAATCGAGAAAGACCCAGCGCACTACGCTACGGCACTCAAACGAATTAAAAACGAACTCGCGCAAGGGGATCTGTTCCTCGGGCAGAACACCCAACCCGAAGGCATCCTATGAACACAGAAAGCATAGCAACCAAAAGAGTAGATCGCGGAAAAGTTGAGAAGCCTGGCGACTTCTGCTTCGACGAGGACTTCTCACATATCTACATCATCCTGCCTGGAGTGCAGCATCCCGACGCAATTCCCATCCAAAAAGGGTCTTCTGGCACTCCTCGCGTATGGGGATGGGACGGCAACGAGGAATCGCCCACGCTAACTCCTAGCATTTCCCTGAAGTCCCAATGGCACGGATACCTTCGCGCTGGGAGATTGGAATCCTGCTAGCCATGCCCGAATTTATTCCAAAGGACACTGAACCAACCCGCCTTTAATGCCTTCCGCGATTCAATCCCTGCCCCGCTCCATTGATGCGGAGAAAGCCGTCCTCTCATGCGCCCTGCAAGACCCCGCTGAGTTTGTCCCGCAAATCCATGAGCACCTGTTCTACCTGCCTGCTCACCAGATCATAGCCAAGGCATTGCGGGACATCTACGACACGAACCAAGGCGACGTTGACGTGATTCTGCTCAATCGCCATTTGACCGACCACGGCAAGCTAGATGGCGTAGGCGGGCCGCGCTATGTGGTGGAGCTACTGGATGATGTGCCGTCCACTTCCTTGTTCTCTGAGTATGTGGCCGTACTGGAAGACAAGGCAAAGCGCCGCGCCCTTATCGCTCTGTGCGGCACCGTCAACACACGCGCCCACAAGGACACCGGCAAGGCCGACGATATACTGGAAAGCGCCGCCGCATCCCTGATGAAGATAGGCGAGACTGGCGCGGACGACCAGACCTTCGACCTGCGGACCATCCTGATTCGGACTCAAGAGCAGATTGAGCAGGCGTACGGGCGGGGGGCTGGCGTGAACCCCGGCCTGTCTACCGGGCTAAAGGGTCTTGACGACCTATGCTTGGGCATGGGAGACGGCAAGATGATCGTGCTAGCAGGCAGGACAAGCACAGGAAAGAGCGCCTTGGCCGCAAACATTGTTGATGCTGTCGCCATCACGAACCGCAAGAAAGTGCTGATCTTCGCTTTGGAAATGGATGAAGTGGAATGGGGGCAGCGGCTCCTTGCCAAGCGCTCAGGCATTCGCCTCACGAACATTGTCACCGCCAACTTGAACAAGGAGCAGCTGAACAAGGTAATGACTGCCTCATCTATCATGGCTGATGCTCAGATCAACGTGGACTTTTGCCCCGGCTCAACAGTGGAGCGGCTGGCGGCGAAGTGCCGTAGATGGAAGCAGACCCACGGGCTTGACTTTGTGGTGATCGACTACTTCCAACTACTCCGCACCGAGGCTATCGGGCAGACACGGGAGAAGCTGGCGCATATTTCCCATACGATCATGGCGCTCGGGAAAGAGCTTCGCATACCCATCCTCTTGCTAGCACAGCTCAACAGGAACGCTATCGGCAAGCGCCCCAATGTTGGCGACTTAGCTGAGTGCGATGCGCTCGGGCAGGACGCTGATATTATCTGGCTATTGCACCGGCTAGAGGAGGAGCAGGAAGACCCCTCCGTATCAAGCGTGCATGTCGAGATTATTCAGGACAAGGGCCGGGGGTGCGGCACTGGCAGCATTCACACCGCCTTCTACGGGCAGACTCAGACCTTTCAAGAAATCAAAAACCCTAATTACAGCAAAGCATGACATCATCATCACCACCCGGCTTCTTACTAAGCGAAGTTCAATCCGCCTTTAAGCAACTCGCCAATGCTGGCGGGTTTGACCGGATCACAAACTATCCTGACGACGCCATTGAGCGCGAGTTCATCGACGAGGATATGCAGCACTGTCGCGGCAAGAAGCGGGGCAGGCTCGGACTATGGCGTGATGACGGGCAGGAAGGCCATGAGCAGTTTCGCGCCGTGCTCTGGCGGGATATGCGGATTTAGCCTAAAGGGTCTTGCTCAACAAGGGTGCTATCATCTTGATCGGGTCGATGTATCCGCCAAGCTCAGGATCGAACACGGTAGACCATGCCTCCCATTTGCCCGTCTTATTGTGGATCACTCCGTAGGTCCATCCCTGACGGTGCCGTAGTGCCCCTGTGAACGCGTCCAGATAGGGCATGTCCACCTTGCCTATGATCGGGCTGGAAATAGCAACGGTGTCGTCCAGGTGAGCGCTGGTGTATCGCTGATAGGTGTGGGTGTGGCCGAAGATGCACGACCCATAGCTTTCAGCGTGCGCCTTCGCACAATTTACGCCCGTCTTATAGCCGTGCAGGAACCGGAGGTTGCCTTCCTTGAAGACTCCTCGCGAGTGGTGGTAGGGCAGGCGATGACGCACCTTGAGCTTTAGCATCAGTTCGTCAGTCTCGGCCAGATAACGACGGCATAGCTCGGACCTGTCCGCGTTGCTTACGCTGTCGGCACCGTCCCGCAGCCGCTTGTCGTGATTGCCCTCAAGCCAGACGTGGGGCTGTAGCTCCTCAAAGAGACGGCGGAAAGCCACCATGTCCTCAGTGATACGCTCCATCTGCTCGTCCTTGCCCGCGCCCTTGCGGTAGGGCCGGAGATCCAGGGCATCCCCGCCGTGAACGATGAGGTGCGGCTTCCAGAACTTGATGAAGCTCAGGCACTCTTTCCAAACGGACCAATCGCACATATCGCCATGTGAGTCGGTGACAAAGATAAAACGAGAAAATGAACTCACAGTAAGTGTATGAAAATTATAGCCTCCCTTTAGCGGGAGTTACGGTATGATCGAGGAATGAAGGAGTTGCACCCACTGATCCAGATTGGAGTTTCATTCCTGTTCCTTTGCTGGGCGGGGGTTGCCCTCTTGGGATTGGTTGCTGGGTATCCTTGGAACTTGTTCAGCATGGCGTTGATCGCGTTCCTACTCTTCAACAGAGACAGGTCGGGCAAACAATAGCTCTCTGGTTTTCTGCTTCTCGTATTGCTCTGCAAGATTGGCGGAACCCATCATTCTCATCTTTTCAGAATTTGAGAATACGGAGTTTGCCTTTGATACGAAGGCGTCAACTTGATCGGGATTCATGGCCTTCATAAGAGTGATGTTTGAATCAAGAAACTTCCTGAGTCGTTGCCTGTGCCCCTTGAAGTATTTAACGTATTGCTCTCGCGTCATCTTCGCCGGTCCACCCTGTCTCACGAACCTTTCGTAAACCAACTCCTGCTTTTTGGTCGCACTGGACGGGCGGTATGATGTGTCATTGGAGCCTGTCCGCTTCAACGAATCCAGTCCCACGCCATTCTTAACCATCAGCTCAACGAGCGGGTCGCTGCTCTGAGTGGTAACGAACCGCTCCTTGGCTTTTATCCTTGCCCTCACCGGCTCTTGTCCGAACTGGTCAACGATAACCTCACCGATTCCCTTTGTAAACGGTATGACTTCCCGAAGGTTTCCGGTAGCCTCCGCCTTGTTTGTTATCCTTGGATCAATTACATTTGATACGTCTCGGAACAGGCTTGAGAATGGAACTGATATAGCGGTAACTATCCCCGTAATTGAATCCACTAGCTTTTCTACACCTGATTTGCCATAGCTTTCCTCTCCGCTAGCTAGGCCCGCAACGTCTGCCGTCATCTTCGCCGGTCCGATTTCCCCAAGAAGCGCGAACGATTGAGCGAGCGCAGGGCCAAGCGTCTTGGCATAATCGGTAAATTGATTTATCTCAACATCTCCGTATCGCACGGCATCAAACGAGCCGCCCACAAGAGCAAGCGGCACCGCCATCGGTCCTTCTCCGAATCGCTTGAAGCGAGACTTCTTGCTACCAGGCATCCGGAACTCAAGTGAGAATGGCCTCCACCCCAGCGCCATCATGGCGTCTCTCAGCTTCTTGTCTTTCGGTCCAGCGCCATGAGGGCGGAAGCGGAAACCCTCATCGTCATCTTCATCCTCAAGCGATTCTGATATTGCAGCCAGGGTTATGACCAAAAGAGTGAGCGCGGTTCCCGCCTTTGCTCGGTTGAACGCCAGCTTTTGCCTGTCATAAGTCATCACTTTGTTTGAACCGGCAAAATACCCAGTTCCAGCATACTCAGTTGAAACGCGAAACGCATTAAACAATACGTTGATAGCAGGGGTAAAAAATCTTAGGGGTCGCCACTCCTGCCCCCTTGCTTCAAAGCCAGCGTTCATCATTTTCATAAACCCATTCGCCGTCTGGCCAATGAAGTCGTCAAGCTGCGGCCCCATGTAGTTAAAGTCTGAACCCCGGCTGCTGGCGGACTCTCTTACAGTGGGGTCCATTCGGCCTTCCATTATTTCCAATGCTCGCAACCTAACGATGGCCCTCTCCTTGGTGGTATTTGGATTCACTCCGTTCGCGATCCTATATTCATTCTCGGCGCTCTTAACGTCAGCGTCCCATCGTTCTTTGGTGAATAGATCGGCCTGGTCAACCGTTGCCTTGAGCGCTTCACTTGGCGACTTCCCGCTTTCAAGTGCCTGCTCGTACGCGAGAACCCCCGCCTCGGATCGAAGCACGAATGATTTGATTGTATGGTCGGGAACGCCCATGCTCCGATACACCCAATTCTGAATAAGCCATGGCGTAAAGAAAACCGAAACATCATCTCGCTTTAGCATTGATTTCAAAGCGTTACCGCTTCCGAACCTCGAAACATTGTCGTCAATCGGTAAGTCTCGCAAGATGGCCTCAACTGCTACTTTAGCGCGCTGCCTTGTCCCGGCGCTTGTCAGCCCCTTAAATGAACCCTTCGTTCTTCCAAATGCCCCGCGTTCTTTCTTGAAATTTAGAAGGTCAGTAATTGCGTTACCAACAAAGTTTGCAAGTGTGTTTTCAATGCCCGAGACCCATGCAATCCCCTGCGTTCCTCCACCGGAAAACAAGCCCGCTCTGAATGAATCCATCAGGGCGTCTGCCTCGGGGGCTGGCATGGCGCGCGCCATTATCTGCTTTGCCTCATCCAGGATTACCGCACGGATTGCCCCTCTCGCTTTCTCTGCTCTTTCAAGAATATCCAGAACCTTAGCCTTGTCCTCTGCCGTGAGATTGATGTTAATGTAAAAGTCCTCGATGGCTTTTTCTGGTCGCTTCCCGTCAAGCAGGGCGTCAATCATAGCCGCCTTCTTTTTGAATATCTTATTCGCTTTGGCTTTTCCAAACTGAGATTCAAGCACCTTAATGAACGCATCCCGGCGCTCTTTTTTCTGTCGGGCCAAGTCCTTTATGATCGTCTTCGTCAGCTTCGCATCACGATTGGATTTGCTAGCAGCGTTCCAAAGCGACTCGGCCTTTGCTTTTGCCAGCCCCGCCGCTCTGGCGTCATCATAGAATTGTGTGGCGGTGTCAAACTTGTCCAGCCCGTTAGCGTGACTGCGGACTGCTCGGAGGAAATCGCCAATTTTACTCAGCTTCCTTTTCTTGTCTTTCAGGTTTGGCACATCGGAAACTATATCGAGGATCGACTCAAGGAGGTTGTCTACTCTCTTGGCGTCGGCTTCCATGGCCTTTATGTCCGCCTGAACGATCTTGCTATTTTTGGTGGTGCTGTTGCCAACGATGATAGCGTTCCACAAGTTAGATAGAACGTCGTCATTAATTCCAAGTGCCCTACCGGAACTCAAGAAGCCCTGCTCCGTCCATACGTCCTTGCCGTTGCTATGCCTTCTGGACTTGGCTAGAAAGTCAGCCAGTGCCGTTACCTTCTTCTTTTGCTCAGGGGTTAGATTGGGCGTATCACTAAAGAACTCTGCGATCTTGTCCGCAAGCGCTTGTGCGGCATCGTCTGCTTTGTTCTCGGCATCCTCCCGTGACGCAGCCGCATCATCATTGGCCTCGCTCTCGGTCTTTGTCGGGCCTTTCTTTTTCGTCTTCGCAATAGCACCTTCCGCAATTT
>Ga0209702_10009936_pt1 | contig 10389 bp, 4 predicted proteins | sample FRY01_FD_187210 | JGI IMG/M metagenome (GOLD analysis project Ga0209702, IMG submission 187210) | Freshwater microbial communities from Lake Fryxell liftoff mats and glacier meltwater in Antarctica - FRY-01 (SPAdes) (version 2) | ecosystem: Environmental > Aquatic > Freshwater > Ice > Glacier...
TGCGCGGATTTGATTACCTGGCAAAGGTGATCACTGGCGTAAAATTCAAAGACGGAATCGAGGTGACGAAAGCCAATCAGAAGGCCGCTTGATTCGACTGGCTAAACACCAGAATTGACAATAACTCCGCTTTTTTTCAACTGCTTAAACACCAGATTCGGTTATAACTCGACCGATAGTAAACGATAACAGATTTCTGTGCTTTTGAAAGCAGGCTACAGTAAAGAACAGATCGCCAAGGAGCTGGGCCGCCATCGAGCGTCAATAGGATGGGCGCCCAGGCGCAGAGATTGACAGATGAGCGTCTATTTCTGGCAGCCAAGTCCATGTAAACAGCCTTCTATTTCGGATCACCTGAATCCGTACTTCAATCTCCAGTATTGACTCGGTTAGCAGCTTCTTAAGCCGAGAGTTCTCGCTTTCCAGCTACTTCAGACGCTTTATATCTGGGACGTTCATCCCATAAAATCTGTTATTCCTCAGGTTAAAAAAAGGCCTCCGAGAACCCGTGTCGAAGACGCTACTCCTTAAGGTATACCCCCCCCATCGGCGTCTTGTAACGAACCGATGATTTGCACGTCTGTTCATTGCTTCTCCGCGTCCGATTTCCTCTGCTACTGGAAACGGTGATGCTGCCCAAGTTCGGGATTAAGCTATATTCAGTGGGTGTAACCATTAGACTTTAGTATAGGGTTTTTTCAGTTTTACTTAAGAATTATATCAAGTTAGATAAATAGGATAAAAAAGGGAGAAATAATAACGCATTAATCTTGTATGGTCTGTCAAATACCGGCGCAGTTGCAGCCATTCGGTCGATTGTACTAATAGTAATAACTCGTACTAATAGTAATGAAGAATAGGCTGGGAAAGGTATTTGCAGCATTTCATTACCCTTTTTGTCAGGGCCATGTCTGGCACCCAGGGATATCAATTAGGTTGTGATTCTGATGTGGGCACTTAATATTATAACAAATATTTATAATTAGGAGATTACTACTGTGGCTAAAATAAAACTAATACCATTTGTCAAGAAGGGCCTGAGCAGTGCCGTATTGATATCGCTATATTCAGGATTGAGCGCCAGCGGAGCGTTCGCTCAACAGGACACCCCTGAGATTGAGGAGGTTACGGTAATTGGATCGCAGATCCGCGGCGCTCAGATCACCGAAGCTGTTCCGGTATCCGTTGTAGGTAGAGACGAAATTGCCGCGACTGCCGCTGTTTCGGCAGACACATTGTTTCGTTCCATTCCGGAAGCAGGGGACATCACTTTCAATGGAACTTACTTGTCTAATGTGAATTCCAATGCAGCGCGTGGTGACGTGTCTACCGTTAGTCTGCGCGGGCTGGCTCAAGGCAATACCTTATTGTTGCTTAATGGTCGACGCTCAGTTGTACATCCCACAGCACAGACTGATAATGAGACGCCTGTTTTTGGCTACAACGTCAATGCGCTGCCTGTAGCCGGGCTTGAACGGGTAGAGATACTAAAAGATGGCGCGGCGGCGCTTTACGGCTCCGATGCTGTGGCCGGCGTCGTGAATAACGTATTGCGAGATGACTTTGTCGGTACTGAAATAACCCTTCAATATGGTGATGCTGAATACGGCGAGTCGTCAGCGAACCTGTTATACGGCATGGACTTTGCCGAAGGTCGAGGCAATGTCTCGTTTTTTGCGGGCGTAACTGATAAAGGAAATCTGTCAGCAGATGAGTTTGCATTTACTCGAACAGCAGATAAACGCCCACTGGTTGCCGGTACTCCATTTGAGAACAACCCTGCATTTGATAACCGCGGCACGTCCTCGGGGTGGTTTGCCGGCGCCGTGATGGATCCTGCAACAGGTGCGCCGTATGTTGGGGGGGTATTCGCTGATGGTCGGCTTATTACAGACACTGGCGGTAACTTTGTTACTCAGCCGGACTCACCGGCGTTGCCTGCCTGTACCTTTGGTCTTGGTGATGGCGTTTGTCTAAGTGGCGGCAACCTGAGCCCTAACTCTCGGCGTGCTATGCGCTCTGAACGCATGCCCGGGTTTGATCTGCAATCTGATGCACGCCGCTATAATATATTTTCCTTTGTCAACTACGAGTTTAACGACCGGGTCAGTTTCTTTGGAGAGCTAGGTTATTACGCCTCTGAGGCAAATAGCCTGTCAACGCCGCCTAGTGCGTTTGGTAACTGGGTAGCGGTGCCATCCCAGAATTACTACAATCCTTTTGGCCCGGTCGGGTCTCCTAATCGCATCCCAGGACTTGATATTCCTGATGAAGGCTTGCCGGTTCGCGTGCTGACTGGTCCATTGCAGGATTTTGGCCCGCGTCAGCAGTGGGTAGATAATGAACAGATCCGAATCCTGGGTGGTTTGCGCGGAGACATCCAGAATTGGTTTTGGGAATCGGCACTCTTGTACAACGAAGCCAATGTCAAAGACCACCAAGAGCATGGTCAGTATGATTTGCTTGATCAGACTCTGGCGCTTAACACACCGGATGCATACAACCTCTTTGGCGGCGGCGATGTTAACAATTGGAACAACCCGCTGCCACCGTCAAACAATTCCCGCACCTCGATAGATCCTTGGGAAATTGTTGCTGTTCGAGAAAACAATGCATCATTGGCACTCTGGGATTTAAAGGTGTCCAGCGGTAATCTCTTTTCCTTGCCTGCCGGTGACGTCGGTGCTGCGGGAGGTATCGAATTCCGGCGCCACGAGTATTTTGACGACCGTGATAGGCTTCAGGATACTTCAAATCCGTGGACCAACGTTTTGGGTGTCACTCAGGATAGCAATTTGGTCGGCCACAGCCCATCAAGAGACGTAGTAGGCAGTCGCAATGTCTTCTCCTCGTTTGTTGAATTCGCCGTCCCTGTTGTTGACGAGGGTATGAACATCCCTTTGATGCGTTCGCTGAACCTACAGGCAGCGGCACGCTACGAGGACTACAGTGATGTAGGTTCCATCGTAAAGCCCAAGGTAGCCATGGCGTGGGATGTTGTCGAAAGTGTGCGATTACGCGCTTCCTGGTCTGAAGGGTTCAAGGCACCTAACCTGGACGTGGTTAACCAACAGACACTTGACCGTTTGTTGGGTCGACGTGACAACTACCGATGCGAGGCCGAACTGCGTGCCGGGCGCATAAGTTCATTTTCACAGTGTACTGAAAGCTACGGAGTGCAGAGTAAAAAATCCGGTAACCCTGATCTGGAGCCAGAAGAGTCTGTAAGCACTAATTTTGGCATAGTCTTTGAGCCACAATTTTTGCCAGTAGATTGGGGAAGTTTCATTTTCACGGTGGACCGTTGGAGTATTGAGCAGACTGGTATTGTAAACGCGGTGGATGATCAGACTCTGCTGGACCTGGATTATCTCTTGAGGCTTCAAGGCTCGAGCAATCCAAATGTGAACCGTTTTCCGCCGACCCCTGCTGAAGTGGCCGCCTACGCTGGGACCGGCCTTGAGCCAGTTGGCCGTGTAGAATTTACGACTGCTAAATTTGAAAATCTGGTACCACTCGAAGTCGAAGGAATTGACTTTACTGCTGTGTATAACGGCGATTTGGGCGATTTTGGTAGGCTAAACGTCAGCTGGACGGCTACCAAACTGACTAAATTTTTCCAGTCGCTAGACGGCCAGCGTGCGATTTTGGCCGACGCAGTAGCAAGCGGAGCCTTGAATGAACAGGTGAGGGTGTCAGGCGCTGCCGATCTGATACGTCAGAATGGCAATCCGGAGTGGAAGTCTAATGTGTCGGCAACCTGGTCTCTAGGGGATTGGCAGGTTGGATACCAGGGTTTGTACATCGGTGATGTAGAGCAACCCGGTACCGTCGATGCCAACAACAATCCGTGGATCGTCGACTCGTTAACCACCCACAATCTGTATGGTCAGTATCAGATCAATGACTGGGGACTTGGCTCATCAACGATACGGGTTGGCGCCAGAAATATCACGGACCAGGAGCCACCATTGGCGGTCGGGAACTTTGGGTACCTTGGAAACATTCACTCTCCTATAGGGCGCTATGTCTATACAAGTTTGACCCACTCGTTCTGAAACAGGTAGTTAGTGTTTAGCCGGGCCTGGCAATTGGTGTAAACCAATTGCCAGACTCCCAGGCCCTGACTTTATATCGAGGGGCTTATGCACTGCCCCATGAGGTGTTGATGATGAAATTTAAATGTAACTGGTATGCAGTTATCGGTATGTTTCCCATGCTGCGTGTATTGACGGTTGTCTGGGTTGCTGTAGCGGCCAGCACCGGGTCGGGTCTCCTAAGTGCGCAAAGCGCTGCGGAAGGGCGCGATCGGGTGCTGATCGAGGTTGAGATGACAGCCGGTACCAATATGGCGGCCGCGGTCTCACCCGATGGCAGCTCCGTAATGATCAATGTTCAGGGGGTATTGTGGACTATCCCGCGCCAGGGCGGTGATGCGATTGCCTTGACTCCGGCAGAGATGGATGCGTACGAGCCGGCCTGGTCGCCGGACGGGCGTCATGTGGTCTTTTACGCCTATACCGATGACAGTTTCTCGATCTGGATGATGAATGCTGACGGAACCGATCGGGTGCAGATGACCGATGGCGTCCACGATGCGCGTTATCCGACTTTCAGCCCCGATGGGGAGACGCTCTTCTACGCCAGTGACATTGATGGGGGTTACGGTATCTGGGCTCTTGATTTGTCAGATAGCCAGCATAGCAAATTGGTTGATGCTAGTGACACTGGATATGTCATGCCACGTACGGCTCGTTTCTCCGGCTCTGGCAATGCAGTTTATCCCGTGGCTTCGCCAGACGGGCGAATTCTGGCGTTTGTGATCGATGGCGCACAAAATCAGTTGGTGGTGCGCGATATTGACGGCGGTCAGATACGCACTGTTTACACCTCCGAGCTTTTGGGCGCGCCGATGTGGTCAGCAGACGGTGATGCTCTGTATGTGGTATCCATAGAAGGGGCGCAAACTGAACTTGTGCGTGTGAACCTTGCTGATGCCAGTGCGACAGCAGTGGTTGAAGACGGAGACATCTTCCCGTTTCGCCCCTCGCTCAGCCCTGACGGGGTGGTGTTCTACACTGCTGATGGCAGCGTCAAAACGCTGGGGGCCAGCGGTGCACCCGGCGCTAATGTGGATTTTGTTGCCCGTGTGGTACTCGATCGCACGCCCTATACTCGGCGCAGTTATGCGCTGGCCGATACCAGTGAGCGCCCGGCGCTGGGTATCATTGATCCGGTGTTATCGCCCGATGGTAGCCGCGCCGCATTCACGGCGCTGGGAGATCTCTGGTTAGCGGATCTGGCCTCTGGGCAGGTGCGTAATGTGACCGATAATCAGTGGGTGGCGCTGTCGCCGAGCTGGTCGCCCGATGGTCGTCAGTTGGCCTACGTGTCCGATGAATCGGGTTGGGCAAATATCTGGCTTATGGATGTGGCCAGCGGACAGAGGCGTCAGCTTACCGATGAGCCGCTGCGCACCAACATGCCGATCTGGTCGCCCGATGGCACGCAACTGGCCTATCTGTCCGACATCGACGAAGGCAATGATTTTCGTACCGTGTTTGATACGGCTACCATCAATGTGGCGGCTGTGGCCACAGGCAGCGTTTCGGTCATCTCTGATCCGATATTTGGTCCCAGCGCCCCAGCATGGTCGCCTGATGGGAGCATGATTGCGGTTTATAAACGCCTGCCTCTGAACTCGCGCTTTCGTGAGGGGTATAACGCGATCTATTTGATCTCGGCCGCCGGGTCGGGCGAGTCGCGTTGGGTAATACCTCATGAAGATCGGTCACTGGGCCGTCGTCAGTTTAATCGACCAGCCTGGTCAGTCAATGGTGAGATGGTGTACCGCATTGACGGACAACTCTGGCTTGCTGAACTGGATGCTGAAGGCCATCTGGGCGAGTCGCGCATGATTGCAGCTAGCGGTGAAAATCCGAGCTGGTCGGCCGATGGCAATAGTCTGATCTACCTTGATGGGGCCAGCATCATGTTCCATGACCGGGCCACGGGTCAGAATCGGGTATTGGACATAAAGCCGATGTGGTCGAGGTATCTGCCTGATCAGACCTACACGTTGCGCGCTGGTCGGGTCTATACCGGCGTTGATGAACAGTACCTGCGCAATGTGGACATTGTGATGGACAATGGAGTAATCCGTTCGATCAGCGCCGCCGGCTCTCGTCCGGTGCGTGGCACGCTGATTGATGCCGCTGACAACGTTGTCATGCCTGGCCTGATCGAAAGCCACACGCATCGCTCCAACGCCCAAGGTCAGGTGCTGGGAGAAATTTATCTCAGTAACGGTATCACCACAGTGCGTGAGACAGGCGAGGATCCGTATTATGCGGTCGCGCGCCGGGAGTCTGAGGCTGTGGGACGTATCTACGGTCCGAGGATGTTTAACGCCGGCGCCTTGAACGAAGGTAACCGGGTCTCCTACGGAGTCTCAGAGACTGCGGGTAACCTGGCTACGGCCACTAATACCGTGCGTCTGTCGACTGAATTGGAACTGGACATGTACAAAAGTTATGTCCGCCAGGATTATCCTACCCAGCGTGAAGTCATCCGCATGGCTCACCAGGCCGGCATACCGGTATCCTCCCACGAGTTATATCCGGCGGTTGCCAATGGCATTGACATGCTGGAGCATTTTGGTGCCACCAGTCGCCGTGGTTTCTCGCTGCTCATCTCACGTCAGGGTATCAGTTATGACGATGTGATCGAGCTTATTGCCCGTTCCGGAGTGGTGGTCACACCGACCTTGGCGCTGTCCAGCGGCAACGGCACGCGCGATATTAGCTCACGACTCGATACCCTCAAGCGGTTGGCCGATGCTGGTGCCCGCTTTGTTGCGGGCACCGATTCACCTTTTATCCCGCACGCTGAAGTCCTGCATACCGAGATCGAGCACTATGTGCAGGCGGGTCTGACGCCGGCGCGTGCACTGCGCTCTGCCACCAGCGATGCTGCTGAGGCGCTAGGTGCTGGCGATCAGCTCGGCCGAGTTGAAGTCGGCTATATGGGCGATCTGGTGATTGTTAGCGGCGATCCGCTGAGCAATATCCGCGACACGCGCAATGTCGAGATGGTGTTCAAAAACGGCGCCATCGTATGGCCGCGGACACCCTAGACCTATCAGCGGTCTGTCCTGAAGGTCAGATCGCTGTCGTCATTTCGGAGCAAAGCAACATGATCAAAGCCATAGTCAAGAACCTGTTTTTTTTCAGCCTGCTGGCATCGTGTGCCACAGTATTACCGGTGCTGGCGCAGCAGCAGCTCGACCTGAGCACTGCGACGGTGAGAGACATTAACCGAGCCCTTGAGTCTGGCACACTGACTTCCGAGGAGCTGGTGCGCCGTTACCTGGCGCGTATTGAGGCTTATAACCAGAACGGCCCCGCGCTCAAGGCGATCATTGTCGTTGCTGAAAATGCGCTGGACAGGGCGCGTGAGTTGGATCGTGAGCGCGCCCTAAGTGGGCCGCGTTCGCCGCTACATGGAATCCCGATAGTCGTCAAAGATACCATCGATACCATCGATGCGCCTACCAGTGGCGGGGCGATCGCTTTTGCCGGGACCTACCCGCTGCGAGATGCCACGATTATCCGAAAAGTTAAAGAGGCCGGCGCGATTATTTTGGCCAAAGGAAATCTGGATGAATTTAACCTGGGCGCGATGGGTCTGAGCTCATTGGGTGGTCAGGGTCTGAATCCTTATGACTTGACGCGCAATCCGGGCGGTTCCAGCTCCGGCCCCGCGGTGGCGGTGACCACCGGCATGGCAGCGCTGGGCATTGGCACCGAGACCGGCGCTTCGATCCGTAGTCCTTCATCAAACGCAAGTCTGGTAGGCCTTGCACCTACTCAGGGGTTGATCAGTCGTACGGGATTGTTGCCTATCTCTTATTCTCACGACCGTGCAGGTCCGATAGCACGGTCAGTCTGGGATGCTGCTCTGCTGGCTAGCTACATGCGCGGTCTGGATGCGGCGGATCTGTTTACCCACCGTTCGTTGGGCAAGATCCCGCAACAACCCTATACCGATTTTCTGCACGAGGACGGACTGCGCGGAGCGCGCGTAGGTGTGCTGCGGGATTTATTCCGTGAAGGTGAACAGTTCCAGGAAATTAATGGCCTGATCGAGCTGGAAATCGACGTTTTACGAGAGCAGGGAGCATTGGTAATTGATGGGCTTACTACAGGCATGGATCTGGTGTCGTTTTTTCCGATGATGCGCCATAGCACGGAGGAGTTTGTCGAAACATATCGAGTCTATGTGCAGGGGCGCGAGGGGACATTGCCTTTTGAGACGCTGGAGGAATTGGTTGCATCAGGTCAGATGTTGGATCGGCTCATGGAGAGCTACATGCGCTATGTGGAGGCAGGTTCAACCGAGTTTGATGCGGCCTATCTCGCCAGACTGAAGAACAGGGAAAACCTGACCCGGATTCTGGTGGACCTGATGGATAAGCATGAGCTCGATGCGCTTGTGCATCCATTCAAGAGTCTGCCAGCACCTCCTCTGGGGACAGGTGATCGTGGGGTCCGGGACAATCCAGTCAGTGCATCGACAGGGCTACCCGCTCTTGTAATACCGGCCGGGGTGAACAGCGAAGGGTTACCGATATCAATAGAGTTTCTAGGACGTCCGTTTAGCGAACCGGTGTTGTTTCGTTTGGGCTATGCGTATGAACAGGCAACTCACCACCGAATAGTCCCGACGTTGACACCGCCGTTGACTGGGGAAAATATCCTGATTCCATAAAAAAAGGGCACCATTATGAAAATAAAATCAGATAACATTCGTATAGATCGACGGAATTTTCTACGAGAAACTGGCGCAGTTATGGCATTGGCAGCATCAATGTCAGTTGCACAAAAGACTGTCGCTCAAGGAGCTCCAGATTCGATAAATGAAAGCGCAGCTCGATTTTCCAGTCAGGCATCAAATGATACTGAGAAATTTTGGGTCGATGTTAAAAGTGAATTCGAATTCGAGCCAGGTTTGCAGTATATGAATACTGGCACAACAGGCTCTATGCCAGTCAGTGTGCGAAATAACTATTTGAAAAACATGGAAAAAGTAACACTCAATCCCCGTGAGTCATTCGGCGGTGTTACACCGATGCGAGAGATGTTGGCACCGCAGTTTGGCGCGAATCTTGATGAATTTGTAATATCAGGAAATACGACAGATGGAATGAATATGACCCTTCATGGGTTAGTCTGGGATCGCAACGATGCAATCATAACTACAAATCATGAGCACGTCGCAGGTATTGGTCCTATGTCTGTTGTGGCTGACCGTTATGGTGTTGGAATATATGAGGTGGTTTTGCCTGTCGGGGGAAGTTACCCAGTTGAGCACTACGTCGACCTTTTTCGCCAGCAAATAAATCAGGCCAGACGTGATGGTCGAAACCCTAAGATAATCGTTTTCTCCTCCCCTACGTATGTTACCGGCACTATGTTACCGATACGTGAGTTGGCTGATCTCGCAATTTCAGAACGTATGTATACTTTATGCGACTTGGCTCACGGCACAGGCATGCTAAACCTCAATTGCCATGAACTTGGAATCGACTTCATCGCAGCTTCGGGTCACAAGTGGCAATGCGGTCCGGGCGGGACAGGCGTTTGGTATGCTCGCAGTCGTGTTGACCGTTCTAATCCACTCCCCTTGGCAGCGTTTTATCCTGTACGAGGTCAGTCATTCCGCTCCGGTAACTTTGGTGGCGATCCACAGGGCGCCGGTGGTTCCAGAAACTATGATATTGCAGCGTACAATACTCCAGGTGGAAATCCCAACTATCCGCAACTACTTGCGTTTGTGGATAGTTGTAATCTTTGGCAACAGATAGGGCGCCAAGCTATCGAAGATCGGATATTGTCAATGAGTGCATACGTGAGGTCACGTATCGTCGGCGAGTGGGGTGAGCAGGCCCTGGTCAGCGACGCTAACCCGGCACTTTCTTGCGGGTTGACAGCATTTTTGCCACCTGGTGCTTTTGATCCAACTGATGTTGATGGATCAAGTAATTTTGTAAATAGACTTCGTGAAGAATATGGATTCGTGATACGAAATACTAGCGTAGCGATGCCAGATGGAACGCCAAATATACGGCCCGTGAGAATATCAAGCCATATATTTCATAATTTTAGAGACATGGAATTGGCTATGGATGCAATAGTGGATCTTACGAGTAGATCCGTTTGATTTGGCTATGTGTAAAAATCTCGATACTGACAGGTAAAATTTGAGGGGCGGATTCAACCCTGAAGTGCATAACTCTACCGCGATAGGAAAAGTGGCCAGTTACCTGTAGGCTCTTTCCTTTTTCTCCGGCCAGAGATATGTGAAATGAGTAGCTACAAGCAACTGACC
>Ga0209702_10009937_pt1 | contig 10388 bp, 9 predicted proteins | sample FRY01_FD_187210 | JGI IMG/M metagenome (GOLD analysis project Ga0209702, IMG submission 187210) | Freshwater microbial communities from Lake Fryxell liftoff mats and glacier meltwater in Antarctica - FRY-01 (SPAdes) (version 2) | ecosystem: Environmental > Aquatic > Freshwater > Ice > Glacier...
AATGCTGTGAACCTCCGCATCTATTACAAATGACTCCTTCTTTGTCTCGTTGCTCTTTAAAATGTAATTTACAACTCTGCTCGTTTGTAAAATGTACTGCAAATGAAAAAATATCCATATCCTTTTTCTATAATTTATTCAAATATAGGAATAATTCCATAAAATTGGAATAATTACGGATATGCAAAAACAGAAATATGAAATCAAAAATCAATCTACTATTGATTATTTTAGTGGCCCTGATAAGTCAGGCTGCAATTAGTCAAAAAAAAGCAATTACAGGTACTGTAATTGACGACGCTGGAATGCCGCTTCCAGGAGTAAATGTTTTATTAAGAGGCACAAGCACAGGAACACAAACTGATTTTGACGGAAACTTTAGTATTTCTGCTGCAACAGGCGAAATATTAGTTTTTTCCTTTTTAGGTCAAAAAACAGTTCAAAAAACAGTGGATGCTTCTAGTGTGGTTAATGTAACGATGCAAGAAGATGCTTCGCAACTAGATGAAATTATCGTTGTTGGGGATGGTACTCAAAGCAAAAGAACGCTTACCGATAACGTGACAAAATTGACTTCTGCTGACATGGAAGGTGTTCCTACTCCAAACTTTCAAAATGCGCTTGTGGGTAAAGCTGCTGGTGTTCAAATAACGCAAACCAATGGTAAGGCCGAAGGAGGAATTAATATTAGAGTAAGAGGAGCTGCCTCTGTGAGTGGTGGTACGCAACCACTATTCGTATTAGATGGTATTCCTTTAATAGACCCAACGGGCGGTATCGGGTCAATTGGAAATGGCGCCCCCACGAACCCATTATTAACATTAAGTGCTAATGAAATTGAGTCTATCGATATTTTAAAAGATGCTTCCTCAGCAGCTATCTACGGTGCTAGAGGTGCTAACGGTGTTGTGTTGATCACTACCAAAAGAGGTAAACAAGGAAAAGCGCAGTTTACTTTTAACCTTTCTCAAGGTTTTAGTGAACCTACAAATATTAGACAATGGTTGAATACAGATCAGTATATTGAGTTATTTACTGAAGCTGCCATCAATACATTTGGTCAAGAAGACGGAATAGCCGAAGTTGAAAGCACATTTGACTTTCTTGCTGGAGATACAGACTGGAGAACAAGAGAAGTAGATATAAATTGGTCTGATCAAGCATTTCAACAGGGATTTCAGTCTGATGCTGATTTTTCTGTTTCTGGTGCGGATGCCAAAACATCTTACTTTTTCTCAGGAGCTTATAATAACACTGCAGCTACAATAAGAGGAAATTTCCTAGAAAGAATAAATGCAAGGACTAATGTTAGTCATCAATTTACCGATAAGTTTAAAGCAGGCATGAACTTAAGTTTCTCTAGAACTGAGATAGATAGGATTGCCAACGATAATGAATTTGCTAACCCATTACAAGCTATAGCACAATCACCATTGGCCCCTGCTAGGTTGGCAGATGGTTCGCCTAATCCAGGAACATTTTACGGGAATTTTCTGTTAGATGATGAAAACGCATTTTTAAACACAATTATTAGAAGAACCATTGGAAAGTTCTTTGGAGAGTACAAATTTGCGCCTAGCGTTAAATTCAATTCTGATTTTTCTTATGATCTTTTTTCTCAAACTGAAGATAACTTTAGAGGTTCAAAAGCCCTTTTTCAGTCAACAAATGGACAAGCTTTTGCATCTGATTTAACTTCTGAAAGCTATACCTTTAGTAACTATGCCACTTTTGACAAGTCTTTCAATAGCAGACATAATATCAACGCAGTAGTTGGTACAGAATTTATTAAATACGACAGAAGAGTTACCAGTGTAACGAGCCAACAATTTCCTTCTGATGATTTAACCACCGTAAGTGGTGGAGCAGAAATTACTGCGGGATCAGGTGTTCAATTGCAAAGTACTTTTGTTTCTTATTTCGCAAGAGCTACTTATGACTTAGACGGGAAATATTTATTTAAAGCCTCTATTAGACGTGATGGATCATCAAGATTTGGTGCAAATCAGAGATTTGGTACCTTTCCCGCTTTCTCAGCAGGATGGATTCTTTCTGAAGAGAATTTCTTAAACGAATCTAATACTTTGTCCTTTTTAAAATTAAGAGGTAGCTGGGGTCAATTAGGGAATGCGGATATTGGTGGAGATTATCCTTCTCTATTTTTATTTTCTGGAGTATCCTATAACCAACGTCCAGGTTTAGCGCCTGTTCAGCCAGGAAATAACGATTTAACTTGGGAAAGTTCAACACAATCTGATATAGGTATCGACTTTGGATTTTTAAATAGTAAAATTTCTGGAGAAGTAGATTATTACAGAAAAGATACTGAGGATTTGTTATTTAGTGTTCCATTAATTCCTAGCTCTGGAGCAGGAAGTATCAACCAAAATATTGGCACCTTAAAAAGTGATGGTTTTGAATTTGTGTTAAACACGGAGAATATAAGCACGGATAATCTTACTTGGTCCACTAACTTTAATATTAGCACCAATAAAATAGAATTACTTTCATTACCAAACGATAACGCAGATATTGTAAACAGATTGAATATTAACCGAGTTGGAGAACCTGTTGGAGCATTCTTTCTAAGAGAATACGCTGGTGTTGACCCCGTTAATGGAGATGCTCTTTATTTTCTGAATACAAAAAATGCCGATGGTTCTTTAAACAAAGAAACCACAACAAATATCAATCAAGCACAACGAATCGTTGCAGGTAATCCTTTTCCAGAACTTATTGCTGGTTTAACCAATACCATATTGTATAAAGACTTTGACCTATCCTTTACATTTCAAGGAGAGTGGGGTGCTAGTATATACAATAACGGAGGTCGTTTTCAATCAGTTAACGGAGATTATTACGATAACCAAGATATAGAACAAATGAACAGATGGCAACAACCAGGGGATATCACTAATATTCCACAAGCCAGACTTTTTGGTGGTAATGGTGCAGGGCAATCGACAAGATTCTTAGCAAAAGCTGATTTTATTAGACTCCGAAATTTAAATTTTGGGTACAGTTTACCATCTGAAGTTATCGAAAAAATGGGAATCTCTAAATTAAGATTGTATGTAACAGGTATTAACCTTTTAACATTTACGAATTATCCATTTGAAGATCCAGAGGCAAGAAGTGACGTAAATGGTCAAAACAATCCAGGTCAGACTTTCTATTCTGCTCCACCAAATAGAACAGTAGCCATAGGCCTAAATGTTAATTTTTAATATTAGAAATTATGAAATTGAATAAAATATTTTATGTGTTGTTATCAATTGGATTGTTAACATCATGCGAGAGTCAATTAGAGATTAACCCGACGGATAATATCCCTGGAGAATTGGCATTCGGATCCGAAGCTAACATTTCAGGTATATTGGTCGGAACCTATGAAGAAGCAGGGCAATCAGCTACTTATGGTGGCAGATTGCAATTAATGACAAATATGTTAGGGGCAACTACGGAATCTTTTTGGATAGGTACTTTTAACCAGCCCAGAGAAGCATTTACCAAGCAACTATTGGTAGATAACTCTTTTGTAGCAGGTATATGGTTTAATGCTTATGAAACGATCAACCAGGCTAATTTAGTAATCGATAATTTAGCAACTGTTACTAGTAGTAAGGAGGAATCTAACAGAATTCAAGGAGAAGCCAAATTTTTAAGAGCGCTTAACTATTTTGACTTAGTGAGAAATTTTGGAGCTCCTTATGTTGCAGGTCAAGCCAACGCCCAATTGGGTGTTCCTTTGCGAATTACTGGCATAATAGATTATTCGGTTAGATCTGAAATCGCTAGAAATACGGTTGATCAAGTGTATGCAAAGGTGATTAGTGATGCGAATGATGCATACTCACTATTACCAGCCAATAATTCTTTCTACGCAGATAAATATGCGGCAAAAGCTTTACTGGCAAGAGTTTACTTTCAACAAGGTAATTATCCTGCTGCCAGAGATGCTGCTCATGATGTATTACAAAATAGTGGTCATTCTTTAACTCCAACCTATGCAGAAGCTTTTAATAATGATGTAGATAGTGACGAGGATATTTTTACCTTTCAGGTTACAAGCCAAACAGGAACAAACCAATTAGTCAACCATTATGCTTCCGAACTAGATGGCGGAAGAGGTGGAGATATTAGGATTGAACCAGCTTATTTAAACTTGTTTACGGATACAAATGACCAAAGACGTAATTTCACCTATATTAATCCTGCTAATAATCGCAGACTAACATTGAAATTTACCAACCAATTTGGAAATTTAATTATTTTTAGAATTGGAGAAATGCATCTGATACGTGCTGAGAGTAATTTTAGACTGAACACAGTAATTGGTAATCCTCCATTAACGGAGATAAACGCTTTAAGAGGAAGATCTACTGCTGCTCCATTAGTAGCCCCATTAACTTTAGCTTCATTTGCGACAGAAAGAAATTTAGAATTGGCTTTTGAACAAGGTTTTATTCTTCATGACGCTAAAAGAACACAAACATCTATTGGTAGCAGAGCTTGGAACGCTACTGAATTAGTGTTCCCGATACCGCAAACCGAGATGGATACCAACCCATTAATGGTTCAAAACGCTGGTTACAATTAAATTTAAAAACTTTATAAATTTTAAAACGACCAATATCAAATTGGTCGTTTTTTATTTTTAATCAATTTTAGGGGTGTATTTCACTTATTTCTTTGTGCCTCCGAGGAATACTCCTTTGTAATTATGTTTAGGAATAATCGGAAAAGACCACCGCGACATTGAGACTTCAAAAACCAAAATATTCGACTTATTTTCTATGTTCTTGTCTCATGCTTCCTAACTATGGCTTCATGTATCTTAGCTCTTGCTTAATAGCTCTTATTTCTTTGCGATTAGTGAACCATCCGAATGCACAAACTGAAGCAGAGCCCGCAAAATTTATGGATAAAAAAATGAAACTTAAATTTAAAAAGATTAATAAACAAGCTAGTCGCTTTTTTATTTTAAATCCGTAAGGTATTGGATTACCTTATTGTTGAATACAGCAGGCTGTTCAACGTTCACTACATGTCCGCAATTTTCTACTATAAAAAGCTGTGAAGCTTTATGCGAAGCCACTATTTTTTGAATAGAAGGTAAAAACAAGTAATCCTCGGCACCCATGACATATAATGTGGGTATTTTAATATCGACCATTCTAAAAAATCTGAGCAATGGTTTAATTTCAGAAGTGAGCTTAAACCAACGAATAAACTCTTTTTGGTATAATTTTTTTGCTTCCCTCACAAAAAGTAATCTTGATTCTTTATGATTTTTATTGGGCATAATCACAAAAGCGAAAAATTTATATAACCAGATATAAGGAATAACCGATTTAAAAATGACACCTAATCGCATTAATAATTCCGATCGCAGATTTAATTTCATGATGGCTCCGCCCATAATCATACTCTCTACCCTATCAGGGTGTTTTTCAGCTAAATTCCGAATTAAAATGGTTCCCAAAGAAATACCAACAAAGTGCGATTTTTGAACCTTTTCGAAATTTATTACCTCTAAAATATCATTGGTAATAAAATCAAAAGTATACTTATCCTTGAAAATAGCCTTAAAATGTGTTTTAGAGTTTCCATGACCTCTTAGATCCAGTAACAAAACGTTGAAATGTTTTTTAAACTCACGCACCTGCTTATACCAAATGGTAGAGCTACCTCCTGCTCCATGAACAAAAGTGACCCATTTATCGGAAGTAGCATGTGTATGTTTGGTATAACTTAACAATCGTATTTTTTTGTAAAAGTACCTTATTTTTATTCAATATTTACATCACATAAATTTTCTCACAAATTGAACAAAACTTAGAGGTATTTACCGATGATAATTACCATTTATCATCAAGCTTATTCCATCTACGCAAACCATCTGATTTATAGCCATCTATACCAATTTTTAAGATCTAAAACTGCTCTTTGTAGTTATAATTGTGATTAAGATAACTTCATAAACCCTTAATCATTTTTAATGGAAAAGCAATATTGTAAAATTGGCGAAGTAAAATCCTTAAATAACAAAGAGCAATCCGCAGTGCTTGTAGAATATTTATACCAAAATCCTATGGATAAGGCTGGTAATATTAAATAGGCAAATACAAAATTGGAGGAATTTGTTGGGCCTAAAGCGCAAAAAATACAAAAGCTTTTAAAAGAATTATAGGCTAAAATCTATGGCTTAATTCTATAGCCATTTCTTGCTGCATTTCTTTTGCTTTTTCCGTAGCTGCTTTGGCAAAATTTTCATCGGTAGCAGCATAGATTATGGCGCGTGAAGAGTTTACGAGCAATCCTACCGAGGTATTCATTCCAAATTGGCATACTTCTTTTAAACTTCCACCTTGTGCACCGACTCCAGGCACCAATAAGAAATTATCAGGTATAATTTTACGTATTTCTTTCAAATAAATCGCTTTTGTTGCTCCTACCACATACATTAAATTATCTGCATTTTTATAGCTTTTTGAAGTTTCTATAACTTGCTTGTACAACTCATTTTCTCCTATTTTCTGAGTTTGAAAATCAAAAGCACCTTCATTAGAGGTTAATGCCAATAAAATGGTATGTTTATCTTTGAAGGCTAAAAACGGTTCTACAGAATCCTTACCCATATAAGGCGCAACAGTTATAGAATCAAAAGCTAAATCTTCAAAAAAAGCTTTGGCATACATGGCAGAAGTATTACCAATATCGCCTCTTTTTGCATCGGCAATCGTAAAAATATCTGGATAATTGGTGTTTAAATACGCAATAGTTTTTTCTAAAGCTTTCCAACCTTTAATCCCATAAGCCTCATAAAAAGCCGTATTCGGTTTATATGCCACGCAATAAGGGTGAGTGGCATCAATAATCGCTTTATTAAACTCAAAAATCGGATCTTCCTTTTTAAGTAAATGCTTAGGAATTTTCTGAGTATCTACATCCAAACCAACGCATAAAAATGATTTTTTTTTGTGGATTTGGTTTATAATTTGTTTGGTAGTCATTGCGAAAAAGTTTGAATTGTTTCGAGTTTCAGGTTTAAAAAGTTGTTCGTAGCTGTTGTTGGCTAGTTGTTTGGATGAGTGAAAATCGCTTTTGGTTTTTGGTAAAGATTTATTTTTTTAAACTTGAACTTGCGCTTGAATTTTCTTTAATTTAATTTTTTTTTGATTAAAATTGAATGTGATTTTTAAATACTTTTTACCATCAACCTTTAAACGTCTGATTATGAACTTGAAACCTAGAAAATCTCCGACGCCTCTTTCAACTTTTCAGTATTGTCAACTAAGCTTAATTCGTCAATAATTCTTTGAATATCGCCATTTACGATATTTTGTAAATCATACAGCGTAAGTCCAATTCTGTGATCGGTAACTCTGCCTTGCGGGTAATTATAGGTTCTAATTTTAGCAGAACGGTCCCCACTACTTACCTGTGAGTTACGTTTTGCCGCATCTTCTTCTTGTTTTTTTGCTAATTCTTGATCATACAAACGAGAACGCAATACTTTAAATGCCTTTTCTTTATTCTTGTGTTGCGATTTTTGATCTTGACATTGTGCTACCAATCCAGTAGGCAAATGGGTTAATCGTACTGCGGAATAGGTGGTGTTTACAGATTGTCCGCCAGGTCCTGAGGAACAGAAAAAATCAATTCGTACCTCTTTTGGATCTATCTGCACATCAAATTCTTCCGCTTCTGGTAAAACCATGACTGTTGCAGCGCTGGTATGGACTCTGCCTTGGGTTTCGGTTTGTGGTACGCGCTGCACTCGGTGAACACCAGCTTCAAATTTTAAGGTGCCATACACATCTTCACCTGTAACCTCAAACTGAATTTCTTTATATCCGCCACTTGTACCTTCGCTTAAATCAATCACATTGGTTTTCCAACCCCTTGCTTCACAATATTTGGTGTACATCCGGAATAAATCACCGGCAAAAATACTAGCTTCATCGCCGCCAGTTCCTGCCCTAACCTCAACCACTACATTTTTAGAATCTTCTGGATCCCTTGGGATTAAAAGCACTTTGATCTCTTCTTCTAATTTTGGTATCGCTGTTTTGGCTTCCTCTAGCTGCATCTTTGCCATATCAACCATCTCAGGGTCATTACCACCTTTTAAAATTTCTTGAGCCTCTTCCATATTATTTTTCAGCTCTATATATATACTTCTTTTATCAACTAAATTTTTAAGATCCTTATATTCTTTATTTAATTCTACATAACGCTTCTGATTAGAAATCACTTGAGGTTGAATAATCAAGTCCGCTATTTCATCAAAACGCTGTTTTACTATATTTAACTTATCTAACATTAGATGTTCATATTTTGTGCGAAATTACGATAAATTGGTCATTTTATATCAATTTAAGAATGTAAAATGCAATTATCCTTAGTGATATTGTTTAGGATTTTGGGAAGGACAAAAGTGATTAATAGTCGGTAATTAATAAAGTTACGAACCAGAATTATTAGCTAGACCGTTTTCAATTTTCCACCTATAATTTTCAATTAAAAAAACCTAACGAACAAAGGTTGTTCCCAGCGTAAAAATAAAAGCGTTTAATCCATCGCTTCGGCTATAGTTACTAAAACGTAAATCAATAGTTTTGAGTCCGAAAGTGAGTAGTTTGGCATTGGTAAAAATATCTTTGTAACGCAAGCCTGCGCCATATTGATGTGCATTAAAGCCCGATAAATCATAATCGGAGGTATAAAAACTTTGGCTTGAAAGTGCTGCTTCTTTTTCATTGAAATAATCAGCCGCAGTTTGTGTGTAGTACCTATATGTAGGGTACAATGTAAATGAGTTGCTAAGTTTCACAGGGATTTCGACATTTGCTGTGTGCGATGTAATTCCCCAATCATCCATATAAAAACGATAATAGGTTCTAATGATAAAGGTATCATTCAAAAAATAATTTAACCTTCCACCAATCGGGAGTTTAAATCGGTTATCTGGCAAACGCTCTACATCATCTGCCAACTGAAAGTCTTCAATAAAAAAGTCGTTGATATCTGCAAAATAAACTCTTTGAAAGGGTGTACTTAACAATCCGTTTTGAAGCACGGCATCTAAGAAAATAGAGCCTTGCAAACGCTTGCTCAATATTTGAGAAAACCCTAGAGAAACGGAATAGGAATTGCGGTTGATATTATCAAATTCATTAAAAACAGGATTATAAGTGCCTGCGCCTAAAATTCTGTCATCAAAAAAACTACCTCTTAATTCTATCGGATATTGCGGATTCCACCGATCAAAATATACATTAGCACTTGTGGAAAGTTCTGTGTTCTTCTCATTAAAAAGTCTTGTATAGCCTCCACCAAAACCGACGGAAGCATAGTCATATTCAGCAGAAACATAAGCGTTGGCGTTCCAAATTTTATTTCGATCATCTGAACTGTGCTGGTAATTAGGACTCACATGTACCAATTGATCAGACTGTGAAGCACCAGAAGATGCAATATAAGGGCTTACTCGGTCATTTGGATTACCATCTAAAGGATTTACATTACTAGAAGATGCCGAAGAATATGCCGAAATTCCGAAATCTAAAGTAAGTACATCATCAGCATTCATCGGCAACCTTACAATGAGTGATGAAGTTACATCGGTAAGCTCCTCAGAGCCATCGCCACCTGTTACCGCGGCATTATTCCCATCTTGACCGTAATAACTAAAAAGCGCATCTATCTCAGTAGTTTCTAAAACTCTTTTTTTATAAGATGTGTCTTGACCGTTAACTAAATAGCCTAGAAAAATTAAAATAGAAAAAAAGAGTGAGCGCATTTTATATTTTAATATTACTTAATTACAGCCACAACCACCGCCTGTTTTTCCCCCATTAGCACCTGCAGTAGCTTCACGATAAATTTGAAAATTAGTTTCAAACTGCTCCATGCTTTTTCCTGCCAGTATCATTTCTTCATCGTTTAAATACACTTTATCATATTCTTTTACAACCACGCAGGAGGTAGAAGAAAGTGCTAAGATTAAAAGGACTATTATTTTTTGCATTTTCTAAAAAAGTCTAAAGTTTGAAATGTTTAAAGTTTCTTTCTTTTAATATTTGTTAGTTACTTTAATTCTTGTTTCACTTGTTCTCTAATGGTTTTTGGTTGCTGATTGCTCGTTTGTTCGTTGTAAACTTTTATTTTTGAACTATCTACTTATTCTATGCTTTGCATTTCCAATTTCGTATTTTTTTTCGTCTTAATACTTTTTTTGAACTTGAACTACTGATTTTTATCAAACTTAATTCCGCTACTCTTGTGAATTTTATTTTCTGAATCGACAATGATTATCTCTGTACCTTCTAATTGATCGACAAATGATAAGCCTGTTTCTAGACCCATTATAAAAACGGATG
>Ga0209702_10009939_pt1 | contig 10387 bp, 4 predicted proteins | sample FRY01_FD_187210 | JGI IMG/M metagenome (GOLD analysis project Ga0209702, IMG submission 187210) | Freshwater microbial communities from Lake Fryxell liftoff mats and glacier meltwater in Antarctica - FRY-01 (SPAdes) (version 2) | ecosystem: Environmental > Aquatic > Freshwater > Ice > Glacier...
CTAAATCATAATAAAATCCACCATAATGATATATAGCAACATATCTAAAAAAATCTATTTTTTGTATTATAATTGGTAATTTTAAATATGTCAAGTAATATTCAGGATAATATTTTTTTAAAAAATATTCTATGTCACTATCGGTAAAAAATAATACTTTAAAATCTTTATTTATTTTTTGGACACTTGTTATGTCATAATCATATTTTTTTGGAATATTATTATCTTTCCATGTTTGGATAATCAATTTAGGAATTTTTTCTTGTTTATAATTTTTAAAAGATTCGTTTTTAGTAAAATATAATTTATAACTAATTAATAGTAATAAAGCTACTAAAAAATATATTAAATATAAAAGCATTATATATATGTAATATATATACATAAAATTTTAATTTAATTTAATTATAAATTTAATTATATGATATATTTTGTTAACTAAATAAAGAGCAATTACTTAAAATTACATTATTTTCATCTAAATTATTAATAGTAGTATTTGTATTAGTATTTGTACTAAATAAAGAACAATTGCTTAAAATTACATTACTTTCATCAATATGAGTCATATTACTTTCAGATACTGAACTAAATAAAGAATTATTACTTAAAATTATATTATTTTCATCCATGTTATTTGATTTATTATCTATAATTGGTATTTCTTTTAATTCTTCTTTATTTGTATTAATATTTATATTATCATCTAATATAATATAATCTTTTAATTTTTTTTGTTTCTTTCCATCATCTTTAATTTTATTTTTCTCTTCTTTTATTAGATCTTTATCACGTTTTTTATTATTTTTTTCTTCTTTTATTGTTTCTTTTATTATTTCTTTGTCACGTTTTTTATTATTTTTTTCATCTTGTAATTCTTGCTTCAATTTATCCAAACCAAGTTTCCTATATTTTAACACTTTTAACCAAAATTCTTCTAATTTTATCTTAGCATCATTAAACCATTCTTGATTTCTATAAATTGGAATGCAAGAAATTTCTTCTAAATACCAATAATCAAAAAATACTTTCATATTGTCATCTACTTCATATTTTTTTTTAATCATCATTTTCCAAATATCTAATTCATCCCCAATTAAACATACTGGACTATATTTATAGCAAGAAGTTTTATTATTTTTATTGAAAACTTCAGCAACTACACCTTTTTCATGTCCAAATGAATTATACCTATAATCTTCATTATAATGATCGTTAATATATTCTGTTTCTCCGTCTTCATATTCTTTTAATTTACATTCTAAAAAATCACATCTATCTAATTCACATACTTCTAATTGTCCTTGTACTTGACACCAATAATATCTTGGCGGTACACCAGTTATCTGACGACTTGTTGGACATTTAATTTCTAACATTACTCCATCTGGTGTAATACCATCTGGAGAAGCACCTAAAAATGATATTGAAGGATGTCTAATACACCCAAAATCATGAATTTTTACTTTATTACGATATTCATAAATAGAAATAGCTACATCTTCATATTTATTTCCCCATTGCATGGCTGCATTTGTCATAAAAGAGTCTTCCCCACATTTTTTTAATAATACTTGATTTGGAGTAGAATAATGATTTTCTCCTAAAATAGTTCCCCAATCACTTGCTGATAGCATTGTTAGACGCATTGCATACCATTCAGCTGATTTTTGTTCATGTTGAGGAAGTGTTTGTAAATATTTAAATTGGGATCTTAAATATTCTTCTTTTAATTTAGTTGGTTTATGTAGGTCTTTATCATAATAAAATTTCAAATCCATTATAATATATACTATATTAAGTTATTTATACATAATTTATTAGAAATGTTATTTTAAATCATTTTTATATTTTTTTATAAAAAATATAAAAAATATAAAAAATTTTCTAAGATGTATTTAATTAAAGAAATAATTTCATAAATTTGCAATTTAATTATAGAAAATACGTTTATTTAATACAATTTTTTGATAATAATCACTTTTGATTGATAAATTATAAATTATATTATCTAAATCATGGCAATATTCTACTGATGAATCACATAGTCTATGTTCAATATTTATAAAATGTATGTGTAAATGATATGTTGATGGCTCATAATGTAAAAAAATTTTAAGCTGTGTTTCATCTATACCATAGAGTTCATTTATTATTTTTATTGTTTGGTTTTTTATATATTGTAATAATTCTATGTGTTTTCCTTCCAATGAACGTAAACATCTTAAACTTTTATCTAATGGTAAACATAAAATATGAAGTTGTTCAATATTTTTATTTATCCATGTGTATGAAGGAATTATAATACATAAATTGTCTTTGTATAAAATAGATTCTTGTTCTTCAAACCCATCTATTATATTATATATCCATTTATCTTTTTCAGGATTTAACAATATAATATTCTGCATATATTCTTCATAGCTTTCTTTTATTATTTTATATTTATTATTATTATGATTATTTGAAATTATATTTGCTTGATTGCATATAATTAATTCTCCTTTCAGTTGTAGACTGCACTTATATTTTTCAAAAATATCATTTTCAAATACTTTTTCATTTATAATTATATTATCTATTGTAGTTTTATAACTTGGTAAAAATTTATAAAATTTATTATTTTCAATAAACTCCATTTATTATTATTATTATTATTATTTAATAATTCTATTCTTTTATATATTTATTTATTTTACTATTTATATATAATAATTTTATAATTTTATTGTTCTTCTTGTTCATAAATAAATCCTTCATCTGATTCAAAATCAACTGGATTTAATTCTCCATAATCTCCTCCTTGGTCCATTATTTCATTACTCTGCAGGTCCGAACCTTCAAGATTTGTTTCATTGTAATAATCTTGGTCAGCTATTTGTTCCTCTATTTTTTGCTTTGTTTCTTCTAAATATTCTTGACTTGGTTCTTTACCATATTTATTTTTATATTTGTTAACTACTTCATCATTAAAATATTCTATTTTTTCTTCCAAATCTTTTTCTTTTTCAAGCACGTCTTGTTGGGTTTCTATATCTTCTGTCATATATGATTGTTCTGTTTTTTTAACACCTTTTGCTTTTGATAAATTTCTTAAAAATTTTGTCATTTCATAGCCTTGATCACTTACCAAATATCCCATTGTAGATATTATTTTAGAATATAATAGACTATTTTGAATTTCGCTATTTTTATTACATAATTCAAATAATTCATAATCTTCTTCTATTTCAGTAAGTAACATTAATACAAAATTAGCTATAAAACTATTTTTCTTATCTTGTAAATTTAATTCATAATTTTCATTATTATAAACAAATAAATCAGTTAAATTTTTAATTAAAATAAATAATATAACATTTGAAGCATCATTATCATTAAAATCACTAAATTTAATAATTTCAGTAAAATCTTTATTATAAATTTCTTGTATTCCTATAATACTATTTATTTCTTGATTACTATAATCCGCTTTACAATCTTTAAAATTAGATGCTACATTTTCTTCCAAGAAAAAACTAAACTTTTCTCGTGATTGTCCTACAAATTGCTGCATCTCTCTTCTTATATCAGTTGAATCAATAAATCCTAATTTTATATCTTTTTCTAAAATATCATAATTATTTTTAATAATAGATAAATATTTTTTAAAAATATTAATATAAAATTTCTTAAAATAATCAAGTTTTTTTTTATATAAATTATTACGTAGCAAAACTTTTTCTTTGTTTGTTTTATTTTCTAATTTATCATTTATATCATAAATACCAAAATTTCTAATTAATAATGTATATTTTAATGTAAAATCTTTATTCTTATTTAATAATATCATTAAATTATTCATTAATATATTTATTTGAATATCAATTAAATTTAAACTATTTTTTTTTAATTCATTTATTGTTTCAGGATTAAATTTAAAAACTTCGTGTGGTTTATAAAATTGAACTGTTTTATTTTCAATAGTATCTAATAAATCATTTAATTCTTTAATAGAATATATTTTTGAACCAATTTCAGAACGTGTTAATCCTGTTTTAACATCAATAGATTTTTCTTCTTGTCCAACAAAATCTCTTAAAGTTCCTTTGTATATGCCTGTATCTACATATGTTTCAAAAACTGATTTTATAAATTTTTCAGAAGCATATTTTTCATCATAAACAATAATTGAATTATAACAACCAGCAAATTTATCTTTACTATATAAATAAAATCTATGATAAGACCCAGAATTGTAGAAATATTTTAATAAACTATATATTTCATTAGATTCATCAATATATTCTTTAATTTTATTATTTTCTAATTGAAAATATTGATAAAAATCTATATATTGGTCTGCTTCTTCAGCACAACAAGACGTTTCTATACCTCCAATATATTTGTCACTTAATGGTGATTTTGCTATAACATCTACTATAATATCTTTAATATTTTGTATTAAAAATAATAAACGATTTTCTATTTTAACTTTACATTCTTGTTCTTCTTTAAATGTTTTTGATTTAATGATTTTAGAACGCATATCCTTATTAATTTTTTCTGGTTCTACTTTAAAATTATATCTGTACTCTTCTTCTATATTTTTAATTATTTTTGTTTCTTTTTTTAAGGTTGCTAAATACTTATTTTTTAATGAAAATAATTCTAAGATATGAACATTATTTTTATAATTATTATAATATTGAGATATATTTGTTTTATAATATTCTAATAATTTTTCTTTTTCTTTTGGAGTATCATTATTTAATTCTTGTAAAACACACGCCATAAATTCAATTCCATTATTTTCACCAAATCCTGTAAATTGACATGAAGATGTTCTTTTTTGATATGTTATATTTGGAATAATTGTTTGAATGGTAATTAATAAACGTGCTAAAATAATAGATTGTCTTATAATTTGTCTAAATTGAATATATCTTGTTTTAAAAATATCTTTTTCTTCCATTTGTTGAATTCGTGCTTGTGAAAATGTTTGTTCTAATTTTTTAATCTCTAAACTTTTCCAAAAATTATATGGATATATTGTAATAATTTTCTGCATACTTTCAATAATTGTTGTAATTAAATCACCATTAGGTAATATAATTCCAAGTTTAGAATATAAATTTTTAGTAATAAATGTACATATTTCTAATGCTTCATCAATATTATTAATATCTAATCCAGCATTTATTAATAATTTTTTAAATTCAGGGTCATCACAATTCAATATTTGAGTAGAGCTCATAATTGCACTTAAATCTTTTACAGAATATTCATCTTTTAAAGCACTCCATTCTTCTTTGGACCATTCATCTCTGGATTTTAATAAAAATCCAGATGATGAAAAACCTTCTGTTTCATCATAATCATTATTCATTAAATATTGACCACAATTTTTACATATAAGATTATTTTTCTCAACATCTCCATTATCACTGAATTTAGATAATAATAAATTAATATATTTTACTCTTTCATCCGCATTATTCGAATAATAAATTTTTTTAAAATAATAATAATGACCACAAAAATCATATTTATGATTGTATTTTTTTGAATATAAATCCATGCCTATTAACAATCCATCTTTATCAATAATTTCATAAAATAAACTTTCAATTAGTTGTGGATTTTTTAATTTATAAATAGTATGTATTAATTTATCTAATGGATTTAAATAAATTTTTTTTTGAATTTCATCTTTTATATCTGTATTTACATCAGTATCTTTACTTTTACCTTTACCTTTGCCTTTACTTTTACTTTTTTTTGAATTATCTAATTTTTCATTATGTACTTTTTTAAATGTGCCTTGATAATAATATTTTTCAATAATTGTATTTAATCTTTTATCAATCTCTTTTTTTAAAGTATTATCTTTAATACTTTTTTCTAATTTTTGAAAATCATCTATAATTATTGTTAAAGTATTTATTTTTTTATTAAAACGTATATACGTTTTAGAATTACAACCAGTATCTTTTTTATAAATACAATCTAATGAATCTAATTCAATATTTTCAATATCTATATTATTAAATTCACAAACATATTTTAATTTCTCATATGGTGAATAAATGCTATTATAAACCCATTTATTTTTATCATAATCCCATATTTCATGTCCAACTAATAATTTTGTATTAACATCAATATTTTCAACTTTTGTTAATTTACTTTTTCCTTTTTCATAATATAATTCATATAATTCAAGATTATAAAATACATAATATTTATTTTTATCAATAAAGTCTAAATTAATATATTCATTTTTAACATTTATATCGGTGATTAATTTTGCTTCATATCCTTTAAATTTACATTTTGAAGCACTATTTTCAATAGATTTATTTTTTATAAAATTATTTTGAACACTATTTAATTCTTTTTTATAAAAATTTATTTTATCTTCTAAATAAGGAAGTAATTTTTTAGTATCATTATTATCTAATATTGTTTGTAAATAATAAAGGTCACCATAATCATTTCTATTTAAAACCCAATTATAACGTTGCATAATATTATCAAAATTATTATTTAGATAAGGATAAGCTCCATAATATTCTTTAATAAAACTAGCTTCTATATTTTCATTATTAAATATATAATTTTTTTCTTTTAAAAATACTAAATTTGCATAATGAAAATTTTTAATGTTATTGTATATTTTTTTGTTAAATTCAGTCTTAACAAGTTTTAAATTTTCTTTTAATATATCTTTAATATAATTTCCTTGTTCAATAAATAAATCATCAATTGTTATTCCATAATTTTTTAAATTATTATTTACTTGTTCAAAAGAATATGCTTTTTTTAAATGAACAGATTCTAATTCAATAATTTTTTTTAATGAAGGTAATATATTTTTGATAATTGTATCATATTTTGTTTTATCTAAATTAATATCATTAAATAAAAATATTTTATTATGATCTATATATTCTTTATCATTTTCATAATTTGAACGTAAAAATTGAGCATTTAAATCGTTATTAATATTATACAAATCATATTTTAGTTTGGAAATTTTATAAAGATTACCAGTATCTCCTTGTAGTTCTAGTTTAAATGTTGTTTTAATTTTAATATTATCTTTATCAATTATTCGAAACTTAAGTTTATGCCCATAAAAATTATTAATACTTGGAAAACAATTAGAATTGTCAATATAAATTATATCATTATCATTAATTTGATGGTCTATTATTTGAACAAGTATTTCATCTTTTTCTTGTGTTATATTTTCAATTTTTTTATTTCCATATAATATTTTTTGTAAATGATTTGAATAATTTTTTGGTTTATATATATCTTGATAATCTTCTAATATATTTTTACCACCATTATGTAAAATCATAAAACCTACTATATTCATATTTTGTCCGGTAATTAATGTTTCCATTTTCACATCTTTTATTTTTCCATCTTCATCATAAATATTGACAGGTGTTAATAAATCATCATTATTGTTATAACTGTCCCATTCTGAATTAAATAAATCATAATATCGTATTACTAGATTATTATTTATTGTTTTAACAACAAAACCATTTTGTTCTATTTTATTTTCTAATGTATATTTAATATTATAAGATGTATATAAATTACTTTGAATAGCTAAAAAATCATGAAAAGTTTTTTTACCTTCTTCAAATTCTACAATATTTTTATTTAATTCTTTTATTAAAGTTAATTGCGTTTCTTCTTTATATCCTTGTGGGTCTTCATATGATAAACCAAATGATACTTTTTCAACAGTTTCTTGATTTATATTATTTTCTTCATATTGATTTCCTTTTGTTTCAATATTTGTAAAAATTTTATGTGTATCAAGTACAATAGGTATAATAAAATGATTATCAAAATTATTATTAATAACATCATTTATTAAAGGATAATGAATATTTTCCTTATACATAGCAAACTTTTTTGTAGAATTATTTTTTAATTCTATTAAACTTAATACTTGATTTTTCACAGTTTGTTGTATATATTTTAATCCTTGTTTTGTAACAGGATAAGATGATAATAATTGATTTTCTAATTCTTCAATGTAAACAATATCATTTTTATACTGTTTTTCTTTATTTTCTAATGCTACATTCTCTTCAATAATAACATTTTCTGTATCTAAAAAAAAATTTTGTAAATTTTCTTTATTTATAGATGTATCATTATTAAATATAATTTCATTTATAGAATTATTATTGTTATTTTTATTACTATTATAATTATTATTGTTTCCATTTAAATTAATTACTTTTACATTATCATTATTCATATTGATATGTATGATATTATATAAATAGATATTTTTATTAAATTAATAAACTTTCTAATTTATTTTTCTAATTTATTTTTCTAATTTATCATTTAATATTAAATTAATAAAAAATGAAATAAATTTATTTAAAAAGATTAAACTTATATATTATATACTTAATATAATATGAGTTTTAATAGTCAACAATTTTATACTTTACTCCAACAACATAATGTTGAAACATATGAACAATTTAAAATATTTGTTCAACAAGATACTTTTAAACTAAAAATTAAGGAAGATAATGAATATCCAAATTTATTTATTGTTATTAATAATAATGAATCAAATATCAATGAACCACTTGTAAGATTCTGCAATGGTATTATTTTAGAAAAAAATACTTTTAAAATTGTATGTTATTCATTTAATAAATGCGTAGAAGAAGCTGGAATTGATCAAGATTTATTTAATGCTACATTATATGTTGAACCTTCCTATGAAGGAACTTTAATGAGAGCGTATAATTACAATAATGAATGGATTTTAAGTACAAAGAAAATGATTAATTCAAAAAGAGCTAAATGGATTAGTGCTAAGAGTTTTAACGAATTATTTTATGAAATTTTAGGAATTAACAATATTTTTGAACATATGGATAAAAATAGATGTTATTCTTTTATTTTAGTTCATAATGAAAACAACGTCGTTATTAAATATCCTAAAAATGCAATAATTCATGTATCCACTTATGATTTAATTAATCAAAAAGAAGTAGAAGAAACAATTAGTTGTGAAGGATTAATTAAAAGTCAAAGAATATTATTAAATTTAAAAAATAATGAAGAATTAAATACTTATATTCAAACATTGAAAAATGATATTACTTTAGAAAATGAAGGTGTTATTTTAATTAATGAAGATTATGTAAGACAAAAATTTAGAAAAAATTTATTTTTACATATGCGTAGTTTATGGGGCAATACCAATAGTAGATTTTTTAGGTATCTTGCATTAAGAAAAGACCCACATATTTTACAAGAATATTTAACATATTTTAGTAATGATAAAAAAGACTTTATTGATTTTGAACATACTATTAGTAATATGGCGTGTTCTATATTAGACACATACCGTAAAAAGTTTGTAGTAAAAGAAGCAACAAAGATCCCCTTTTATTTAAAAGATTTTATATATAAAATTCATGGTGATTTCTTAAAAAACAAGGAAAAGGTAAAATATGAAGATATAATGATACATATTTTAAGTTTAGATGAAGCAAAAGTATGTTTTATTATGAATAATATAGAAAAAGACAAAACAAAGATTACATCAATGCCTGTTGAAGAAATGAATATTGATAGTTTACATACTTCTAATGAAATGATGGTATAAGTAAAACAATAAAAATGAATAAAAATAAACAAAAATAAATAAAAACAAATAAAAACAAATAAAAACTTAAAAATATATTTTTTATATTATATAATAAAATAATTTATTATTATTTTATTATTATTTAATTCTATAAATTAGTTTAAATTTATAGGAATAAATTGATATAAAGAAGTATTAACAAATTATAATTAAATAAATGGATATTATAAGTTTATCCAATAATTTAGGTAAATGTGGAATTGTAGGAAATAAAAATAATTATAATATATCATCTAAGAAAGATTTGTTAATGCAATCTTTAATTAATTTTTTTGCAACAAAGGAAAATTTAGACAAAGTTATTCCAATTATTACAGGAAAATCAAAAATATCATTGCGGATATTAGATTGGTTTGTAACAAATTTTAGTAAAAAAAATAATATATCATATGAAATAGAATTAAATAATAAAAAAAAAAATTTTATTGTTTATCTTGATTATAAATCACAATTAAAAGCATATTCCAAAAAACAATTTGATCCTTTTTGTAGGCGCGAACGTATATCATTTTTTGATCATAGTAATACTGAATTAGTCACAACTGTTGGACAGTTAAATTTTTTTAGATGGGCAATTGAAACAAATATTATAAATTATATTATAGAAAATTTTGCTTTAATTGAAAATGATATGAATAATAGTTTAAGAAATTTATATAAAAAAACAGAAGGTGATTCAAATAGAAGAAAACGAAC
>Ga0209702_10009946_pt1 | contig 10378 bp, 8 predicted proteins | sample FRY01_FD_187210 | JGI IMG/M metagenome (GOLD analysis project Ga0209702, IMG submission 187210) | Freshwater microbial communities from Lake Fryxell liftoff mats and glacier meltwater in Antarctica - FRY-01 (SPAdes) (version 2) | ecosystem: Environmental > Aquatic > Freshwater > Ice > Glacier...
CGCCGGCCTCCACAGGGCCCCGCAACAAGACCCGGCCGCCTGGGTTCCCCTCCCTGCCCTCCGGCATCTCCTTGTCTTTGAGCTGCATGGAGAACGACGGACCCTCGTCCCTCTCCCTGGAGCACTGGCAGGCCGCCGCGCCGATTCTTTGCCACGTGTTCCGGGAGAGCGCGGACGGGCTCCCCGAGACAGACCTGCAGCGGCGGGCGGACGTGATGGGCCTTACGCCAGACCACCAGGAACGCCGAGAAGCCCTGATGGGCTACTTCTGTCTGTGCGACGACGATTTGACCCCGGACGAGGAGAGCGTGTTCACGGATGCGGACGCGGCCCTGCGTGTCATCAAGATTTCAGCCACTGGTGTGGACCGCTGCATGTACGTGGTGATTGACGCCCGATACGGCGGCGTCAGCTTCGGCTGCGTGGCGGACAACAAGCGGATTGTGCTCAAGGGCCCCAGCGTCCGATTGGAGGACACCTCTCGGGAGTTCCAGCAGCCGGCCTCCACCTTTAGTGCGCAGTTCCAGAACTTACGTCCTTGCGAGTACTTTATCATGGCGCTGCTGGTGGCCATTTTGAACAAGGCCGGCTTTGAGACCTTGAGCCTGTCCGCGGACTGCGTCGGCCCCCGAGAAGAGCGTATCCGGCTGGACGCCATGCTCAAGAACAGTTGCGAAGAGTTTGTGGAGCGAGCTCTGGAGGATTACGGGTCTGATTCCGACGACCCGGCAACCTGCGAGGAGCTGGACCTCGCATGTGCCGAGGAGCTGGAGCCTCCATGTGCCGAGCCGCCGTTTCGAGGGAAGCGCGTGTTCCCTGGGAAAGCCGCCCCGAGCTCAGCGAAGCGCCAGGCACCTAGTGCCGCGGAGGACCCGGTCATGGAAGGTGCCCTTGCGGACATGTGCGACACACTGCGTGCGGGTGGCGCGACCTTTGAGGCGGTAGCCGGCGTGGCCAGCACGTGGCGTCGCCTGGCGGGGATCACGTCCCTCCATCCCTGCCCAGCCAAGACGTACGGTAGGTCCGGCGGCAACCTGAAACTCGAGGCCGCTTTGAGCGACCTTGTGCGCATGACCGCCGTTGTGGGCTTCACCTCCTCGGAGGTTTACCTGCAGACGACCTTCTTTTGTGGCATGCACCCCGGTGGCGCCGCCCAGTAAGACAATGAGATTGCTGACCCACCTGCCCCCTGCAAGGGGAAGTCGCAAAACACCACGCACGTTGCCCACTCAGTTTCGCGTGCACAACTGCTATGGCAGACCGCCTTGGCAACCTGGTGGGTTCAGCATGTTTCCAAATGGGGACACCGGGTGACTACCAAAACGCACACGCACGTTTGTCAGTTGGCGTGCATGCCGTGGTTCTCATCGACGAGTTCCGCACGTCCGACCGGAACAGTTGCTGCGGCGTGGGCGTCATGCTAGGCCCTGCACGCCAGACGCTGTGGTCCACGGGCCACTTGACGTTTGACCGGGATACCAACGCCGCCAACAACATGGGCACTCGCTTGCGGTAACACGCCGAGGACGGCGGCCGTCCAAGCTCTCCGGTTTGCATACATGCCTAAAGACGAGCGCCAGTTTGATGACACATTGTCACATTCTGGGTCATGATACCCCTTTCGGCAGTGGGCGGGTGACCTAAAAGTCCTCGTCGCGGGAAAACCGAAACCAATACGGTGTATGTAACACGCTGGCATGGACATTGCAGCCCTCGTTCGACAAGCAACTAGGACCGCGTCCTCGTCCCATACGACAGTTGCGGTTGTGAATGCCCGGCGGTATTCACTCCCCAAATCCAGCAGGCGCGCGTTCAGACACGAAATTATCGCCCTTGTACTCTCCCGCCCAGATTTTGAAAACCGCGTGACGTTTAAGCGAGCCAGCTCACCCATGAAGGACCCAATTTTGAAACCCCAAAACCCCACTGCGACACACGCGCAAAAACCCACTGTGACACACGCGCAAAAACCCACTGTGACACACGCGGGCCCACCACCTCCGCGAACACCACCTCAAAGCACAGCCCGTGCAGTCACCCAGACCAAGTTTTCATTACAAGATTATTGTAATTTGGGAAACTCATACACTTCACACATGAGCGAACCCAACAAAAAGAAGCTTTTTGCCTACCAGGAGGCTTACTTGCTCTGGGACAGTATCTTCCACCCATACATATTTGCGGTAGACCAGGCTACCTTGGAGCCCCTATTTAAACGGGAGGTGGAGATCGTCTCGAAATTACTTACAGACAGTAACATTTCCCCAACGTTCTTCAAAACATCAATTACGAAAGACTTCAAAACGAATGTTTCATTAAACCAGGACGATTCTAGCACGTTCATTGCGCAAACCGAAGACTGGGACACCACCGATTTTGAAACAGGCACAGCTAACGTCAACTCGTGTCCACCGAAATTTCGGGACTTTGCGACAGGATTCTTGGACCGCGTCAAAGCCAGGCGCGGACAAAACATACCTAATTTCGACCGTCCTTTGTTGGTAACTGAAATAGTCGGCCCGATTTGTGACAAAGCCGTCAACACCTTCAGGCGGGAACACACCCACATGGTTGCAGCCGATCTATTTTTGAATGGTCAAAAGGTTTTTCCCGGCCTAGAGACCAACATCTTTTTCCAGTTCGATTTCGACAATATTCTGCGCAAGAACCCCAGATTTCATACTTTGTGGGAGGCAAGCATGTTTATAACCTGTAACAAGATTTGGCTCCGTAGAGATCGTCTGGAGTGGTGGACGTCTGTCGCCTTGTTTCAAACCGCAAGAGTGCAACTGGCAAAAGAAACACAGTGTCCCCTGGATTGGGCCCATGACTGCATGCTCAAGTGGTTATCAAAGCAAAGTAAACCATACCCCGCCGTGTTAAAAGACGTCTTTGTCAGGCCAAGTTTGCTGCATGCGGACACGTCCTTGTCTTCTGCCGGACTGAAATTGAAACATGCAGATGAGGAGTCGTTCAATACGTTACTCAAGAAACCTAAACCCGCAGTGGAACATACATCCACGTTGCAGGCCACGCAATTTTCGATAGAGGCATGCAAACTAATTGCCACCGCTTCACTTGAATTGCAGCAGGCTTGCAAAACAGCACTGGACTTTCTGGACTATCTAAAGCATCCCACAGCACTCACTGTGATGGAAGAGTTTCCTGATTACTTGCGATACAGGTGGGATGGAATACGTGAACAGTTAAACAAGCTTGGCTGGTCGACAACGGACTTTGATGAGACATTGAAAGGGATATTGAGTAATTTGCGAACGCTAGCGCCCGGCTCTCAAGATTACGTAACTCTTACTGAAGGATGGGACTCGACGGACATGAATGTTTGGACCCTGCAGCCCAAACCTGGCAACAAATATTCGGACCACCGTACAGCTTTTATAGACAACTTACGCGAAAAACGCGCACAAAGTACAGCCTATCCCCTTCCTATTTTGGCAAACGTCCCAATATCTGGACTATTGGACGCTCTCACAAAACAAGTACCGCCTATGTCAACAGAGGAAAACATGTTTGTAAACCTAAGTCGTTCCTGGGTTCAGAAAGTAGCCTGGAAGATGTATGTATGCGACCAAGATGATGTTTTAAGCACCAACGAAGCTTTTGTATCACGTTTGAAGATGATAGTGGCTGCTGCAATTAAGGCCAACAAAACCAACTGGTGGGAGACCTTCGAGAAATTTGAACAAGCCAAAACAGACATTGCCACAGCACTCGGATGCTCGAAGACCCAGGTGCACAGCGTCCTGAAAGAGGATTTGATCGCAAATCACCTACTAGAGTCACGAGTCTGGATACTTGACAACCTGGCGCCAATGTCTTCGCCATCCGTGTATCAGGCAAATCTCAACACTGCCCTATTGCCAACCGTTCAGGACCGGTTAATAAACGACATGAGAATACTAGGAGACCAGGTGAAATAGTACCACAACATCCGCGACCACGTGGCCACGGGGAAATGCATGCCACCCATATACACACATGGCCTGTTCCATACTTTTGCACACGGGACGGCGTCTTTGCTACCCCATTGATTTGCGCTTTCGTGCGACAGGCGCCAAAAGCGGGCGCCCTGCATATTGGGCGGCACTTGCAGAGCAAGTTCAGGGGAGTGTCGTCGCCAAGTAAGAGTGCGACGAAGCCGTTCGCTTCAAGAGCACCCGCGTTCCCTCAGATCCAAACTGCATTCCAGGAGTGGCAGGGAATGCTGCCGTTAACGCCGGGGCATTCCCAGAGATCCCGAAGGCGGTTCCAGGACCATACCAGCTTTATTCGCGGTCGTTTACCCTGAATGCAGGCTGTCAATGTCGTGTGTCAGTTTGAAAACGGGACTCGCCAGGTACGGGATGTGCTCGCAGCGCCAACGTGGCCCACGGAGCGATGCTCGCTTGGGTTGTGCCACAACTGTGCCGTTCCTGGCACCCAACCCGGGGCGTGGGATGGCACCAGCCCTTCAACCCGCCCCAAGTTTGCGGAATGGACTGCGCTGCTATGTTCCCTCGCGGTTTGCCAGAAGCTTTAGGCGCTTGTCGGGACCGCTGGAATGCGCCCTCGCGTGAAGGAAACCCCATGCGTTCCCCGTCGCCCGGGCCCGCCTACGGTGTGTACGTTTGTCAGCGAGGAGTTCTGTGTGCATGCAAGTAACCGCGCTTGTACCATGTACGCCAGCATCGCAACGCCGACAATGACGGTTGCCCTCGAAACCCCACGGGCACTGGCGGCATTCGTGTATTCGGAAATGTCCAACGCCAGCACGACCGACGGCGACTTGTTTCGTCTGTGCCAAACCAACACGCCACGGGCTTTGTTTGATTGGCGACGTTTACATTCCCGCCATTATGTCATCACGGTTTGGGTCCGTAACCAGGACACCGCCACCGCTGTGGGGGATTTCCTTGCAGGTCTTGCTGGTCAGGAGGTGAAGGTGTGTCGACCCCTCCCAAACTCCTTTGCCGTGTTTGCAGCGCACGGCCACTTGTTCACATCCAGTCCGAGATATGTGCTCCCTCCATTTCACGAACCGTTTGACGTGGTTCTGGAGTTCTTGGGAAGCAGGAGTTTCCTGGACACCATGGCGTACAAACTCGCGGACATGGCCATTCCCCCCAGTATTGTGGCGTACAAGCAAGGCTCCGTGTGCTACGTCCACTCCCGCCAGCTCGTAGATTGGCAATGGCCACTGAGGTTGGTCCTCCCGGGCTTCCCCGGAGGCCCGGAGGCTCCCGACGACGTGTTCATGACGCCCCAGGGTACTACGCGCTGGGGGGCCCTCCCCAAATGGACCTTAAACACCGTGACGTTTGTGTTTATTGCGGTAGATACGGCGTCGGGCAGGGCGGACCCAGGGAGTGCCGGCATCACCGTGGTTACCCAGGACAACATGGAGAACAACTTCTACCCCAGTGCGGACATGTTGCCGAGCAGCCTATGCTCGAGTGTCATCAGCACGGACTATTTCGCCACGCACCTGAAAATAGACAACATCAAGTTGCTGGTGTTTGACAGGAGCAGCAAAGACGTGTTGGGTCTATTGCTTGCCCACTACGTACCCGGCACAAAAGCCGTTCGGCGGAGCCTGGTTTGTTCTCTTTTGAAGGGTGCTGGCACGTTGCTTGCCTCGGTTTTAGAGCAGCTGGCCCGTGAGATGGTGGGAGCAGGAAACCCGATTGATCAGCTCCAGCTCAACAGCATGCCAACTGCAATCACGTTCCACGAGCGGACTGGCTACCGGTTCCGAAAGTCCTGCGAACCCGAGGACCGCCCTGTACCTAGCAACCTCCCGCAGCCGCTCCTAGACGGACACGGCTTCGTCACCGACGCAGCCATTGACGGCCTGATGGACCTAAAAACGGCGGGTTTCGGGCTGGAGGGTTGCGTGCTCCAGCCCGGCAAAAGTCCGCGTGAAAACTGGTATTCCCAGGCGGGGTGTCGTCAAGCCGTGTTCCCCATGCGCAGATGTCTGGAAGATGCCGCCGTCCACGGCGGCAGGCGGCGTTCCCGCTATCCACGCCTGCCTCCGCGCAGCAGCAGAAGGTTCCGGTAACAGTCACCTCGCCAGGCCTGTGCCTTTTCTCTGGCCACCAGTGGAGCCCGCCTGTCGCCCGGACGCTAACGCAACAATGACACCAGTGTTCACCGGTGCATGCTGGCTGGCACTTCCTCGCAGGCGAACGGACCAGTCGGCATGTCTAATCTGCGTAGCGGGGGACTATGAACCCAAGGAGACCCAAGGCCACAACATGCACACTGGGGGTACGTGGGAAACCTCTGTTTTTGCTAGCACCCGGGTTAACAACGAGCCCGCGGGTTAATCTGTGTGGCGGGTCGGCACCCACCCCGCTCGACATTTCCCGTTCACACATTGGAAATCCATCCTGTACTGTTTTTGTCCGCCCCGCTCCCGCCGCCCTCCATGCTCTCCCGCCCACACACCCGTACTCAGTCCGAAGGCATGCTGCCATTGACCGAGGAGACGTTGGGAAACCCAGAAGGCCTTGCCGCTGTCGAGGCGCCATTGCCCTCTGCGGGATCCCCCCGCAGCCCCGGGGCGTCCCGGGCACTCAAGCGCCCCCGCGACCCTGCTGTGGCCAGGTGCTCCCATTCTACGGCTCAGTTGCAATTCGGGCCAGCGGCGGCGGGAGCGGCCGGACTGCCCCGCCCCCGGATCTGCGCTGCTACGCCCTTTGCCCTCGAGGACGACGACACGGACAGCGACGCTGAGCCTGAGGAAGGCGCAGACACTTTGCTTGACGTTCCTGCCGAGGTTCTGCGTCGTGAAGCCCTGCTTGCCCAGGCGCCCATGTACTTGCATGGGATCCGCATCGCGTTCGCGGAAGCGGGCCGGCAGCTGGAGCGCCAATGCGGGCCCCACGCCCATGTGGCCACCTGTCGTGCGCTGGCAGACGGGCAGATGGACACTTGCTTGAAAGAGCTCCACGTGCAAGTGGCCGCACAGAGAGATCTCCTCCGGTGCGTGCAAGCTCTGGAAGCCGACCGCGCCAGCGCAGCTCTCCTTGCCCTGCCGATGGAGGCTTTGCGGGTCCCCCTGCGGTTGCAGGTGTCCAGCGGTCGCCCGTACCCCACGCTGTCCGTGCTCCCCAAGCCAAGCGCCGTGCTCACCCGCACAATTGGCCGCGGCACCCGCAAGTTTGGGGTTTTCGGTCGGTTCCTCCTGTCGGTCCGCGGCGTGGACGGCCGTCAGCTGCCGATGTGCCGGAGCTACGTCTCGGTTACGGGGGACATGCAGACGTGCTCAGTGTTGGTCCGCCCCTCCGGCGTCGTGGAGATCACGTACTTGCCTGGCCAGTGCACCGCGGTGCGGTTCTGCGTTGCAGTGCACGGCCAGACGCTCGTATACGGAACGGCCTTGGCGGCTCCACGCGCCGCCCCCTCTGGGTGGAGGCTCTCTTTGTTGGAGGCTCTGCAGACCCACCTCCCGCCAGTGTCCGGCCAGGCTAAGAAACTGGTTGCTTTGGTCGCCGAACCCGTTGCGTCTGCGGTGGACCTGGCCGCCAGGGCCCTCAGGTTCCATTTCATGGACGCAAGCGTGAGGACCCCCGCGGTCGCCGTCCTGTATCGCTGTGCGCAGCGCGGGCTGTTTTGCAGCGTCGCCCAAATCAACGAGTTGCTGCCTCTCGTGTTGGCAGCAGTCGCCCAAGGCAAGGTCTTGGGACCCGACGCGCTTCGTAACGCCAAGGGATTTGTGGATGCCGTCTGCGTATTGACGTGCAAGAAGTAGGGAACGTTTGGGTGACACGCAAAATCACATTTCAATTCTCCATGCCCCGTTTGCGAAAGCGCCAAAGAACCGACACGCTTCCCAGCGTGGCCGCCGCTTCTCTCCCCCTCCCTGTCCTCCTCCTCATTCTCGCCTTCACGCCACGGCCGCGCACACTTGCGTCGTGGTCCCTGGTCAACGCCGCCTGCCGAGCCGCCGTCCTCGGCCTGCCGGATTGGCACTCCTCCGGGCTGGAGGGCGGACAGCTTCTGGAGGGCCGGTCGGTTCCCATCTGGCGCGCGCTGGCCATCCTGGTTTCCCGAACCTGCGAGCTCTGCCACCGCCGCAGTGTGAAGGGGTTCAAGGCGGATCCATTCAGGGTGTTCGCCCACAAACAGTGCGTGGAAGCCAACCTGAACAACTCGTACTATTTGGCCGAAGACGTCAGGCACATGGTAGAAGCAGTCCGCCTGCCTTTCGAGGTCCGGGTCGGCCGCTCATTCGGTCGCCACGGGGGCTGGGACTGGACCATGACGTCATACTGGACGAGGCTGCACCCCTGTCTGCCCCCCTGTATGACCGTGGAGGGCGTGGTGGCTTTACGAACACGGGGTGGTCTGCAGGCCGCGGTGCGTGCCGCAGCAGCGCTGTCTGCGCATCGGCAGGCAAACGACGCCATCGCGTACCAGCTGTACACCGCGAAATGCGAGCTCGCGGACGCGGCGGCTGATGACCTGCAGGCTCGCAAGCTGCAGGCCACCGCTTCTAGGCGCGCGCTGCTCGACTCTATGCTCCGCGACCAGGGACTGCCTGCCCTGGACGTACTGGCACGGGAGTACGGCGAGAAGCTGCGGAGCGACAAGAAGTACCTGCGCGGATACCTGGCGCTGCGAGTCACTGCGCCATTCAGCCCCGAGGAGGCGGTGAGGCGGCTGTGTACAATGACCTTGGTGGAGCCCACGCTGCTTGCGCGGACAGTCGCGGCCCAGCCGGAAGCCAGAGGCCGTGTGGCGGCCGCGCGCGCTGCAAGTACCCAGCGAGTCGGGCTCAACAGAGAGCACGGAGAGAAGGCAGCGGAAGACCCCCGGCGAGACCTGCCAGGCGTTCTCCGGCCGTGGACTACTGTCGCAAACGAGGAAGCCGGAGTGCAGCCTGCTGCGACGACGAACACTGCCGTGGACATGTCTCCCTCGGTGGAGTTGGCGAGTAGGGTTGGTGCACGGGTCGCCCTGGCCCCAAGCCAACTGGGATGACCGGTATCCCGTTGACCCGGGCCGTTACCATCCTTGTCCGACCAGTCACCGTGCTGTGTGTGATACACAGCATTGCAAGCATCGAACCTTGATTTTGCAGTGACTGTGCCGCTTCACAACGGGCGGATCCAAGGTAGCCACGCTCTCTCATGTAAATGTACGCGTCCCAATTAATGTTGGCACTGGGAGACTGAAAGCAAAACATGTTGGCGTGGTTGTGCTGGCGCTCGGGTTGTTGCTGTTAGGCGCGCTCATCGCGGTGGCAGGCATGACGCTCCATCGACGGCATACCAGACTCAGAAAGATCCGTACCAATGCACAATGTGGTCTGGCGCACATTCGGCCGACTGGAAGCTCTGTATTCCTGGCGCCAGCCCCGACAAGCGAAACCTCTCCGCCCGTAACACCAGCCGCGGGTGTAGAAGCCTCTTTAGCCAACGTGCCAGCCCGAGGTGCGGAAACCTCTCCATCCGAAGAGCGAGCCCAGCGTGGCAGAACTCCCCCCCCCTCCTTCTCCCCAACTTCAACGCCTCCCCGGTACGTACTCGTGCCTGGATTTGCAGCGTCGTGCGCCCCCCCCGCCCGACCCCGCCCCGCGTGTAGCACCGGCCCAGACATCCGAGACTTTTGCGTTCGCGGCGCCAACCCAACTGGCTGGGACCGTGATTCAAGAGCAAATCCAAGCAGCAGCCGCAAGTCCTGTGCTGGCTCCGCCGGCCGATTGCCCCGCCTTGTCCCCGAAGCTGCCACCAGAAACGACTTTGCAACACCAATTCTGGCCAGCACTGGAGGTCCCATCTAGCACGCAGCTGGAGAACCAGCTGCTTTGTCTAGTTGGATGGACCCCACCTATACAGTTCACCCCGGGCGCGCCACACGAGCCACAGCTGACTGCTATGACAGGACAGCCGGTCGTAAACACCGCGTCGGTGGTGCAAGTCCGATTCCCCCAGCCTTTGATCTCAGAGCTACCTCGCAGACCTCACCTACCCATATTCAGGCAAACCCGGAGCTCCCCAGCCAAAGTTCCACTTCCGCGCTTGCCAGCATCGCGCCCGCGATGGTCGGCAGTTGCCGGGGGGTTCTCGTCTGTAAGGTCCCCGCGAGTTCGTTCAGCTCGCTCGCGGATGTTGTCCTCTGGCTGAGAGTGCATCGAAACCCGTTTGTGGTGACATCCGCCGTCAGCAGACGTATGTGTTCCGACTAAGCGACGAGGTCGGCCGGGGTTCGCTTCCACAGCGACTGGCAACATACGGACAGAAACAATACGGGTTGTTGTACTTTACCGGTACAGACACCCTATCGCCGCCCCGCCCCCTCCTAACAGGAACTGGCAACACACCACACAGGAAACGAACCCTGGAGTGTTCTGAAGTGTACTGGCTAGCGT
>Ga0209702_10009952_pt1 | contig 10372 bp, 8 predicted proteins | sample FRY01_FD_187210 | JGI IMG/M metagenome (GOLD analysis project Ga0209702, IMG submission 187210) | Freshwater microbial communities from Lake Fryxell liftoff mats and glacier meltwater in Antarctica - FRY-01 (SPAdes) (version 2) | ecosystem: Environmental > Aquatic > Freshwater > Ice > Glacier...
TTTCACCTAAAATCAACCGTTCGGTTTGGTGCCGATTTAGATCAGGAAAAGGAAAACCAGCAATTACTTCATCAATCCGCTTATCCATTTGTAAATGTCGTTACCATTGGCAAAAACCAACAAGCTAAGCAAGAGAATCATCCCAACTAATTGGGCTTTTTCCATCACTTTCTCGTTAGGCTTACGCCCTGTGATAATTTCATATAACAAGAACATCACATGACCGCCATCGAGCGCTGGAATTGGAAGAATGTTCATGAATGCAAGCGCAATAGATAGGAATGCTGTTATGTTCCAGAAACGTTGCCAATCCCAGCCTGTATCAAACTGGGAAGCAATAGCACCGAAGCCCCCAACTTTCTTAGAGCCTTCTTTAGTAAATACCAGCTTAAACTGCTTTACATAGTTTCCTAAAGTGGTCGCTCCTTCGGCTATTCCCGCAGGAAACGATTCAAAAAAGCCATATTTCTGCGTCTCGAAATTCAGAAGCTTCTTCGGATCAACGTTGTAAAATCCAAGTTTACCATCGTCGCCAATATGCGTATTCAATGCAAGTGTATCCGCTCCGCGTAAAACACGAATCACGGCATCTTTATCTTTGTTGGCATCAAGAATAGCAGGCAGTTCCCCAAAAAATAAGAAGGATTGATCATTCACACCTATGAGTCGATCACCTTTTTGCAAACCAGCCTTTTGAGCCGGAGAATCGTTCATAACCGAATCAACAATGGCAGGTAAAGCAGGCATGAATAAGACGGGCTCATCCAGTGCGATAATCTTCTCGGAAAACCCAACAGGAATAGCGACTTCCATTATTTGCCCTGCACGATCAAGCTTAACAAGTGAAGGTTCGTTTAGAAGGATGTTGATGTTCAAATCTTTGAAAGACTCTGGCATTTCGCCATTCACTGCCAAGATTTTGTCGCCGTTTCTAAATCCGGCATCGTAAACTAGTGAATTGCCAACAACAATACCGTATTCAGCATTTTTAACTGGCAGGTATTCTTTTCCCCAAACAAAAAGCACCATTGCATAAATGAGCATGCCCAAGATTAGGTTCACGGTTACGCCCCCAATCATGATAATTAATCGCTGCCAAGCTGGCTTAGAACGAAATTCATAAGGTTGAGGTGGCAATGCCATTTGTTCTTTATCCATCGATTCATCAATCATTCCGGATATTTTTACATAACCGCCAAGTGGAATCATACCAATACCATATTCAGTATCGCCTCTTTTGAAGCTGAACAATGATCTAGGCCAATCGAAAAACAAGTAAAATTTTTCAACACGGGTTTTAAACCAACGGGCTGGTAAAAAGTGACCCATTTCGTGCAATACAATTAGTATAGAAAGGCTCAGAATTAACTGAGCTCCAAGAATTACATAATCCATTCAATGATTTTTAAGGGCGTAAAAGTAGGCATTTCAAAGCAGCCAACTCAAGTGTGTATTGTCAGATAGTGAAATCTTACAAATTGAATCGCATAAAATCACACGAATCAACAGCATAATGTTGTTTCATTCTGTCATTTATCGCCCATATTCAGCATCTTTTCCCGTCCTTCGTAACAGAAAATTGATCAATACCGATTGAATCCCCTTAAGAAATTAGCCTCACAAACAGCCATATATGGATTAAGTTCCATAGTTGGGCGACTCTTGAATTACCTGCTGGTGCCTCTGCATACGCGGGTTTTCTTGCCTGAAGCATACGGTGTGGTTACAGAGATGTATTCTTACGTGGCATTTTTGATGATTGTGCTCACTTACGGATTTGAAACAGCTTTTTTCCGCTTTGCTAGAAACGAGGAAGACAAATCATCAGTTTTTTCCACTTCGCTTATTTCACTGACAATTAGTTCGATAGTGTTTTTTGTGCTCTGCTTGATTTTTGCACAACCAATCGCATCCACAATCCGCTATCCAGACCACGCAGATTACATTATTTGGTTTGGGTTGATCCTTTTTGCAGAAGCTATAACGGCGGTTCCATTTGCGAAACTTAGGCTGGAAAATAGACCAACTCGATTCGCATTAATCAAACTCACAAATATTGCCATCAACATATTAGTGAATGTATTCTTTCTGCTGATTTGTCCTGCTTTACTAAAGTCGGATTCAGCTTCCTGGCGGGATTTTGCTAGCATTGTTTACAACCCAAACTTTGGTGTTGGATATGTATTCATTGCCAACTTGGTTGCGAGTTTGGTAACGTTTGCCATGTTGCTTCCCGATATGATTAAAGTGCCGCGAATTTTTAACATAGAGCTTTGGAGACGAATGATCACTTATAGTTTCCCACTTTTAATTGGAGGCTTGGCTGGCATTACTAATGAAATGTTTAGTCGAGTAAGCATGAAGTACCAATTGCCCGAAGACATAGCAATGCACGAACTCGGTATTTTCGGTGCTTGCTACAAAGTTGCAGTGCTCATGACCATTTTTATCCAAACCTTCCGCTTTGCTGCCGAGCCATTTTTCTTCTCCCAATCGAAAGAGAAAGATGCCAAAAAACTTTATGCAGATGTGATGACGTGGTTTGTCATTGCGTGTTGTTTTATATACCTCGGCGTATTGTTGTTTATGAATGTTGTCAAATACTTTATTGGCGAGAATTATTACGAGGGACTTACTATTGTGCCGATTCTTTTAATGGCAAACCTGTTTTTGGGGATATTTTTTAACCTAAGTATTTGGTTCAAACTCAATGATAAGACCCATTTTGGAGCTTGGTTGGCAATTTTTGGAGCTATATTAACCATTTTATTAAATTATTGGTGGATACCTCTTTATGGTTATGTTGGTGCTTCTTGGGTAACTCTGGTTGTTTACTTTAGCATGATGATGATTTCGTATTTTCTTGGACAAAAGTATTATCCAGTTGATTACGAGAAGCTTAAGGTAGTTTTATATCCGCTCAGCGCTTTTGCAATTACCTTTCTATATCCTATGGTTTTACCGATGGAAGGCTCGCTTTCATGGATATTTAAAGTGCTCATTATCGCAGCATTCATGGCAGTAGTGTGGTACTTAGAGATACGAAAAAAAAGATTAATTTCGCGGTCAACCCTGAAATGAATACCATGAAGGTAAAACTCATAAACCGTTCAGCGCATCCATCACCAGAATACGGCACTGTGCATGCTGCTGGGTGCGACTTACGTGCTAATCTTTCTGAACCAATTGTGCTTTCGCCCTTAGAGCGTGCAATGGTTCCGACAGGTTTGTTTTTCGAAATTCCTGCGGGTTTTGAGGGACAAGTTCGTCCACGAAGCGGATTGGCAGCGAAACATGGAATTACGGTACTTAACTCGCCTGGAACCATCGATGCTGATTATCGTGGAGAGGTGAAAGTAATCCTGGTTAATTTATCAAACAACGCATTCACCATTCAAGACGGTGAACGCATCGCGCAGCTTGTAATTGCTCGTCACGAAACGGCCGAATGGGAGCAAGTTGAAGAATTAGCCCAAACAGATAGAGGTGCCGGTGGCTTTGGTCATACTGGTGTTCATTAATAATGAATTGATTTAATACATGAGAATTATTATTCCAATGGCTGGCATGGGCAAACGCATGCGCCCACATACCTTAGTTACTCCAAAGCCCTTAGTTGAATTCGCCGGGAAACCAATGGTGCATCACATTGTGGAGGAATTGGCGCGCACATGCAACGAACCCATCGAGGAAATCGCGTTCATTATTGGTCGCTTTGGTAAACAAGCCGAACTAGATTTAATTGCCGTTGCTGAACGCGTTGGCGCTAAAGGGAAAATCTATTATCAAGACGAGCCTCTTGGAACCGCACATGCTGTTTTATGTGCAGCAGATTCTTTGGAAGGTAAGTGCATCGTTGCTTTTGCGGATACCTTATTCAAGGCGGATTTTGTGTTGGACGAGTCGAAAGATTCAGTAATCTGGGTGCAACAAGTGGAAGATCCACGCCCATTTGGTGTTGTAAAAGTGAATGCAGAAGGATTAATCACCGATTTTATTGAGAAGCCTGCAGAGTTCGTTTCTGATTTAGCAATCATTGGTATCTACTATTTCCGTGATGGTCTCGGTTTGAAGGTCGAATTGAAGTACCTAATAGACAATAACATTAAGGAAAAAGGAGAGTTCCAGTTAACGAACGCACTCGAAAATATGAAGTTGAAAGGCTTAAAGTTTGCTCCAGGAAAGGTAATTGAGTGGCTCGACTGCGGAAATAAAAACGCAACTGTATACACTCACGCACGCTGGTTAGAACTTGGAAAAGACAAATTTAAGGCTCACGAAAGTCTCCAAAGTACAAATTCTTTAATCATTGAGCCTTGTTATATTGGTAAAGACGTCAAGCTTTTGGGCTCTATCATTGGTCCACATGTTTCTTTAGCAGATGGCACCGTGGTTGAGAATTCAGTCATAAAAAATTCTATCATTCAAAAGAATACCAGTATAAAAAATAGCGTTATAGGGAATTCAATGATTGGAAATTCGGCACAGGTTAAGAACAGAATGCTCGATTTGAGTGTTGGTGATTATTCGGTAATGGATTCCGAAAATTAATCCTGCAAAATGAAACTAGCTAAACAACTTCTAATTCTTTTGTTCATCGTGGTATTTGCATCATGCTCTAGTAAAAAGCAGGCTGCTAAAAGAGCCAATGAGCCATCTGCAGAGCACGTGCTTAGCGAGAAAGAGCAATTAGATTTTGCTTATTTGTTTTTCGATGCTCAAAAAGATAAGTTACTTGGAAATTTCAGCCTTGCTCAAAATAAGCTTATTCAAGCTTTAAGAATTGATCCACGAAGTTCAGCCAGCCATTTCGAATTGAGCCAAATTTTTCTTCAAACAGGAAATGTAGAAGCTGCAGAAAACAGCGGTAAACTGGCCATCAAGTTCGACGACAAGAACAAATGGTATAAGCTGTCAATGGCAGATATTCTGGAGCGTAGTGGAAAATTTAAGGAGATAATTCCCTTAATGGAAAGCTTGAGTAAATCTGAGCCAGGCAACCCAGAATATTTATTCGCCTTGGGTGCATCTCAAGCACAGGTTGGGCAATACGGCGACGCCATCAAAACCTATGATAAGCTTCAGGCAATAACGGGTTTAACGGAGGATTTAGCTTTACAAAAGAAGAATCTGTATTTGAGAATGGGTAAATCTGACAAAGCCATAGAAGAAGTTCAAAGGCTGATGGTAATGTACCCAGAAGAAGTAGGATATCGAGGGTTTCTGGCTGAAATATATCTTTCAACCAAACAGCCTGAAAAGGCATTGGAAGCGTATAATGAAATTATCAGATTAGAACCTGATAATCCTAATGTCCATTTTTCTTTGGCAGAATTTTATCGCCAGCAAGGAAATAAAGAAAAGTCTTTTCAGGAATTGAAGTTAGCATTTGCCAATCCTGAATCTTCTTTGGAACTTAAACTGCAAGTGCTTTCTTCATATTTTGAAATCACAACTAAGTATCCTGAGCTAAAGCCTCAATCTTTAGAATTATGTGAAACATTGGTTGCCACGCATCCCCAAGATCCTCAAGCACATGCCGTTTACGGAGATTTCTTGATGCGTGAAGACCGGCTCGATGATGCCAAAGTACACTACATGCAGGTTCTCAAAGCAGACAAAAGCCGGTATGCTGTATGGAATCAAATATTGCTAATTGAAGCCGAGCAGCAACACTATCAGAGTTTGTTCGATTTGAGTAAAGAAGCGATGGAGCTATTTCCGTATCAGCCTAACTTGTTTTTATACAATGGAATAGCTGCTATACAGTTAAAGCATTACGATGAAGCCATTGTTGCTCTCAAGGATGGAGCAAATGTTACTATTGGTAATTCAGCTTTGAGCGCTCAGTTTTATTCTTCGATAGGCGATAGCTATAATTCACTTTCAAAGTATAAAGAGAGTAACGAAGCTTATGAAAAGGCTCTTAAGTTTGATGAGTCAAACACCTATGTATTAAATAATTATGCATATTATTTGTCACTTCGAGGTGAAAGTTTAGAACGGGCTAAAGAAATGGCAAAGCGTTGTAATGAACTTCAACCCAATAATCCCTCTTTTGAAGACACTTACGCATGGGTGTTGTTTCGTTCAGGTGAATATGATTTAGCTGATAAGTGGATTGATAAAGCAATCGCCAATGGCGGAATTAAAAGCGGAACAATCATGGAGCATAAAGGCGATATTTTCATGAAGTTGGGAAAAGAACAGGATGCAATTGATTTTTGGAATCGTGCAAAGGAATTAGGAGGAGGCTCAGAAAAACTGAACCAGAAGATTAATCAGAAAAAATATATCGATTAAGTGAAGATTGCCAAGTTGGGTATTCGAACGAGCCTCGCGCTAACAATCATATTGAGTGTTGTTTTCAGTTGCAAGTCCAAACAGAAAGTTCAGAATCAAATTGTTGTACCTCCAATAACAGCCGAAGAAGCTATCATTGCCGACTCGCCTGATAGTTTGCTCGGAGCGATAAATAATGCAAATGCTCCTTTGCAATGGTTTAGCGCCAAGGTTGATGCGAATACAAATGTTGACAACCAATCGAATAGCTTTAACGCCAACTTAAGAATGAAAATAGATTCAGCCATCTGGATGTCTATTTCGCCTGCTTTGGGAATTGAAGTTGCCCGCGCCTACATCACTCGAGATTCATTGAAATTTATCAATCGCATCAACGGAACTTATTTTTCGGGCAATTATGCATATTTGAATAATCTGCTTCAGATAGAGTTGAATTTCAACATGATACAATCGATTCTAATTGGAAATGCCTATCTACATTACACTGTTGAAAATTATGTGAGCGCCAAGGATGAGCAAGGCCTAATTCTCAGCACCTTGAAGAAGCGTAAAATACGTCGTGGAAGCGAACTTGAATTGCCTCAAATCTTGACTCAAGAAATCTGGTATTCGCCTTCTCACAAAAAGATTATTCGAATGGAAATGCAGGATTATCGGCCTATACGTAAGTTTTCAGTAGTTTACCCAAGCTTCGCAACTGAGCAGGAAATAAAAGTACCTGCGCGTATGTTGATACAAGCTCAAGCTGAAAAACAAGTATCTATCGACTTGTCCTTTTCGAGGATAACGGTTAATCAAGAGCTGAATTTGCCTTTTTCTATCCCCAAGAATTATGAACAAATTCGCAAGTAAATTAGCCTTACTTCTACTTGGGCTTTCGCTTTTATTCTCATCCGCGAACGCGCAAACTAGCCGTTCAGATTTAGAGAAGAGAAAGAAACAGTTACAACGTGAAATTGAGCAAACTAATCAACTTATTAATGAAACACGTAAAAATAAATCGGCAACATTGGGGCAACTTAAAATCCTGAATAAGAAGCTTGGAGACCGAAAGAAACTTATAAACGCAATTCAGAGCGAAATGAAGATGTTGAACGTAAACATCTCATCAACTTCAAACCGCATAGAATCTTTACAAAGCGATTTAACTTTGCTTAGGACTGCGTATGGTAAACTCATCCGACAAGCTTACTTAAATAGAAATCGAGAATCGGTTTTGATGATGCTTTATTCTGCTGAGGATTTTCAGCAAGCCTACAAAAGACTCTATTACCTGAGAAAATACAATTCATACCGACGTGAGCAGGCATCAATGATAGCTGCAGCGCAGGACGAGTTGAGTGATCGTAAAAAGAAACTGCGCATTGAAATGTCAAGTAAACGCGATTTGTTAGGTGCCGAAGAAAAGCAGCAACGCGATTTAAGCGTAGAGAAAAAAGAGCAAGAACAAACGGTTAGTTCTTTGAGCAAGCAAGAGAAGAAACTTCGTAAGGACTTAGATAGAAAGCGTGCCGATGCAAAGAAGCTCGATAGTGAGATTCAACGAATTATTGAACGCGAAATTGCTAAAGAGCGTGAACGTGCCCTCTCAAAAGCAAAAGCTGAGGCAGAGGCTTCAAGAAAACGCGCAATTGCAGAAGGAAAGCCAGTGCCAGCAGAAGCTTCAGAAGCCGAATTACTAAAAGTTACACCTGAAACAAAAGCACTTTCCGGAAAGTTTGAAGCCAACCGCGGTAAACTTCCATGGCCAGTTTCGAGAGGTGTAATCACCGAATCTTTTGGAATGCATGCACACCCTGTTTTGAAAGGTATTACTACCAATAACAATGGTGTAAATATTACCACAGCTCCAGGGGCAACTGTCAATGCTATTTACGATGGTGTTGTTACTGGCGTGATATCGATTCCTGGTTCAAACCGCGCCATTATTTTGAAGCATGGTGAGTATTTGTCTGTTTACAGCAACCTAGCAACGGTCTCGGTCAATAAAGGAGATGAAGTAAAAACAGGTACTGCAATAGGTACAGCCGATGCCGCCGACGATGAAGGGAAGGGTGAGGCTCATCTTGAAATTTGGAAAGGCAAAGTCAAGCTAGATCCTGCACTTTGGATAGCTCGTTAATATATAAATTCCCGTTTAAACCAATACGAATATCGGGGAAGATAATACGTCAAACCAAAACCTAAATAACTTCCATTATAGGCAACTTTCTGCTCAGGAAATAGATTTGTCGTTAATGAACCAGTGTAAGCTAGTTGCATTCCGTAACGGAAACAAACTCCAAAAAACAAACCGCCGTCATTTTCGAAGCGCGAACCAATTTCGAAGCCAGCCATTAAAACAGGATAAATTTTTGTAGTCGAAGATGACGTAATAGATGCATTCAACGTACTTGTGCTATCGCCGTTTAAAACCAATTTAGGATCCAATGAGAGGTTCGATTGCAAGCCAACCCCAATAAATTCGCGGTGTCTAAGCGAGCCTAAATATCCGGTAAAACCAACCGTTAAAGGAACTTCAAGTTGTAATGCTTTAAATCGCGCGTCCAAGTTGTACTGTGCCAAACCAGTTTGACGCAGTGCAAAAGATTGAACGGAAGTATTAACTCCTAAGGAGAAAATCCAACGGTCATTTACAGTAAGCGTATTCACCAATCCTCCTTGAAATCCAGCTCTTGAAACAGTGAAAAAACCTGAGTTAATATCTGGGTTTGGTGCAGGCCAAGCAACCGTAGAGCCTAGGTTAAAACCAATACGCATAGCAGTTTGAGCGTATGCAACTTGCGCGATGAAAAGGGAACAACAAAAAACGAGAATTCTAAACATGCCTTCTTTTGGACAAAGAAACGAAATCCTTTGTATTGAAATTGCCGAATATCTTTGATTCAAAAAGATAAAATACCGTACATTCGTTAATTACCTTCGCGGACGCTATGGAATCACAACTAGGAGAGGGGGATAAGAGTTCATTTAGTTGGTTATCAGGTTTGTTTAAGCCTGTAAGTTTGTATCAACTCGTTGCATTTCGCTTTGCATTCGGTCTTGTAATGTCTTTATGGGCAATCTACATGATGCTGAGTGGAAGTGTCGATACGTTATTTGTGCAACCAGATTTTTTCTTTTCATACCCTAAATTAAATTGGTTACAACCCCTACCAACAGCTGGAATGTATCTTTGTTTTGTGCTTTTGCTCATCACCGCAATTATGATTGGAGCAGGCTGGTATTATCGCTTCGGATCGCTGTTATTTACTTTCTTGTTTGCATACATAACTTTGCTCGACAAGGCTAATTATATCAGCTATTACTATTTTGTTCTACTACTAGCATTCATGCTTAGTATATCGCCTGCAAACAGATTATTTTCGATTGACCATCTTAGAAAACCCTCACTAAGAGTAGATTATATACCCCGTTGGAGTATTCTTGCACTACAAATTCAAGTAGCTCTCGTTTTCATTTTTGCCGGCATGGCTAAATTAAATACCGATTGGTTGTTCGAGGGGCGTCCAGTTAATATTTGGTTAAGCGAATTGTCTGTAAAACAAGGTTTAAATTTTCCAGATTTCATCTTAGAGGGTTATTTCCCAATAGCATTGTCGTGGTTTCTAATACTATTCGATTTCATTATTCCTCATTTTCTTTTAGACAGGAAAACGGGTTTCGGTGCGTTCATAGTAGTTATGCTTATTCAACTATTTGCTTTGGTAATATTTCCTGCGGGATTTTTTCCATTGTTAACGATTGCTTCATGTGTACTTTTTATTCCTGACGAGAAAATTCACAGTTTAATATCTCGTGTTTCATATTTTCTTTACGACGTCTTTGGTTTTGCGGGAGAAGTATTCAATCAAGGAGGGTCAATCATGCTTCAATACCGTAAAAAGCGATTGTTTCCAGCACTTCTATTGTTGTTTTTCGGGTTACAAATTCTTCTCCCTGTGGCTTTGTTTTTAAACTGGGGAAGCAACCGCTGGGCCGATTCGGCATTTCGTTTTTCGTGGGATATTAGAATGCACGAAAAAGCTGCAATAATTAATTTTTGGCTAACGGATCCTTCCACAGGTAT
>Ga0209702_10009953_pt1 | contig 10372 bp, 9 predicted proteins | sample FRY01_FD_187210 | JGI IMG/M metagenome (GOLD analysis project Ga0209702, IMG submission 187210) | Freshwater microbial communities from Lake Fryxell liftoff mats and glacier meltwater in Antarctica - FRY-01 (SPAdes) (version 2) | ecosystem: Environmental > Aquatic > Freshwater > Ice > Glacier...
CCACCGCAGAAGCCGCGTCGAAACCAGGATGCATTGTGTGAACCGAAGGTCCGCGAAGCGAAACTTCTGGGCCAACGCCTGAGCGCGAGGGACTTCGACCGTCAGGTCGCCGAGTTCCAGATCCGTGTCATTCGCGCGCTCTCTCGAACCGATGGCGTTCGCCCGCTCATTCCTGAACGGCTTCACCGCGCTCGGAACACCCATCACTGAAACTGTGGGATAAGTCTGTCCAGGAAAAGGGAAACCCCGTCCATCAGCTGATTTGTGCAACAGAGCCCGTCGCTAGACCTGTTCCGAGGGAGTGCGCCGGGGCGCAGAACTGTCCGGGGGACTGTTTTCCCGCCAAACGCAACGGGGTGCGGACATGCTGGTCCATCTTCCAAAACAAGCGACGCTCAAGCCATTGTTTGCCATTGCTCTGACGATGGCGAGGGCCGAAAGTGCGGGCGGCGATCCAGGCCAGTGACGAGGCAGCATCGGTTCTGGCGGAACGGTTCGGGCATTTGGAGGGTCACAAACCGATCCAGTGAAGCGTTTATCCGACACGCGATCAGACCGTAGGTAACTGGCGGCATCGCGACAGCAGTCATGACCGCAGCCACGCGCCGGACCGGCTGCAAACCACGCGGACCCCGGCGCAGGAGGCCGTTGCGGTGGTTCTGCGCACGACGCGGCTGATGTCGCTCGACGACCTGCCGGCGGACGCCATTGGGCTTGAAACGATTGTGCGTTCGATGGCTCGCGGCGGGAGTTCTTGAACCCGCAGGTCGCGCTTTGCGGCCTTGACCTCGCCAGCGGCATCATGGGGTGGACAATCTGTGCAATCCGCAAGGTAGTCGCCGCAGCCCAAACACAAGGCGTTCAATGGCTGCGAGCCCGGCTATCTGCATGTCAACGTCAAGTATCTGCCTAAAATGGCTGACGAAACGTCCAGACACTACCTGTTTTTGGCCATTGATCGGGCAACCCGCTGGGTGTTCATCCGAGTCTGCAAATCCAAGACCCCACGAACGCCCGCCGGTTCCTGCGCGACCCGGAAACGACCTGCCCGATGACCATTCGCACGGCGTTGACCGAGCGAGCCATTGACGGAGCCATTGGTTCGAGCCCGATGGCGGACGGCAAGGAATTCACCGACCGCCTGTTCGGCCTGCGCAAGCGCAGCCCCACCGGCAAGCACAAATTCGACTGGCTGTGCCGCGACCCCGGCATCGAACACCGCCTTGTCCCGCCGCGGCATCCCCAGACCAACGGCATGGTGAGCGTTTGAACGGCCAGATCCTTAAGGTGTTGCAAAGCCACCACTTCCGTTCCGGCGAAGAGTTGGAAACCACGTTGAGCCGCTACAGGCGGCTCTGCAACCAGCAGCTTGCGAAGTTAGCCCTGGGCAGCAAGACACCGTTGCAGGCATGAAGCACTGGCACAAACTCGAGCCGGACCTGTTCAAAAAGCAGGCCTGTCACCTTCCGGGATGTGACAGATCGTCCAAACGTCGCTGACGCCCCTTTTCCTGTCAGCCGTGACGAAACTGCAGCGGAAAATGCGTGTTGAAAAAACGCTGATCGCCGGAATGTTATCCAGTTTGACCGCCATGCTGCGTGCAATGATGCCCTTTCGTCGCGCCCTTCGTCGTGGCACGACTGCACCGGACAAGGCAGAAAGGGGCAGGTATGGCGGGCACCGGGACAGCGGCAATCATCGGGGCGGGCATGGCCGGGCTGGCTTGCGCGCGGGTTCTGGTGGATGCCGGGGTGGACGTGTCGGTGATCGACAAGGGTCGGGCCTTGGGTGGGCGGATCGCCACCCGGAGCAGCGCGTTTGGCGCCTTTGATCATGGGGCCGTTGCGCTGTCGGCAACGGATGGTGCGTGCGAGCACGCACCCTACACAGCCTGCTACGCGAGATATCTGGAGGTAGCGGGCGCTCAGGGGGCGGCGGTGTTCTGGCCCGCAGCGCAAGGCTGGATCGGATTGCCGGGGATGAGCGGGATCGTGAACCCTTTGGCCCAAGGGTTGACCGTGAAGGTCGCAACCGAAGTGACCGGGCTTGCCCAGACGGCGCAGGGATGGACGTTGCAGGGCGACGGTGTGCCGGAAGCGGTATTCGATCAGGTGATCCTTGCCATTCCGCAGCCGCAGGCGTTCAGCCTGCTGCAGGCTTTACCCGACTTGCAACATGCGATCGGGGCCGCGCGGATGCGGGCAGTCTGGACGGCGATGGTGCGGTTCGATCAGGGTCTACCGTTGCAAGCCGACGTCTTTCGCCGCGATGCTTTTCACGGCGAAGGGACCCCGATCGCCCAGGCAATCCGCACTTCAGCCAAGCCGGGGCGGGGGGACAGGGGCGAGGCTTGGGTGCTGCATGCTGCCACCGACTGGACAGCAGCGCATCTGGACCTGGACAAACCCGTTGCGGCAGACCTGCTTCTGGCTGCGTTCTTTGACAGCTTTGGTTTGGACCCCGTGGCGCCGATCTGGCTTGAGGGGCATCGCTGGCGCTATGGATTGACGGAGCAGGCCTTGGGGTCTCCGTTTGCGCGCGATGCGCAGAGGGGTCTGGCGGTCTGTGGCGACTGGTGTCTGGGCGAAAGTGCCTGCGACGCGTTCGTCAGTGGATCAGCCTTGGCGGCGGCATTGCTTGGTCAATAGCTGCGCATCCCACCCGCTCACGCGTCAGCCGGAGGCGCACCAGTCCTGCGCAGATTGCGCAGTTGCCGAACCATAAGTCCAGACGTCGATGGCTGAGTTGCGTCCGCGCAAGTGCAGGTCCGGATGGTTGGCAAACGCGTCAACCGCCGGATCGGCCCCGGCCCGCTGGATCATGGCGTTGCTGCACACGATCTGGCAACCGAGGTCGCGCGTGGCTGCTTCCAGACGAGTGGCGACGTTGACCTTGTCGCCCAACACGGCGAATTCAAGCCGTCGGGCTGGCCCCACAGTGCCGAGCGTAACCGTCCCGAAATGAACGCCGACCGACACACGCACCCGCAGGACCGGGTTGGGCTCGACTGCATTGACCGCGTCGATGCCAGCCACGATCTGCCGGGCTGCCCGAACCGCGTTGAGCGCATCCTGAGGACCGGGTTCTGGCGTGCCGAAGGTCGCCATCACCCCGTCGCCCAGATATTTTTCCAAAGTGCCGTGATGGTCGAACACGGCCATCTCGATCATGGTAGAATATTTGCGCAGCATTTCCACCGTCCGTTCGGGCGGTAAAGTCTCTGCCAGCTTGGTAAACCCTACGATGTCGGCGAACAGCACGGCAATCTCGGCTATGCGCACCGCGCCGATGCCGTCGTCACGGCGCTTTGCCAGCACATCGACCATGTTTGGTGAAAAATATTGCGACAGGTTCGCGCGTTCCGCAACCAGTTCGGCCTGTCGGACGATCAGTTGTTCGCTGCGCCAGCTTTTCATGGTCAGGATGGCGGCGACGATCAGGAAGGCCACGATTTCCTGCAGACGCTGGATCAGGTGCACCGAATTGGGATCGATCAGGTTCAGCAGGCGTGGATAGGCGTCAAAGACCGGGGCCAGCGCCGCTGCCAGATCGGTGTTGCGATGCCCAAAGACCGCGATCAGCCCAGCCCCCGTCAACTCCGTCGCTGAAATTATTAGCCCCAGGACGAAGATGCTGCGCCACGAGTAGATCAACGTGGATAGCGCCAGCAGGATGTAGAACACCGAAAACTTGGCTGCGGAATAGGTCAGGGCGCTCGGGACATTCTCGGGCGCAAACGGATTTGGCAGCACAGTCAGAAACAGCAACAGCACAAGATCGATCGCCATCAGCCAGATTTCATGGCGGCCAACGTGGCGGCTGCTGTGGGTGCCCAAACCACGTCGCGCAAAGCGGCGGCGCTACAGATCTGTCGCCACCAGCCCCGCCAACAGCGCCATCGGAAAGGCCACGACCGGGTCGCGGTAAAGAAACGGCAGCGATACGCCGATGATGGCCACGGTCACGCTGCGTGCCGTGGCGGCGATGCGCTGGCCGATCTGTTGCTCTTCGGCCAGTGCGGCGCGCAGGTTGGCGTCCACCGGCGCCCGAAGCGCACGCAGCAGGTCGATCAGCGAGATGGTGTTGGGGTCGGTCTGGGTTGGCAAAGTTAGCTGCGGGAGGGGCTGACTAAAGATGCCACAGGCCGCAGTCCCGCACCAGCTAGACTGTGCCGGGTTTCTGGCCGCAGGCCCGGCAGTGTCCTGAGTTGGTCTGCGCCCGGAAATCCTCTTGCGCGGCATGCGGGCGGCGGTTCTATGGGTGTTTCATATTGCGCAAGGGCGCGGTCGTCTAGGAGGTTCGAGTGGCAAAGGTCGTAATTTTGGGGATATTCGTCGCCGATACCGCTTACCGCGCAGAGCGTATGCCCCGGATGGGTGAAACCATCATGGGGCAGGAATTTGCCTTGGGGCCGGGGGGTAAGGGGTCCAATCAGGCGGTTGCCGCCGCAATGGCGGGGGCCGAGACCCACTTCATCAGCCGGTTGGGGACCGATGCGTTTGCCGACATCGCGCAGGCGATCTGGGCAAAGGCAGGCGTTCATGCCGCAGTAACCCGGCATGCCGACAGTTTCACCGGGGCTGCTTTTATATTTCTTGAAGCGGCCACCGGCAACAATGCGATCATCGTCAGTCCCGGAGTTGCGAATCTGATCTCGGCGGCGGATGTCGAGGCGCAGGCGGCGCTGATCGGATCTGCAGATGTGTTTGTCACGCAACTGGAACAGCCGATGGCGGCGGCCTTTCGCGCGTTGCAGATTGCGCGGGCGGCAGGAGTGCGCACGATTCTGAACCCCGCTCCGGCAGCGGTGCTTCCTGAAGGCATGCTGGCGCTGTGCGACTTTATCACTCCGAACGAATCCGAGGCAGAGGCGCTGACCGGATTGCCTGTGACGTCGGTGGAAGAGGCGGTTCTGGCGGCGCAGGCGTTGCGGGCGATGGGGGCAGGGGCGGCGCTGATCACCCTTGGCGACAAGGGTGCGCTCTATCACGACGGGGTGCAGACGGTGCATGTGCCAGTGATGTCGGCGGGGCTGGTGGCCGAGACGACCGGCGCAGGCGATGCGTTCAACGGCGGGTTCGCCGCAGCGTTGGCCGAAGGAATGGACCCGGTGATGGCGGCCCGTTTTGGCTGCGCAACCGCTGGCATTTCCGTCACGCGCCCCGGCACGGCTGCGTCGATGCCGCAGCGCACCGAAATCGAGGCGTTGCTCGCGCGGGGTTAACCGGCCCGCGCCAGTTTGCGCGGGGGCGCGTGGTGCGGAGCTGTCTCGCGCGTTTGTGCCAGCAGAACCCGCGCTTCGTGCGCCTTCAGCGTCAAGCGGGCGGCAGCATAGGTGGCCTCGGTCACCGGATGGTCAAGGTCGGGAAACACCGCGAAAATCTCGGCCTGTTGATCGTCGTCCAACCCGCCAAGGCTGCGCGGGCCGGGCTGAAAGCTTTCGCTCCACGCCCCGTCGGCGCGGATCACCTCATGCCGGTCGAACATCAGGTGCAGATAGGTGACAGCTGGCACAACGGCGGCCAGCACATCTGGCAAGTCCAGCAGATGCATCGCCCGCACGAACACTTCTGGTTCGCCAAACAGCAATTCGCATCGGCCATCTTGCAGCAGCATGCGGTGTTGGCGCGACACCATCGTGTCACGCGACGGGCACTCGGGCCCCAATACCCCTTTGCGGATCAGGATCGGCTGCAAGGCCAGGTTGCCGCGCAGATCTGCGGCTTCGATCGTCTTGCAACCGATCCAGCGGATCGTCTGATAACCGTTGTCCCGCGTCAGCACCCGGTCACCCACCGCCAGCGTTTCAATCACCCGCAAGCCACCATGGGTTTCGATCAACGTGCCGGGGGTAAAGCACGAGATGATGGTTTCGATGTTGGTGAAGGTCAGGCTGCCCGTGTAGACGCCTTCTGCGGTATAGAAATCGACGGTTCCGTTTTCGGGGTTGGTCGGGTCGCGCCGCACCCGGAAATTACCCGCGCCGGACAAATCAAGCGCGTCGGCGTCGCCTTCGTTTTCCGCACCGTCGATCGTATCGCCGGCTCGCCCCACAAAGGTGTCGTTCCCGGTGCCGCCGACCAGATAGTCGGCTCCGTCGCCACCGATCAGAACATCGTCACCGTCCCCGCCATAGAGCGTGTCGTTCCCCGCACCACCCGACAGGGTATCGTTGTCTGCCCCGCCGAACAGAGCATCCGCCCCGTCGCCACCATCCAGCGTATCGCTGCCCGCCCCGCCATACAGGCTGTCGGTCCCTGATCCCCCGAACAGACTGTCTGCTCCGTCGCCGCCATCAAGGCTGTCGTTGCCCGCTCCGCCATAGATCGTGTCGTTGCCGGTGCCGCCGCTGGCCGTGTCGTTGCCGTCGCCCCCGTCCAGCATGTCGTTGCCGGCGTCACCCGCAAGCGTGTCGTTCCCGGTGCCGCCATAAAGGCTGTCATCGCCATCGCCACCTTCAACGACGTCATTGCCGCCGCCGCCCAGCACGGTGTCATTGCCGGTACCACCATAGCCGAAATCTTCGCCATCGCCGAGGCTGATGGAATCGTTGCCTGCAGCCCCGTAAATTTCGTTCCAATAAATATCGCCTGTCAGCCCCTGATTGTCGAAGCCGATCAGCGTGTCATTGAACGCAGAGCCATAGATCCCGTCCACACCTTGCAGCACATCGCCGGTGGCGTCGCCGCCCGAGGCAGCTCCTGTGGCGAGGTTAATAGAAACTGCGGCCCCAGACGCCGAATAGTCAAGGAAGTCCATGCCTTGGCCGCCATATAGCGTGTCGGCTCCGGCCCCGCCGGCAAGGGTATCGTTGCCTAGGCCAGCATTGAGGAAGTCGTTACCCCCGCCACCAGACAACAGGTTGTCGCCCGAGTCTCCAGTCAGGCTGTCGGCGAAATTCGACCCGATGACATTCTCGATCCCGGTCAGCGTATCGCGGTCGGCGTCGCCGTTCGCCCCGACGCCTGTCGAAAGGTCTACCGTGACCCCGGACCCCGAGGTGCTGTAATCTGCAACGTCGATACCCGCACCGCCGACAAGGCTGTCTCTGCCAGAGCCACCGATCAGCGTGTCGTTACCGTCGCCGCCAAACAGCCGGTCATTGCCGCCGTTGCCAATCAGCAGGTCGTCGCCACCATTTCCGTTCAGCGTGTCGGCACTATTGCCGCTGGTAAGGGTGTCGTTCCCGTTCGAGCCATTGATCGTTGCCATGTCGCCTGCCTGCTCTCACCCAGCCCGGATCTTGTGTCCAGGTCTGTCGGCCAATGCCTGCACGGCGTTGCGTCTTCCGCAGCGCAGCACTGGTAATATAAGCCCAGAGTTACGGGGCATTTGTGGCGAATTTTGGGCATTTACGCCGCAACGGTCAATAAACCACTGCCTTTGGCGGATCAGTGCCGATGGGGAAACAATGCGGTGGCTGCTGTTCTTACCGCGTCAGGCTGGGCCGGGGTGGCACAATCTGTTGCGCGATGCCCGCCAGACACAGATAAAGAGACGTTACCACCAGCCCCCAGTGTGCCCAGCTTTGCTCGTCAAAATCGACCATCGCCGCCCAGCTTGCGAACGCCACCCAAGCAAGCGCCATCGGCAACGACACGGTCTGCCATCGTTGGGTGCGCACCGGATGGATGAACTTCAGGTTGGTGAACATCGTGACCGTCAGGCCGACGACGATGAAGAGGATCATGCCGGGCGACGGCTCGATTGCAAACAGCACCAGCACCACCATGTTCCAGCAAGCCGGAAAACCCGCAAAGGATTTATCCTTGGTTTTCATCCGGGTATCGGAAAAATAGATCACGGATCCATAGACAATGGCAATTATCGCAAGCCAGCCTGTCCACCCTGTCAGCAATCCGGATTTGAACAGGGCATAGGCCGGGATGAACACATAGGTCAGGTAATCGACGATCACGTCCAACAAAACACCGTCATAGTTCGGCCAGTTGGTCGTTACGTCATAGCGCCGCGCCAGCGGGCCATCGACCCCGTCCACGATCAACGCAACCACCAACCACATGAACATCATCGACCAGCGCTCTTCGACCGCCGCAAGCATCGCCAGCATCGAAAGAACCGCCCCGGTGGCGGTCAGCAGATGGACGGACAAGGCTTTGACGCGAATGTTCATGACCCGGTGATGGCCCAAATTGAGGCTCTGTGCAAGGATCAGGCGCGCGGATGGGCCGACATATAGGCTTCCATCAGCCGGACGGTATCAACCGCCGTATAACCCTGCGTGGTGGAAAGCGACGCATGGCCCAGCAATTCCTGGATCGCGCGCAGGTCTCCGCCCGCTGACAAAAGATGCGTCGCAAAACTGTGGCGAAGGGCGTGAGGCGTCGCGGTCGCGGGCAGTCCAAGCTGAAGGCGGGCTTGTTCCATGACCTTTTGCACCAGACGCGGGTTCAAAGGCCCGCCGCGCGCACCGCGAAACAGAGGCCCGTCAAGGGTCAGATCGAACGGGCAAAGGTCGGCATAGCGCGCAACGGCCGCGCGGGCGACCGGGATCACCGGCACCAGCCGTGTCTTGCCGCCCTTGCCGGTGATCCGCAGCACCTCGGGCAGGGCTTTGTCGGCCCCTGTCAGCCCCAGACCCTCGGAAATCCGCAGGCCACAGCCATACAGCAAAGTAATAATCGCGACATCGCGTGCGCTGATCCAAGGGTTCTGCCCCTGATCGCCAACTGTTTGCAGCACCTGCGCGGCCGCTTCAATCGACAGCGGGCGCGGCAGTTTGCGGCGAAACTTCGGCCCGCGAGCCGACAAAACGACGGTCGCATCTGCGCCATCACGCTCGGCAAGCCAGCCGATGAAGTTTTTGACGGCCGACAGGCTGCGCGCCAGCGATTGCGCCGCCAGACCTCGACTGCGTTCCGCCGCCATCCAAGCGCGCAGGTCGGTCGCCGAAAGTCCGGTGACAGCCGTCACGCCGACAGATCCGCCTAGATGCTGACCCAGAAACACCAGGAACCGGGCGACATCGCGATTGTAAGCCGTCAACGTGTGCGCCGCAGCCCCGTTCATAACGCGCATCTGATCAAGCCACCGCGACAAAGCCTCGCGCAGCGCCGGCGACAGGCCGAGGTCGGCTTCGACCGTCACCGTCACACCGGCTGTCACGACAGCCAACGGCGCTCCGGCTGTCACGACAGCCAACGGCGCTCCGGCTGTCACGACAGCCAACGGCGCATCGTTCGTTCAAAGACGCTCGCGAAGAAGCCCAGCAGATCGGTGCCGTGCGTTGTCTTGAACTGATGCGGGTCTTCGGCCCCCAGCACCAGCATCCCCGGCAGCCGCCCAGTGCCGAAGTCGAGCTTCATCAGCGCCTCAGAGCGGACATAACCCGCCTTGTCGCCATAAAGCGCGTCGGACGCGGGGATGACCTGCCGCAAAACCACCGGGCGCAGCGATACGTTGCGGCCTCCCGACAGATACTCGCCAACGAACCCCGCGCATGCCACATAAAGGACATCTCCCAGCTTGCGCAGGGCCGGGTCTGCGTCGGGCTGGACGGATTCCAGGACAAGGCGGACGCAATCGACGCGCAGGGTCTGGGCGACCTCGGTGTGCAGGGTGCGCAGGAAATCCTCGAAACTGAGCGGGTCCAGCATCTGCAGGATCGCGCGGTGAACCTGATTGGTGCCCGCGAGGTTTTCATAAGCGGCGGCGATGACGGTGCGGTGGGTGTCTTCGAGTCGCCCCAGACGGCCCTCCAGCCGCTCCATCGCGATGCCGCGCAGATCGACGATATTGCTGCCCATCGCGCGTTCGTTCGCGCCGATCAGGGCGTTCATCACGTCGTTGTCTTCCAGCAGCGCCTCGGGGGCCGAGATGATGCGGTCGCGGGTGTCCTGATCGATCATGCGCGTCCTGTTTGTTTCCTGGGTCTTTTCAGTGAGTATAGAGGGTTTTTTCGGCCTGTCGCGGGGGGATTTCGCGACGGGGAGCAGGTGTGGCGGAGGGGTCGCAGGAGGAGGCCCAATGCGTGGGACTTTGGGTAAGGGGTTGGTGGGATTGGGGGTTTTGGGTGGTAGTAAGGGTTTGTTAGGGTTTTGAATGATGGGGCTGGTGGGGTCGCACCCATTCTGCGGACCTCAGCCGCGATACGCTGTCAAACCCGTTGAATCGCCCCTCGCGGCGAACGATCCGCGCATGTTGGAGGCTCTTACGGGCACTTGAACAAACGAAACACGTCGTCATGGGTTAGCGGGCTTGACCGGAGCGCAAGATCAGGCAATCTTGACTACATCTAGGGTCAGGACTCATTCTGAGTTCATAACCAGAACATCACGGTTGCGGCGAGAGCTACTGCGGAGAGGAAGACTTTTGGGCACCTGTCGTATCGGGTGGCAACCCGACGCCAGTC
>Ga0209702_10009954_pt1 | contig 10371 bp, 11 predicted proteins | sample FRY01_FD_187210 | JGI IMG/M metagenome (GOLD analysis project Ga0209702, IMG submission 187210) | Freshwater microbial communities from Lake Fryxell liftoff mats and glacier meltwater in Antarctica - FRY-01 (SPAdes) (version 2) | ecosystem: Environmental > Aquatic > Freshwater > Ice > Glacier...
GCCGCACTCGTCGCCACCAAGCACAACCCGGCGCTGCGCGCCTTCTATGAAAGACTGTGCGGCGCGGGAAAGCCAAAGAAACTCGCCCTCATCGCCGTTATCCGCAAGCTTATCGGTATCCTCCATGTCATGCTCCAACGCAACCAAATGTGGCACCAAACCACCCTCGAAGCATGAATCATGGCGAAACAAATAAGACAGTTGCTGGACCCACCAAAGGCCGATGGCCTTTGGAAACCCGTTTATTTTTGTATATACTCTGTTCGCACGAGAACCCGAAAATCGGCTATCGAGCCGCCCCCGCCCTCGCCCATCGTCGCAGGCCAGCACCCGCGCCCGCGGCGTCTGCCCGTTCTCGGCGAGGCGCTCGAACAGCCGCCGGCGCTCCGGCCGGGCGGTGGCGCGGAAGCGCGCTTCGCCGTTCAGCAGTCGGTCCCATTCCAGCCCAGCCGTTTCTAGCCACGCCCGGCGTATTTCTCGCCCCGGACCACCTGCACCGAGTCCACCCAGGCGACGACGGCATAGTGCGGGAACCAGTCGCGCACCAGCATCGCCAGCAGCGCCTCGGCCACCGTATCACCGGCCAGCACCTCGATGCGCACGTTCTCGCCGTCGAGCGTGGAGGCGCGCATGTCGCGCGAGCCGACGCCGCTCGCCTCCGTCATCGTGTAGCCAGTCGCGCCGGCGGCCATGACCGCACGGGTCAGCCGCGTTGCCAGCACCTTCTCGGCCACAATCGTCACCAGCGTTACCGCCACCGTCTGCATCATTGCACCTCCGCCATCCAGCGCGCCAAGGCGTGATATAATGGCAGACCCAGCGTCAGGTTGAACGGAAAGGTGATCGCCAGCGACGCCGTGAGGTAATAGCCGGGATTGGCCTGCGGCAGCGCCAGGCGCACCGCCGCGGGGGCCGCGATGTAGCTGGCCGAGGCCGCGAGCGTGCCCAGCACGGTCGCCCCGCCCACACTCATGCCGATGGCGTGCGCCACAGCCACTCCCAGCACCCCGTGCAGCACCGGCATCACCACCGCGAAGGCCGCCAGGAACGGCCCCACCCGGCGGAAATCCGCCAGCCGACCTGCGGCCAACATCCCCAGTTCCAGCAGGAACAGGCACAGCGCGCCCTGGAACAGGTCGGTGAACAGCGGCTTCACCCGGGCATAGCCGGCCTCGCCCACCACCGCGCCGATCGCCAGCCCGCCGACCAGCAACAGCACGCTTTTGCCGGCCAGGATTTCCCGCAGCGCGGCCGCCCCGGTGCTGGCGCCCCCGGTGCTGGTGCCGATCGTGCCGCCGCCACCCATCGCGCCGCCGGCCCGCGCCAGCGCCAAGGCAACCACGATCGCCGGCACCTCCATGATCGCCAGCAGCGCCGGCACATAACCTTCGTACGGCGTTCCCCCGGCATCGAGGAAGGCGAGGGCCGCCACGAAGGTGACGGCGGAGACCGAGCCGTAATGCGCCGCCACCGCCGCCGCGTCTGCCGCCCCGAACCGCCCCACTGCGCGCAGCAGCGCGTAGCACCACAGCGGGATCATCACCCCGAGCCCGAGTGCCGCCAGGCCGGGTGCGGCGAAGGTCCGCGGTGACAGGTGCGACAGCTCCACCCCGCCGCGCAGCCCGATCGACAGCATCAGGTAGATCGACAGCGCGTTGAAAACCGGCTCCGGAAACCGCAGGTCGCTGCGCAGCAGCACCGCCACCGCGCCCAGCACGAAGCTCAGCAGCAGCGGCGACAGCAGGTTCGCCAGCGCGAGGTCGAGCAAGGCTCCAGTCCAGACTAAAGCCGCGTCAGCTTGCTCACCGCCTTGTCGAAATGCGCGAGGAAGATGTTGGCGTCAGCGTCCAGCCACACGCCATGGATGTTGAACGCGCCGGCATAGGGCTCGTCCGCCTTCCAGCGGATGATCTCCTGTCGGTCATGGGTCCAGATCGAGAGTCCGTCGCGCCCGCCGACGTACATCGCATCCTTCCCGATCGCGATGTCGCTCGGCATGTCGAAGCTGCCGCGCCAGTCGGCCAGCCAAATGCCGTTCTCGTCGAACATCTGGATGCGGTGGATCTCGCGGTCGGTGATGTAGATGCGCCCCTCGGCGTCGAGCGCGATGAAGTGCACCAGCGAAAACTGGCCCGGCCCCTCGCCATGCCCGCCCCAGGAGAACTTGTGCGTGCCGTCCATGCCGAAGCGGTGCACGCGCTTGTTGCCGTACCCGTCCGACACATAGGCGTCGCCGTTAGGGTGGAACACGATGTGCGTGGGCATGTTGAAGGGGTTGCCCTGCCAAGTTGGCGAGGGCATGCCCGGCGTGCCCAGCGTGCGGATCAGCACACCATCCGGCTTGTGGTGGAAGATCGCATGCAGTCCCGAATCGATCACGTAGACGCTGCCGTCCGGCGCGATCGAGATGGAATGGACGAAGTTGGAATACAGCCCCTCGCCCCAGGAGGTGATGAAGCTGCCGTCGGCCTCGAACAGCATCACCGGATGCGCGCTGCGCGACAGCACGTAGACCTCGCCATTGGCCGCCACCGCGCCCTTCAGCGCCGTGCGCGGCGGGCGGTCGGCGGGGTTGGCGCTGCCGAAGCTCCAGTGCCGCGGCAGCTTCGCCCATTGCCGCTCGAAGCGGTAGCGGTGGGCGCCATGCCCGATGATCACGCTCTCGGCCGCGCTCGACATGCCTTGGACCCTTCGATTCCGCCAAAGCCCCAGTGCACGCCGCGCGTGGCCGCGCGTCAACCCGCCGCTACTGGCCGCCGCTACTGGCCTTGGCCGAGCGAATAGCCCGCCACCCCGTCGAAGGTGCAAAGGTGCTCGGTCTTGATGAACTCCACCCCCGCGCCCGCCAGCCGCAGCAGCAGTTGCGCGACCATCGCGCCGTCCACCGCCAGTCCGTCGCGCGCCATGAACCGGCACCGCCAATGGTCGGTGCAGAACGTCTCGGCCAGCCCCTGCGGCCACACCTTCACGCCGCGGTTGGTGATCATCGTCAGCTCGAACACCTGCGTGCCCGTGGGGTGCAGCAGGGCCGCGAGGTCGTCCGGCGCGGGGCCGGTCCAATGGACGAACACGTCCACGCCCACCGTCCGCTTCTCCGCCCGCACCGTCGGCGTCGCCTGCGGCACTTCCGCTGCCTTCGCCCCCTCCGCATACCGCACCGCGGCCAGGTGGCGCGGCTCCAGCCCCAGCCGCTCAATCACTGCCGCCGCGAAGCCCTGCGTGCCGACCAGCCGCGCGCCGGGGCCGTCCTGCCGGATATCGGCGGTGTGCACCCCGTCCTCGATGGTGCGCAGCCAGGCGTTGTGCACCCGCTCCGCCACCTTCGGCTGCCCCGCATGGACCAGCATCATGACGCCGGCCAGCAGCAAGCCCGAGGGGTTGGCCACGTCGCGCCCGGCGATCAGCGGCGCGGAGCCGTGGATCGCCTCGAACATCGCCCCGTGCGCGCCGATATTGGCCGAGGGTGCGAGCCCCACCGAGCCTGCGATCTCGGCGGCGATGTCACTGATGATGTCGCCATACAGGTTGCCGGTCACGATCACGTCGAACTGTCCGGGGTTGCTCGCCAGCCGCGCCGCGCCGATGTCGATAATCCAATGGTCGGTCTCGATCTCCGGATACTCCAGCGCGATCGCGTCGAAAATCTGGTGGAACAGGCCATCGGTGAGCTTCATGATGTTGTCCTTGGAGAAGCAGCTCACCTTGCCCCGCCCGTTGCGCCGCGCGTGCTCGAAGGCATAGCGCACGATCTTCTCCGTCCCCGGCCGGGACACCAGCTTCAGGCACTGGTACACCTCGTCGGTTTGCCGGTGCTCGATGCCCGCGTACAGGTCCTCCTCGTTCTCGCGCACGATCACCACGTCCATCCCCGGGTGCTTCGTCGTCACGAACGGGGCATACGCGCCGGTCGGCCGCACGTTGGCGAACATGCCGAGCGACTTGCGCAGGGTCACGTTCAGCGACTTGTAGCCGCCGCCCTGCGGCGTGGTGATCGGCGCCTTGTACAGAAGCTTCGTCCGCCGCAGCACATCCCACGTCGCCGGCGCGATGCCGGAACTGTGGCCAGCCTTATAGACTGTCTCGCCCAGCTCGATTTCCTCGATGGCCAGCGCCGCACCGGCGGCATGCAGCACCGCCAGGCAGGCGCGCATGATCTCAGGCCCGATGCCGTCGCCCATGGCCACGGCAACAGGCACTGCGCGCACGCTCTGCGCGGTGGCGCCAAACTGGGGCAGGGGGGCGAGAAGGGTCATGGCACGCTCCGTCGGGTTTCATGGCACCCTCTCTACGGCCTCGCGATCAATGCTGGAAATTGATAGTTCAAACTTCTATCATTGAAAATATCAATAGGTGCCCGCCATGCCGCAGACCCCCCAGCTCGACCTAGACCTGATCCGCGCCTTCGCCACCGTGGCCGAAACCGGCAGCTTCTCCCGCGCCGGCGAGCACCTGCTGCGCACCCAGTCCACCATCTCGCTGCAGATCAAGCGGCTGGAGGACGGCCTCGGCCAACGCCTGCTCGACCGCACCACCAAGTCGGTCAGGCTCACCGCCCGCGGCGAGACGCTGCTGGGATACGCGCGCCAGATGCTCGCGCTGAACGACGAGATGGTGGCCAAGGTCGCCGAGCCCCATCTCGCCGGGCTGGTGCGGCTCGGCACGCCGGAGGATTTCGCCACCTCCCACCTGCCCGGCGTGCTCGCCCGCTTCGCCCAGGCCTATCCCGATGTGGTGCTGGAGGTCACCTGCGACCTCACGCTCAACCTGCTCGACGCCTTCCGCGATGGCCGTTTCGACATCGTGCTGGTCAAGCGCGAGCCGGCCACCGATGCCCGCCTGGCCGGGGGGATGCGCGTCTGGCGGGAACCGCTGGTCTGGGTTGCCGGCCCCGGCGGCCTGCCCACGGCCGAGCGCGCCCTGCCGCTGGTCGTCTCGCCGTCGCCCTGTGTCTATCGCAAGCGCGCGGTCGATGCGCTGGACCGCGCCGGGCGGCGCTGGCGCGTGGCCTACACCTGCGGCTCGCTCGCCGGCTCCCTGGCCGCGGTGCGCGCGGGGCTTGGCATGACCGTGTTGCCCCGCGCCATGGTGCCGCCGGGCCTCACCGCGATCGACGGCGGGCCACTGCCGGCGCTGCTGGACACCGAGATCGCCCTGCTGTCCGCCGAGCCGCTCTCCCCCCCCGCCGACCGCCTGCGCACTCACATGGTCCGCGCGCTGGAGCAGGGGGCCTGATCGCCTACTGGATCCAGTGCGCCGGCTCCCAGCGGCAGGGGCCGATCGACCGGTCGCGCACCCACACCCCGTCCATCCACAGGTTGCTGCGGCCCTCGCGCTTGATCCAGCGCCCCTCGCGCCACAGGTAGTTGGTGCCGTTCCAGTCCCAATGGCCGGGCTGCCAGATCTGCTCGTCTTCCATCACCGGCGGCTTCGGGCGCACCTCGGGCCGCAGCGCGGGCACGGTCGGGCAAATGGTGTTCTCCTTCACCGTCTCGCACCCGGATAGCAGCCCCATCGCGCCCAGCAGGACCAGGCTGGAGGACAGGAAGCGGCGAGGGATCATGCGGCGCATCTCCGGCGAACCGCGCCAGCCTAGGCGATTGCCGCCTCGTCCACCACCGCGGCACTCGGGCGCTGGATTATCGCCGCCGCCGCATCGATCCGCGGCAGCACCTGGTCGAGGAACACCTGCGCCGCCCGCCGTGCATCCGCCGGCGCATCCGCCCGAGCCAGCACCCGCGCGCACAGCCAGCCCGCCACCAGCGTCCCGATCACCGCCAGGAACGCCGCCGCCCCCGCCTCCGCCGCCCGCCCATCGGCTTGGCGCAGCCATGAAGCCGCCTGCGTCGCCAGCCCCGCCGAGGGCGCGAGCGCCGGCGTTTCGGCAACCTCGTCCAGGAGAGACCGCACCGCAGCACCCTGGTCGCGCAACAGCCCGCGCTTCAGCAGCGTAATCGCCTGGATGCCGTTGGTGCCCTCGTAGATCGGCGCGATCCGCGCATCGCGCAGATGCTGTGCCGCCCCGGTCTCCTCGATGAACCCCATGCCGCCATGCACCTGCACGCCCAGGGACGCCGCCTCCACCCCCGCATCGGTGCACCACGCCTTGGCCACCGGGATCAGCATCTCGCCGCGCGCCCCGCCCACGGTCGCCGCGTACAGCGTCAGCAACCGCCCGCCGAGCGCCAGCGCGCGCATCGTCAGCAGCATCCGCCGCACATCGGGGTGCCGGTCGATCGTCGCCCCGCCCTGGGCGCGCTGCCCGGCGAAATCCACCGCCCGGCGGAACGCCCGCTCCGCCACCGCCACCCCCTGCATCGCCACCCCGAGCCGGGCCGCGTTCATCATCGCGAACATCGCCGGCAGGCCCCGGTTCGGCGCGCCGACCATCTCGCCCAGCGCCCCCTCGAACCCCATCACGCAGGTGGGCGAGGCATGGATGCCCAGCTTGCGCTCCAGCGACAGGCAGCGCACCCCATTGCGCGTCCCGTCCGCGTTCACCTTCGGCACCGCGAACAGGGATATGCCAGCGCTGCCGGACGGCGCATCGGCCAGCCGCGCCAGCACCAGATGCAGGATGTTCTCGGTGTAGTCGTGCTCGCCATAGGTGATGTAGATCTTCTGCCCGCTGATCCGGAACGCCCCATCCCCAGCCGGCTCCGCCTTGGTACGGATGCCGCCGAGGTCCGAGCCCGATTGCGGCTCGGTCAGGCACATCGTCCCGGTCCAGCGCCCCTCGACCATCGGGCGCATCAGCCGTGCCCGCTGGTCGTCGGTGCCGTGCGCCGCCAGCACCTTGATCGCATCCTGCGTCAGCATCGGGCACAACCCGAAGGCCATGTTCGCACTCGACACCGGCTCGAACGCCGCCAGCGCCAGCACGTCCGGCAACCCCTGGCCGCCCTGCGCCGGATCGGCCGCAATGCCGATCCAGCCCGCCGCGGCATAGGCGCGGAACGCCTCGGTGAATCCCTCGGGCATCCGCACCCGCCCATCGACCAGCTTCGCCCCCGCCCGATCGCCGGGCGCATCCAGCGGCGCCAGCACCCCCTCGGCGGTGCGCGTCGCCTCCTCCAGGATGGCCGCCACGTCTTCCTCCGCCATGTCGGCGAAGCCCACCACATGGCGCAGCAGCCAGGCGGTCTCGGCGGGCGGGGCGGCAATGGCCATGGCGATCTCTCCGCGTTGCTCAGTCCCCGCCGATTACCCCATCCGCCCGCGGCGGCAAACCGCCCCGGCTAAAGCGGGATGTCGAGGAACAGCACCATCAGCGCCAGGAACATCAGCACGCCCCAGATCGCGATGAACATCCGCATCGCCGAGACGCCCCAATAGCTGCGCAACCGCCATTCAAGCTCCTCGCGCTTCCACCACCGCATTGCCCGCCCTTTTCGCTGCTGCCAATTAACCACAGCACGAAATGGCAGACCGTGCCTATCGTCATCGCGGCGACAGACGAAGTATCCGCCCATCCGGGCTGTCGGTCAGCAGCCACACTCGCCCGTCCGGCCCCACCCGCACGTCGCGGATGCGCTCGCCGAGATCCTCCAGGTAGCGGTGCTCCGCCACCACCCGCCCGCCGCGCATCTCCAGCCGCGCGAAATGCTGCCCGCGCAGCGCGCCCACGAGCATGTCCCCGCGCCACGCCGGAAAGGCGTCGCCGACATAGAACGCCAGCCCCGACGGCGCGATCGACGGATCCCAGTAGTGCACCGGCTGCTCCATGCCCTCGGCCGCCGTCCCGTCCCCGATCCGCGCCCCGGAATAATCCACGCCATAGGTGATCACCGGCCAGCCATAGTTCCGCCCGGCCTTCGGCTGGTTGATCTCGTCCCCGCCGCGCGCGCCGTGCTCGGCGATCCACAGCAACCCCGTCGCCGGGTCCAACGCCGCACCCTGTATGTTACGGTGCCCATACGACCAGATCTCCGGCCGGGCTCCTTGCCGTCCGACGAAGGGATTGTCCGCCGGCACCGACCCGTCCGGCCCGATCCGCACGATCTTGCCGATCAGCGAGCCGAGGTCCTGCGCCTGGTCGCGATAGGCGAAGCGATCGCCCTGCATCACGAACAGCGTGCCGTCGCGCGCGAACACCAGCCGCGCCCCGAAATGCTGCGCCCCGCGCACCTTCGGCACCTGGCGGTAGATCACCCGCGCGCCCACCAGCCGCTCGCCCTCCAGCACTCCGCGCGCCACCGCGGTCCCGGCCCCGCCTTCACCTGCCTCCGCATAGGCCAGGAACACCGCCCGGCTGCGCGCGAAATCCGGCGCCACCGCCACGTCCAGCAGCCCGCCCTGGCCCTGGGCGAACACCGCGGGGACACCCGGCAGCGGCGGCGACAGCTGCCGCCCCGGCCCCGCCAGCCGCAGCCGCCCCGACCGCTCGGTCACCAGCATCCGCCCACCGGGCAGGAAGGCGAGGCCCCAGGGATGGGCCAGCCCCTCCGTCATCACGTCCACCCGCACCCGCCCGGCATCGGGGGCCGCACCCGCCATTGGAAATGTGCTCGGCCGGTCCTGCGCGCGTGCACGAAACCCCAGCAGGGCAGGGGGGGCGGCCAGCAGAAAGCGTCGACGCACGGGCATCACAACCTCCGGGAACGAAGCGCCCTCCCAAAGCACGAAGCGGCCGGCCGGCTCAGCCGCCCTTGGCCTGCAACTCCGCCAGGATCTTCGGGTGCCGCTCGTCGAAGTCGTACAATCGCTGCCGCGCCTCGCTCACCTGCGATTCGCTGGCCTCGTCGTGGTGGATGATGCCGCTGTCCACCTGCGTCTCCCGCACCCCGTCCAGTGCCCGCTGCTCCCGTTCGCGCTCCAGCGCCACCCCCAGCCGCACCCGATGGAAATGCAGCCCCTCGCGCGTGCCGGTGGCCACCTCGCGCAGCATCCGCGCCTCCTCCGGCAATAGCCCGACCGACCCGCCGAGCAGATGGGTGTAGCCCCCGTCGCGCAGCGGTTTCACCAGGTGCGCGGTGTGGCGCGAGGCGGCGAGGTCGTCGAGCTTCATGATGTCGTTGTTGCCCAGCTTCAGCAGCCGCCCGTTCAGCTCCGCCTGGAACCGCGTGCCCATGATGCCCAGCCGCACCTCGCCGCGCGCGATGGTGCGCTCGAACAGCCAATCCGGCCCCGCCATGTCCTCGCCTCCTACTCCGCCGCGACCGCAATCGCCTCCCACGATTTCAGCACGGGCAGCACCTCCTTGGCGAACAGCCGCATCGACCGCTCCGCCAGCTCGTATGGAATCCCGCCAAAGCGGAACGAGGTCGCCAATTCCAGCTGCCCCATCGTCGCCCGCCGCTCCTCCAGCCCCCGCAGGATGCGGTCGGGCGAGCCCCAAACGGCCGCCTTCATGAACCCGTCGATCATCCCGTCCACGCCCGCCGCGCGCACCATCGTCGATTTCTCGGCATAGGCGTTGTAGCCCTTCACTTGGCTGAAATGCTCGCCCATCAGCTCGTAGTGGTGGATGTTGCTCTCCACGAAGCTGCCCAGATGCCGGCGCGACACCTCCTCCGCATCCGCATCCGTGGTGCACACGCAGAAATCCGCGATCAGCTCCGGCGGCGCCACCCGCCCATGCGCCTCCTGGAACAGCGCGCGATACTTCAGGATAGCCGGCATCCGCAGATGCCACGGCCGGTCGGCGAACATCACCATCCGCGCCCCCAGCCGCGCCGCCGAGGCCAGCGAATCATCGCTGGACGCCACCGCGTAAATCCGATCCGACAGGTCGTATTTCGGCCGTGGCCGCAGCTCCACCCGCGGCTGCGGATAATACTTCCCGTCGCCCTCGATCCACCCGGTCTTGAGTGCCGCGACGATCATCGCCGACGCCTCGTCGAACCGCTCGCGCGACTGATCCATCGTCTGGTTGAACGCCGCGAACTCCCGCCGCGCCAACCCCCGCCCCATCCCGAAGCGCAGCCGCCCGCCGGAGAGCATGTCCAGCACGATCGCCTTCTCCGCCACCCGCAGCGGGTTGTTCCACGGCACGATCACCGCCGCCGTGCCGAGATCTGCGTTCGGGCACACCGCCGCCAGGTGCGTCAGCAATTGAAGGTTGTCTGGGCAGAAGGAATAGTCGTTGAAATGATGCTCCACCGCCCACAGGCAGTCGAACCCCAGCTCGTCGGCCAACCGCGCCAGCCGTATCTCCTCGTCCCAGGCCTGGTGGTCCGGCATGTCCGTCCAGCCATAGGTGGCAAAGATCATCTGAATGCCGACATCCATGGCGCGTTCTCCCCAGCCGTTGATTGGCGCTATCCTGCGCCACCCCGCCGCCCCCGCGCCAGCCCCGGAAGCCACCATGCCCACGCTGCTGATCGTCTTCCACTCCGCCACCGGCGGCACACGCCAGATGGCCGAGGCCGCGCG
>Ga0209702_10009959_pt1 | contig 10364 bp, 13 predicted proteins | sample FRY01_FD_187210 | JGI IMG/M metagenome (GOLD analysis project Ga0209702, IMG submission 187210) | Freshwater microbial communities from Lake Fryxell liftoff mats and glacier meltwater in Antarctica - FRY-01 (SPAdes) (version 2) | ecosystem: Environmental > Aquatic > Freshwater > Ice > Glacier...
AATTACTGGCTCTACCCGACGAAAAGCAACGCGGTGCCCGGAAACACGATCGGCGTGGCCCCGCCCTCCAACCACGCGAATTTCTTCACCACGGTCTACTCGGTGACGCAGAGTGGGAGTTACAGTGATTTACAAAACTATTTGACGGCGGCGGGATCCTATCCTGGCAGCGCGGGTTTTTACGGGACCTTCGACCAGGGAGGGAACGTGTGGGAATGGAACGACGCCGTAATCAACGGTTTTGCTCGGGGGCTGCGGGGCGGTTCGTTTTTTGACGAAGAGTTATCCCTGCGTTCCTCCTTCAGTGTCGTCATCCCTCCCGCCTTCGAGAACCACATCATCGGCTTCCGCGTAGCAAGTCCCTGAACCCTCTATCCTCTTACTCTCTAACCCTTTATGCCCCCGCCGGAGGCGGGGGAAATTTTTTGGATTTTCACCCTCAATTTCTCGTGCAATTCGATGTCTGAACCACCCGTGTTGCTCTCGAAGTGGTATGAATACACGAAATGGGTAATCTCCCAGGTGGACCAGTTCCCGAAGAATCAGCGATTCATCCTCGGGCAGCGGCTGGTCGACACGAGCCTCGACATCCAGGAATGCCTCATCGAGGGGGCCTACTCGCGCGGGGTGACGAAACGGGACCAGCTCTCCACCGCCAACCGGAAGATCGAGGTGTTGCGCTGGCTCGTCCGCCTCGCCCACGAGCGGCGTCTCCGGGGACAGGCTAATAGTAACGCCAGCGACTCCCTTGCCGGAGCATGAGATTCCGTCGACCCTTTGCCCTCGCCGGAGCGCGACGATCCCTCGTCGCCGGTGGGACCATCCCCTTCTCTCGCCCGGCTCCCTCAGCTTCAGATTCCCCGCGTCGGCGCTGGTGAACTCGAGTTCCCTGACGTTTGCGGGAACGAGATCAAGCGATCTCGTGATGGCTGCGCAGATAGCAGTGATAAAAGCACAAGCTGTGGCTTATGATTCAAGCGTGCCTCATGATGGAGTAATCTAACGGAAATTGGGAAAGTGGGTGCTTTTTGATTATTTGCCTGGTCCCTGTGAATTTGCGGCAATTCCGCTTCAGGCCCGATGAAGAGGAGTCGAAGCTGGAACGGAAGTGGGGGGGGGAAGAAGTGGTGGAAATTCTAAATTCTAGAACCCCTCGTCCGTGGCACAAGGAGGGCAACACGGGTCCCCGGCTTCCCCGGAACTGGAGGGATGAACAAGTCGTGCCATCTTGCGGCCAGCCAAGATAGGCGTAGAGTTAGCGCATGAGTGTACTGACCGAGCGCATTTTCCGAGAGATCGAATCCGTGCCGGAGCCCGTCCAGGCCGAAGTGCTCGACTTTGTGCTCTTTGTGAAGGCACGCAACGGCAGCGCCGAGGCAGCGCCCGCGATCCGTCGGACGCCTGGCGTTTGCGGTGGCGCGGCCTGCATCCGCATGACCCGCATCGCCGTCTGGATGCTGGAGGAGTCGAGGCGGGCGGGCGTGAGCGAAACCGAACTCCTCTCCGATTATCCTGATCTCGATGAGGAAGACCTGGCGGCTGCTTGGCGATACGTCTGCGAACACCGGGAGGAGATCGAAACCGCCATCGCCGCCAACCGCGCTTCGTGATGGCCGCTGTCTACGCGAACGAGAACTTTCCACGGCGGGTCGTCGAGGCATTGCGGGCCCTCGGTCACGATGTCGTGACCTCGCAGGAGGCCGGTCGCGCCAATCAGATGGTGCCCGACGAGGAGGTGCTGCGCTTTGCGGTCGAGCAGGGCCGGGCCGTCCTGACGCTGAACCGGCTCGATTTCTTCCGCCTGCATCGTGATACCGGTGGACAACACATGGGCATCATCGCCTGCACCCGCGACGATGCGGACCCTGCTCGATTTTCTGATCGGATCGATGCCGTGATCGGATCGGTTGAGTCGCTTGAGGGACAATTGTTGCGAGTGGTGCGTCCTTCTACGTAACTGAGTTGGCAGTTACGTAGGGCAACTGATGCGCCTGCACTATGCGCCCATTGTAGCGGGACCAGCTCTCAGCCGCCAACCGCAAAATCGAAGTGCTGCGCTGGCTCGTCCGCATGGCGCTCGAGCGTGACCTTCTGACCCATCGTCACAACTTAAAGAACACCACCGCATAAGCCGTCGCCTCCATCTCCTCGACGCGCATCCTCCTATCCCGCGTGTCCTCGCCCCAGGGTTCGGCGTAGATGACACTGTTGCTTCCGGGACTGTACCCTGTCACGACCGAGGCATGAGAGGGTAGGCCGCGCTCCCCTTTGTCGGGCAGGTTTGCCAGCTCTTCGGTCGTCAGGGCCGGAGGTGCGAGCGTCGCGTCCCCCTGCCGTGCCGTCGCGAGCCGCCGGTGCGCTTTTTCCCGCTCGCTCGCGACGCGTCGCCACACGATCACCGGCAGGCCCGCCTCGAGGGAGCGGATCACTTTCCCGCAGTCGAACGAGGGAACGAAGCTCGTCCTCATGCCGAGTTCCTCGCCCACGGCGCGGTAGAGACCGACGAGATCGCTTCCGCCCGCGCTGCCGGTGTTTTCAAAGCCGGCACTGCCCGCGAGATCGACCGGCGAGGCGCGCAGGCCGAGGTAGCGCGAGGCCATCGCGAGGGAATGGATCGCACAAAACGGGGTCTCACCCTGGACAAAGAGGGGGATGCCCTGCACGGAGATTTCGCCCGTGTCATCGCGCGCGACCGCCCCGGCAAATTTCGCGGCCCGCTCGCGCCGGTCCAAAGCCGCGAACCCGGGCGCGACGAGGCCCGTCGGGGCTTCCCCGCGTTTGAAAAGATGCAGCGAGACGGAGTGCCCGGGCCGGGCGATGAGGCGCAGCACAAAATCTTCCCAGACGTAGTCGATAAATTCGGTCCTGAGCACGGGCGTCGCCCCCATCACGCCCGGCGTGCCGCGACCGCAGCCTTCCTCGAGGCGCTCGCCGAGCCGCTCCATCAAATCCTCGAAATGCCGCTCGAACTCCTGCCTTTTCTCCCGCCCCGCCTCGCGCGCCTCGCGGGTCTGCTCGCCGCCGAAGTGATAGCCGAAATACAAACCCGCGTCGAGGAACCCGAGGGTGATCTCTGAGACGCCGCTCTCGTCGCCCGAGGTCGTCACCGACATCGGCACTTCGCCAAAAACGAGCGGCAGGGCCTCCATGCGCCGGACCTTCTCGTTTTCAAAGGCGGTCTCGTCGCGCCAGGGCCCGGGGAAGTCCTGCGACTTCCAGTTTTCTTCCTTCAAAAAAGCCTCGGTGAGGTCCGCATTGAAGCGCGGAAAAGCCGGGATGATGGGGATAGTGTTGCCGTTCCCGAAGAAGCTGTTCGGGATGGCCTCAAGTCTCGCAAGAGAGAGGAGCAGGAGGATCGCGGCGGCAAAAACCTTTTTCATTCCCAGCGAAGCTTACGACTTCAAACCGGATTTGACGATCCTGAAAACCAACCATTTTTCCTCGACCCGATCCCCTCGTAGATCTCGCCCGGGGTGAGGGAGACGCCGAGTGAGGGGAAGTCGATGCGGTCTTCGGGAGCGCTGAGAATCAAGCGCTCCCAGCCCTCGGCCGAGCGGCGGAACCACTCGAGCGCCGGCCTTTCCTGCGAAACGATCACGTAATGTTCGAGCGAGGGCAGACTCTGGTAGGCGAGCAACTTCTCCCGTCGGTCGGTCGCTTCGGTCGATCGACTCGTCACTTCGAAGAGGACGGAAGGCCGCTCGAGATAATAATCGTGTTTGTCCGTCGCATCACAGCCGACCATGACGTCGGGATAGTAGAAAAAGTCACCGGCCATCGTGCGAACGCGGACTTTGACGTCGGCCATGTAGATACGGCAGGAGCCGGGAGCAATCTGCCGATCCAGTTCCCTCGCGATCCGGAAGGATATCGTATTATGCCGCCGCGAAGCCCCGCTCATCGCGTGGATCGTGCCGTTGAGATATTCGTGACGTATCTCCGCCCCATCTTCCGACTCGAGGTAATCCTCGACGGTTTGCAGATGAAGTTTTTCCGCTTCCATGAGCACGAAATATATCACGGTGGCGGAGTCGTGTGAAGGGAATTTCGGGGCGGGATGCGGCTCTTTTCCCGGGCGACGAGGGATCGTCGCGCTCCATTGCCCTCGCAATCATCGCGGATCTTTTCCGTAAACACCCGCATCCTCCGCTGTCGGCAGGCTGGGTTTCGAAGCGTCGGGTCTGTCCTCGGCGAACCATCGGTTGCCTTCGAAGCGGAACGTCTCCGGCGCGGTGCCGCTCCCGACGTTGACCTCGATCCGGACCTGTTCCCGACGGAAGACAATGTCATTGCGCTTTACCAGCACATTCCGACACGGCACGAATCCGGGTTCGTTCGTTTCCTGAAGGAGGCGGAAGACCCACTTCTCGGGAAAAAGGATCGTGTTATTGGTGAATTCAGCCCCATCGACCCCGACGAAGGCCGCCGCGGAGAGACCGCCTTCGATGACGTTTTCCCGCACGATGATACGGGCCGCCTCAAAAGTAGCCCCGAGCGGGCGGAAATATTCGAGCCCGGTCGAGCCGCCTATATTGAGGGGACGTTCCCCCGCATTCACAAAATGGCACTTTTCGACCGTCACATCCGAGGTGCCGCCTTTGAGCTGGATGCCGGCACTTGCCGAAAAGCCCTCTTTTCCCTCGAAGCGGCAGGCGGTGATGAGCGAGCGATGGCATCCGACGAAGTCTATGCCCTGCCCGCCCCAGCCGGTGATGGCGCAGTCCCGGATCGTGATATTCTCGAGCCCCGAGCATTTGATGCCGTCGTGATTCCCCTGAGGGCCGATCTCGCTGATCTCGATGTTTTCCAGGGTGATGCCGCCGACAAGGCGATCCTGCGCCCCGCCGTCGTCGAGATTGAGCCCGTTCCCACTCTGCCCGCTGATGCGCAGGTGACTGAGCGTCAGTCCCTCGCATCGGGAAAAGTGCCAGCCGTTGGCTCCGCCTTTAAAATGCGGCGGACTTTCCGGATCGAGGGCGGTGATCGTCAGGTTCGCGATTCCACTGACATGGTGCCCGCCCGGATAGTCGCCCGGACCGATAAGAACCCTGTCACCCCCGGCCAAGCGGGAGAGAACAGCGCGCAATTCATCGGGGGAGCGGACGGTGTGGTCGGAGGCGGAGAGGGCCGTGGCGAAAAGGAAGAAGAGAGCAACGAGAGGTCTCATGGCACGATCATGGAGGACTGGCGGGATTTCCGCAAGATGGCTTTCGGGCGGAGAATCAGAGGCAGGGTTCCTCGTTTGATTCAACGGCTTGTGGCGCGGAAACGATCTTGCGGTATGCTCAAGGATGCGTGATCCGGTAGGCGGGGAGAAGGTCTTGCAACTGTTGGAGGAACTCGGCTGCCAATGCCGGGGTCCGGGGACCGTCTACATCACCGGTGGCAGTTCCGCAGTAGTGATGGGATGGCGGACGACGACGATCGACGTGGACTTGAAGTTCCTTCCCGAACCCGAGGGGGTTTTCGAAGTCCTCCCCCGCCTGAAAAACACACGAAACGTCAACATTAAGCTGGCCGCACCGGACGATTTTGTTCCGGCGCTCCCGGGGTGGCAGGAGCGCTCCCGATGGATTGCCACTTTCAACCGCGTCGATTTCCGGCACTTCGACTTCTACACTCAGGTACTTTCGAAATTGGAGAGAGACCACGCCAAAGACCGGATCGATGTGGCCGCGATGGTCGAGACCGGGTTAGTCGATCCCGCGACCTTGCTGGAACTCTACGACCGTCTGACGCCCGATCAGTTGAACCGCTATCCCGCCATCGAACCCGATTCGGTGCGAGCTGCCGTCGTCCGACTGGGAGAAAAAGATGAACTCTGAACGTTTCACCGACCTCCCCGGCGCCGAACTCGTGATCGCGGGATTGGACGATCTCGTTCGGGGTACATTGGATTCTACAGAGGCTTTGCTCGTCGCGATCGGCGCCCCCGCCTGCGAACCCTCGGGATCGAGTTGCCCTATCCTTTCCCGGAGCTACCCGAGCACGAACTCTACTTCTTGCTAAGCAAGCGGCATGGAGTGGAGGCCCACTCCAAATATAATGCCCTCGTCCGTCGGCTCGTGAGCTTCGAGCGCGCCCTCGACGGACGCTTGCGTCGCGAGGCGGCGGGAGTTTGAATGCGCCATCGCCCGGCCCTCGACGCCGTCACGGACGCACTGCGCCGAGCACGCCGGCGAGATCGCCAGTGAGGGCGGCGGCAACAGGCAGGTCTAGCCCCGGGAAGACGCCGCTGCGCAAGAGGCCATCCATCACCGGAATCGGGCGGTATTCGTCGTCCTCGAGGGCGAACCAGTCGATTTCTCCATCGAGAACCCGCCAGAGCAGATACTCGGCCACACCAGCTCGGCGGTAGCTGACGAGCTTCTCCGTCGCGTCGCGCGAGACGCTGCTTGCGGCGATCTCAACGACCAGCTCGGGAGCCCCCGCGAGGTAGCCGCGTTCGTCGGGCGTCGCCTTGCCTCCGTGGGCCGCGTCAAGAAAAAGGACCGCGTCGGGCTGCGCCACGTCGTCGGGACCGAGGCGAATGGTGACATTGGTGGCGTGGATCGCCTCGGGGTGAAACGCGGCATAAGTGCAAAGCCAACCCTGGATAAGAGCGTCTGGTTTGCCGTGGAGGTCGAGGCGGACGGGGGAGGCCATCAGTACAATTCCTTGGATGAGTTCGGCTTTCTTCAATTCGGGCATCGCTTCGTAGCGACGCAAAAACTCGCCGCCCCCGAGATGATCGCCATTTTCCAGCGGCGGGACCTGGCCTCGGGCTGGATTCGGTTGCTTGAGAAGGCTCGTTTCCATGGGCTTCAGATTACTCCCGGCGCACCTCTTTGTCGAGCCGTGAATGAGCTGTCCTTCCTCTGCTGACTGCGTGGGCAGGGGGCCGTGAGGAATCTCGATTCAGAAGGACTAAACGGAAGAAGATCGCAGCGGGCTTCGGACTCCGGACTGAATGAGGTGGACGGGAATTTAAGAACGAATCGGCGGCGCGGTACTCGCGGGTCACTGACAGTCTTTGTGGAAAAGTCCATCATCGCTTTCGTCCCATTCATTCCCCTCCCGGTCGATCCAGCCGCCACAGGCATCGCAAGTGTTCCATTGATCGAGGATGGGACAGGGGGGCCATTGCAGGTTTCTAACGTCGCTCAGGGTTTCGGGGGAAGCGATCATGAAACGGGTGTCCGGCAGTCGTTGCATGCCCCACTTGGCAGACGCCCCTGTCTGCCTTCCTGTTGCCGGCATTGTCCATTCCACTTTGCGCCGCCGATCCTTCGGCACGCGAGAAAGAACTCACTTACCTCCGCACCATCATGGGCGTGGACTTGCTGCCCTACGCACACCTCGAAGTGCCGGCGGTGGAGAATGTAGTGATCCTCGGCAGCGGCGCGGACCAGCATCTCGGCCTGCGTTTGTTCCCCAGCCAAAAGAAACTCAATGGCGGCATCCGCGCCGAGGTCAGCGTTAATTATCCATGCAAGCAGGGCGACACGGTGCGCTGCGCGTGGCGCTTCATGGTGCCGGACGGCTTCAAGTCCGACGCACCGCGGAATCGCTGGTGGATCTTCGGACAATGGCACGATCAGCCGGACAAAATCGTGGCGAGAGCTGGGACGGCTTTGCTTCCAAAAGTCCGCCCGTGCTGCTCGGGCTCGGCGAGTTGCAGGGCCGCATCGGCTTCGGTTTTCAGTATGGCCCGACGCAGGCCCGAACATGCAGAACGCATACCAGCACTATCTCAAGATCGGCATGTATCGCCACCCCGGGATCCAGACCGATAACTGGCTCTACTTCGACGACTTGGAGATCACGCTGGAGAAGTGACCATGGATTCCCAAATTGACAGCTCACTCGGCCACGACCCGGGGCAGGGCGTCGCAGAGGGCGAAGGCTTTGAGAGCCTGGGCGGTGGCGATGTAGGTGATGTAGTGGTAATTCCCCCGGTAGAGTGAATGCATCCACCAGCGACCGGAGACGCGTTGCTCGCTCCTCAGCCAATCGAGGCCGCGGACGAGGCGGGGATCGTCCGCTGGAACGCCGCTCTGGCGCATCAGGACGATGGCGAAGGCGGTCATGTAGGCATCGCTTTCGGGCCGGGCGGCATCGGGCAGGCTCGCGAGCAAGTTCATGACAGCGGGACTCATTTCAAAATGCCAGTCTTTCACAGCGGACATGTCACGGGTGGACCAGCCGCCGTCGGCATGCTGCTTCGAGGAGAGCAGCGCCAGTGCGGCTTCGTGATCGGCCGGCGTGACGATATCCGGCAGGTAGGAGGCGAGTTGGAGCCGCAGGATGCGGTCGAAGTCGTTGCGCGGCGGGGCCGTCCGTAGCCAGGCTTTCATCCTCTCGACGCGGGCGATCAGGTCGGGATCCTCCAGGCCCTCGAGCCACCTGGGCGCGGCGGTGAGGGCGCGCACGGCCTGGAGCGTCAGTTCGAAGTCGGTCGTGATGTGGGGGATCTCCACCTCTCCGTAGCTGACGAAAGAGCCATCCGGCGACTGATGCAGCAGCATCTGACGCAGGGAGAGATCGGTATGTTCGGAGAGAGTACCGGTGACATGGCGGTCCCATTCGGCGAGACCCAGGGCGCACCAAATCGCGGTCCACGAACCCGAGACGTAGCGGTGCCCGTTTTTCTCCGTCTCGGCGGGGGCGTTCACGGGAATGGAATCAATAAAATCGGCCAGCACCTCTTCGTTCGGCTTGCCCAGCAGGGGCGTGAGAGCGGGGCGCTCGCTGAGGTAGGGGCCGGTGGTGTGGCAGTTGACGCACGATTTTTCCCTCACCCAGGAGAGCGCTCCATCGTCGAGATATTGGCGGGCAGCCCGGACGGAGTTGACGTCGAACCGGGTCACTCGAGCCTCATCGGCCCTCGGGATAGGCACCGCGATGTCTCCGGATAGGTATTGGAACTCAGGCTTGGGCTTCGCCGGAGGAACCGCCGCAGGCGTTGCCGCAGGAATCGCCGCAGGCGGGTCGGCTGCCTCAGCGGAGATGGCGAGGAAGAGAGCGAGGAGAAGGAGCGTCGGACGGTGGATCATGGCTGGAAGTTAGACGGGAGCCCATCGTGACAGAAAATCCGCAGCGGGGGAAATCACGCAGTTGCGTCGGAAGTCACCACACTTTCGCGGGGCCTGGCACCCGGAATTTTGACCGAGATTCGATATTTTCAGACCGCGAAGTAGCCCCTTGCCATCCTCGGTTTGATCTGATGGAATAGATTCATGGAAAAATATGTGCCCCGGAAGTGGATCTTGATTGCGGTGATCGCAACTCTCTTCTTGGGCGGTCTACTGAGTTATTTTGTCGGGAGAGATTCCATGCAGGAGTCCGAGGTGGTGCTTTGGAGGGACCGACAATCCCTTGATGACTTCACTTCGACGCATCGAGTTCTGTCGGGGACTTTGTTCGAGGTGGTGAATTGGAAGGATACCCCGTTTGAAGAGGCGCTTACTCAACTCGAAAACTGGATTCATGAATCGAACGCCGATGCACAAACGATTCATTTTCAGATCGCCGGGAGTGTTCCGCGACGGACTCCGATCACACTGAAATTAAGGGAAGTTCCCGCCAACGAAGTGCTCAGATATTTATCAGCTTTGAACGAAGCACGCTTCGATTACCGCTCTAATGGTCTGGTCGAGATCGTGCCCTTAAATGCCGCTCCCGCTCCATTGGAGGAGGGATGGTTTCCGATAGACTCCGCGTTCTTCCACGGCATTGATCCCACCCAACCTGAGGCTGTCCGTAAACTTTTCCGCAGCGCAGGTATCTCCGTGGAATCCTCCGATCGCATCGAATATTTCCCGGATCGCGGTCTTCTCAAGGTTTCATCCAACGCAGGAAACTTGGATTTGATTGACGCCTCCCTTTGGACCGGGTGCAGTGGTCTGGAACCAACCTGGCGTAATCGGTTCGCCAAATGGTGGTACGAAACCAAAATTCGCCTTCGCCTTCGCCTCACACCCGCTCCCCCTCCCATTATTCCGCCGTCGCCATCCCTCGCCCCTGATCCCTTCGGCGGCCCTGCCCCGACCTTGCCTGGCTCTCCACCGAATCCGTTTGGCAATTGAGCCGACAGTTGCACGCAAACTTCCGCGCCCCGTCTCACCTCCCCAACGGCACCACTTGCTTCCGGATCGCCTCCCCCTTCTCCGCGCGCATCTTGCGCAGATCCTGATCCGTCTGCATCGCGAGCCAATAGGTGGCGGTGGTTCCGAAAAGGCGCCCGATGCGTTCCGCCATTTCCGCAGTGAGCCGGCGCCTGTTCTTCAGGATATCCGTGAGTTTCGCCGAACTCGTCCCGAGACGTCTCGCGATTTCAGCACGGGTCAGGCCGCTATCGTCAACGCACTCGGCGAGGGTATCGG
>Ga0209702_10009964_pt1 | contig 10359 bp, 10 predicted proteins | sample FRY01_FD_187210 | JGI IMG/M metagenome (GOLD analysis project Ga0209702, IMG submission 187210) | Freshwater microbial communities from Lake Fryxell liftoff mats and glacier meltwater in Antarctica - FRY-01 (SPAdes) (version 2) | ecosystem: Environmental > Aquatic > Freshwater > Ice > Glacier...
AACTCGTTGTCGTCGATCTCGCAACTCGACACGATGGTCACAGTCGTCGATGCCAAAAACTTTATGAGAGATTTTGGCTCCTGGGATGACCTGGTCGATCGCAAGATCGGTATCAGCGAAGAAGATAAACGCAACGTGGTAGACCTGCTGGTCGATCAAGTCGAATTCGCCAACGTGATCGTCATCAATAAGACTGACTTGGTGTCTCCCCAGGAACTGGTGGTGCTCAAGTATTTGCTAAGGCGGCTCAACGGTGGTGCCCAAATACTTACTGCCAAAGAAGGTCGCGTGCCTGTCGCGCAGGTTATCGGAACGGGTTTGTTCGCGATGGAGCAGGCCGAGGAGCACGAAGGCTGGTTGTCGGTGCCACGCGGCGAGGAGCAATCGGAATCCGACGAGTACGGCATTACTAGTTTTGTTTACGAAGCGCGCCGCCCATTCCACCCCAAGCGATTTTCCCTGACGATGGATCTGGATGATGGCTGGTTGGCCGGCGTATTGCGGTCGAAAGGTTTGGCCTGGTTCGCGACCAAACATGACTATGCTTTCGATTGGTCACAGGCAGGCGTTTCGTTTCGGCTCGATCCGGCAGGCTATTGGTGGGTGTCGGCACCCGACGATGAATGGCCCGAAGAGAGCGACGAAATCATCAAGATTCGCGAAGAGTTCCAAGGCGAATATGGTGACCGTCGCCAAGTGCTGGTTTTCATCGGCATGGAGATGGATGAAGTCGACATTCGCCGCCAGCTTGATTCGTGCTTGTTGACCGACCTCGAGTACGTTCAAGGTCCAGCCGCCTGGGCCGCCTACGAAGACCCTTTTCCCCCGGTCGTTTTTGGTAGTGAAGACGACGACGATAGTGAGGGGGATCAATGACCGATGACGAGTTTGAGCAAGGTCCGAACGTGTGGGCGAGTTACCCGGACCCGTTTCCGCAAGTGGAGCCGGGCGATCCAAATGAAATGAAGGCGGCTGTGCAATGAGCGAGTTACCGTATGGACCTGTGAACGTGCCACGACTGGCAAGCGACGCACCGGCAAGCGTTTCGAGTTGGCGCGATTGGGTCGGAATCGTCGCGTCAGTTGGCTGTGCGATCCACTGCGCGGCGATGCCGTTTGTCATCGCGTTTCTGCCAACGCTCGGCTTGAGCTTTCTGGCCGACGAGTCGTTTCATCAATGGATGGCGTTGGCGTGCTTCGTGATCGCGATCGTGGCATTCGTTCCCGGTTGGCGAAAGCATCGGCGGCTGATACCGATCGTCGTCGCCAGTTCGGGATTGATCCTGATCACCGGCGCGGCTTTCGGTTTGACGGGTGACTGCTGTGCGACCTGCAATTCTTCGGTGCTCAGTGCCACGGAAGCGGCGACCTGCACCGATATATGTTGCGAGCATTGCGATGCAACGGAGCAACCCAGCATTAGCTTGACCGCACGCCAAACTGAACTTACCGGCGTTCAAGCTTTCATCGCACCCTTTGCATTTTGGATTACGCCATTGGGCGGAATGCTATTGGTCAGCGCGCATCTACTGAACAGACGCTACGGCTGCCTGTGCAGGTGCTGCCCAGTCCGCGATGTGGAGGCGTAACAACATGATTTATGACGTGATTGTTGTCGGTGCGGGTGCAGCGGGCGTTGGAGTGGGTGTCGCGCTCAAACATGCGGGGATCGAAAATGTGGTCATCCTTGACCGTCATCAGGTCGGCGCGTCGTTCGCTGCCTGGCCCGCAGAAACTCGCTTTATCACTCCTTCCTTTCCGACTAATTCGATCGGCATGTTGGACCTCAACTCGGTCGCGATTGGCGTGTCGCCCGCGTTCAGCCTGGGCGTCGAGCATCCGACCGGCCAGGAGTTTGCAAGTCATTTGAAAGGTGTTGCACAATTCTTTGAACTGCCGGTCCAAACCGGTGTCAATGTGCGACGGATCATGCGAGACGGTGATCACTTTCGAATCGAAACGGATGAGCAGCCAACGTATGCGAAGCATTTGATCTGGGCCGCTGGTGAATTCCAGTATCCGCGATTGAACGGCTTCGCCGGTGCCGAACACTGCCTGCATACTTCGCACATCGAAAGTTATGAAGCGTTGGCGGGCGACGAGTGGGTCATCATCGGTGGTTACGAAAGCGGCGTGGATGCCGCTTATCATCTTGCGGCCAATGATCGAAAGGTCAAGTTGTTTGATAAGGGCTGTCCTTGGAAAGACGAGTCACCTGATCCAAGTGTGGCACTGTCGACTTATTCGCTTGAACGGATGGCCGAAGATTTTTTTGAGGAATCCGTTGAGTTGTTTCCTCACAGCCCGGTCCAGGCGGTGCGAAAGTTTGACAATGACTATGAAGTGAAACTGATCGATGGCCGCCATTTCACGACCAAGCAACCGCCGATCTTGGCGACTGGTTTTGAGGGGAGCGCAAAGCTGGTGCGAGACCTGTTTGAGGCTCGTGAGGATGGGTATCCGTTGTTGTCCGCCAAAGACGAATCGACGATCACCCCGGGGATGTTTCTCTGCGGTCCCTCGGTGCGTCATGAGCAGCATGTTTTTTGTTTCATCTACAAGTATCGCCAACGCTTCGCGGTCGTCGCCAAAGCGATCGCAACGAATCTTGGGCTGCCGGCGGAAGAACTAGAGACGTATCGCAAATGGGGCATGTATCTCGATGATCTCTCCTGCTGCGGTGAAGAATGCGTTTGCTAGGCAATTCTTGTTTGCTGGTATCGCCCAACTTAGCTGGACAGCGACACCTTGCATCGAATGTTTCGATTTTTGCTAAGGTTCCAAACATACTAGCCGTTTTAACGCTGGCCTGAATTGTTAGAAATTTGCTTTTGAAACTGAATTTAAAAGCGAAATTTAAATCAATATTGTTCCGACCGGATGCTACGAAGGGGTTTATCCCCGTCGAGCTATAATCCTAACCAGAAGATGCCGGCGGAGCGTGCCTCGCTACCATGCGGCTTGACGCCTGGATCGCTGATCAATTGCTATACGCACCGCTGCACAATCATTTTCTGATCATGACCCGACGCGTAAGCGAGGAAAATGCATCTAATTCCTCGCTTATGCGTCGGGTTACCAAGCAAGGTCATTTACTTCTTGCAGCGCTAGCCACGGTTCTCAGTGCAGCAACCGTGGCCAGCGTTAAAACGGCTAATCCAAAGTATCGCTGTTCAGTTAGGCCTTGTAAGGTTTCGCTTGCACGCTATATTTGCAACCGTGTTGCATATGCAATTCGTGTACTGAGTATCTAGAGGAGAGTTTTTGATGAATCAAATCTATAAATGTTTTCAACGCAGTTTAGTGATGACAAGCCTAGCGATTGGCGTCGCCCCGCAAAGCCTGGCTGCAGACAAAGGAGTAGCGGTTCAGTCGAGAGTTTTCTTCCAAGACAGCGCCAACGCGACGCTCTATTGGGCCGACATAACTGCTGGCGATAACCCGACTTTGTCGACACCAGAATTGGTCGAGGGATTCCCCAAACTCGACAGCGAGAAACAATCGCTGGTGCAGATGCGACACGCGTCAGGGATGCTGATGGTGGGCGTTCGTGATGAAGAGGACGGTGAATTTCAAAGCGGATGGGTGTTGATCGACACCGGTGTTCGCGAAGAGGAACACGGCGACCACTCGCACTGGTACTACGAACGCGAGCCAGCGGTTCGCGCGAGCATGTTGGATGATTCGCAAGGCAATCCAGCGCACATGTATTGTTACGACGGCGTGTTCTACCTCGCCAACGATTCCAAGAACGGTTTCACGCGACTTGATCCTGCGAGTATCGAAAGCAACGATAATGCTGCGGCGATCCAGGCGAAAGCTGCTTTTCATGCAGGCGGCGGTGACCACATCACGTTGGCGGTTTGCGATGGTGTTGCAGTCAGCACTTGGGCTGGGCGCGACGGTGAGAACGCGGGCCGTATTGATGTGACGCCGGTTTCCGCCAGCGGTGCTGCGGCGGTGCAGCACTCCTTCCCGCTTGGATATTCGGGGCTTCACGGCGCGACAGCGGTAGGTGGAAAATTTTTCTTTGCTCCCAGCGACGGAATCTGTTGGGTCGACAGCGGCCAGTTGTTGAAGACCGCTCCCAACAATGTCAAGGTTCATCACCTTGATCTTGGAAAAGACGGCGACGTACCACGACGCACAGGCAGTTTTACGGACCATGCAGATCACGTTCTGTTCGTTTCCGGCAAGGGCGAGGCAACTTCCCTGGGTATTGTTCATGCCACTGATTCCGAGCCGGAAGTGCAGATGATTTCGATCCCGGTCAAGGAGGGAAGTCGAGCGTCGGGGCCAATCGTGATCAAGCCGCGCAAGAAGACGCCGCTCGCATTCGTCTTCCATGACCATGCCGCAGGAGTCGATGCGGCTAACGTGGCAACCGTGTTTGAGTTAGACCCCAACGGCGACGGAATGTATGCAGACGCCAAGACCAGTACGCAAATTGATGTCGGCAATAGCGCCGTGGTAGGTCACTCCGGGCATCACGATTTAGCGGCTGATGCAGGGGGCTCTTTCGCCTGGATCACGAACCCCGGAGACCAGTCGTTAAGCGTCTTGTCGTTGAAGGAAATGAAAATTATTGGCACTCATAAGTTGCCATGCACTCCAGGGCATCTGCTATCGATCGGTGGTCGCGGCAAGAAACTTTAGCTGACGGCAGGGGGAACCTAGTGCGAAATCCAATCCAATACAAATGGAAAATGAAATACCAATGAAGAACAAACGCACACGAATCTTGTCTGGTTTTACACTCGTTGAATTGCTGGTGGTCATCGCGATCATCGGTGTGATGGTCGGGCTGTTGTTGCCGGCTGTCCAGTCTGCTCGCGAAGCGGCTCGGCGGATGCAGTGCCAAAATAATCTCAAGCAACTCGGCTTGGCGATGCACAACTACGAAAGCACATTCAAGACATTTCCGATGAATGGGGGCTCGTCGAGCTATTCGCCGCAGGCTCGTATTTTGCCTCATATGGAAGAGGGTAATCTCCAGGAACTGCTTAACTTCTCTCTGCCTGTTTACGTAGGCGGCGGTGGTGCCTCGGTGCCGAACCCGATTTACGTACCAGTCTTCGCGAAGGTTGTCGCGACGTTGCTTTGTCCTAGTGATCCTGGGCCGGCGCAGTACACAGCCACACTCGGAACACCTGCTCTGAATTATATGTTCGGAGGGAACAATTACATGGTTAGTACAGGCAGTGGGACAGGCACAAACTATGACGATCGCACGCGAACCGACGGTATGGTGTCGAATAATTTTTCGACCAAGGTCAGAGATGTCACAGACGGAACATCGAACACCATTCACATGAGCGAGTCGACTCGTGGCGGTGGGCTCGATGCGATATTGCCAGCCGGTGTATTACCAACACCAAGACCCTACCAGATGTTCGCGAACCCCACGGGGACATCGCCCGGTGCCGGACCTGGTTACACAGGAACAGGAGGTGGCTGGCCGACAGGTATCATCCGCGATCCTGATCTCGCACCGGTAATTGCCGCCAATACACGCTATCGCGGCGGAGCTGCCGGGGCGGGACGGGGGCTGAGTTGGATGCGTGGGCTCGCGCCAGGAGTGTTAACGAACGGCTATCTCACGCCCAACAGCCTCATTCCAGATGTCACCATTCACGGAACAGGTTTCTTTGGTCCACGCAGCCACCATACCGGCGGTGCACACGTCATGCACGTCGATGGAAGCGTTCGGCTAGTTACCGATTCGATCGACCAAGCGTTGCATCGCGCGCTCCACAGTCGCAATGGAGCAGAGGTCGTGAAGGTCGAATGAACCGATTCTTAACACTGATGTGCAGCATGGTGGCACTCATTGCTACCGGCTGCAATCAAACGACCACTGTCAAGGGTGGAACCTCCGGCAGTCTGCATGCCGGCAACATCGCGGCTGCAGATTTTGAAATCAAAGTCTACAACCCATCGGGTTTAACCTCGATTGGATTAGGAACCACTGGTCCTGATGGCAAGTTCAGTTTGGTAGAGCCAAACGCCGCAGGGCCGTTGCTGCTGCCGCCGGGTGACTTTCGTTTCACGCTTGAGTACTTCGGTCCTGAAGCAGTGAAGATTGACAAGATCTACGCGGATGTAACGAAGACGTTGCTAACGGTAAAGCGATTGTCCGAAACCGAAACGATTGAGCTTGTGATCCCAGCTTTTAAATGAATTGTTACCCTCCTTCCAAAACCAAAATACCAATGCGATTTCAAATCAAAAAAGTCCCCGCAGTCGCAATTCTTGCTCTCGCGATTTCAAGTCCCTCGACCCGTGCCGACTGGACGAGTTTTCGCAGTGGAGGTGACTCTAAGGTAGAATCCGAGTTGCCATCGCATTGGTCAGCCGAGAAAGGAATCGCTTGGCAACAAGAATTGATCGGCTACGGCCAATCGACACCGGTCATTCTTGGTGACGACGTTTTTGTGATCAGTGTTGAAGGGTTGATGAAAGACAACTGCGTCGTTCAGTGCTTCAATCTCAAAACGGGCGAGGAAAAATGGCATCACTCTATCGAGGCTGCCAACAAGGGTCCGTCCACCTACTCAGCCTCGCGTGCTGCACCGACGCCGGTTGTTGACCAGACTGCGATCTATGCATTTTTTGAAAGCGGCGATGTCGTCGCGCTGGATCATGCCGGAAAGCAACTTTGGCATCGTGACCTGACAAAAGACTATGGCCAATTTGAAAACAACCACGGTCTAGGTGCGTCTCCGACGCAAACGAGCGAGCTGGTCCTGATCAATGTCGAACACAAAGGGCCGTCGTACTTGGTCGCGATCGACAAACAAACAGGCGAGACACGTTGGAAAGTGGATCGCGGCTCGTCGTCATCTTGGGCTTCGCCAATCGTTGTCAACCATCAAGGCAAAGAGCAAGCGGTTGTCAGCTCCGGCGGAAGTGTAACGGCATACGACACAAAAACCGGAGCAACCGCTTGGACCATCGACGGTATCGAGGGCAACTCGGTGCCGTCACCGACACTCGTTGGTTCGAAGCTGTTTGTCGGTGCGCGATTGCCTGAATTTGCCGAAGACGGAGCCATTCGTTCTAACTGCTGCATCGACTTGGACAAATTTGTCGACGGTAAGCCGGAGATCGTTTGGCGAGCCGAGAAGGCGATCAGCGACTATGCCAGCCCTGTGGTCTGCGATGGCAAATCGTTTTTCGTCAATAAGGCTGGCGTGCTGTTTTGCTTGGAGACAGAGACTGGCAATGTGCTTTACGCAGAGCGGCTTGGAACAAGTTGTTGGGGGACACCGATCGTTGCCAAGGATCTGGTCTACTTCTTCGGCAAAGATGGCAAAACGCAAGTTGTCAGGGCCGGTTCGGCGTTTGAAGTTGTCGCCTCCAATGACCTGTGGGATAGGGCCAATGCGCCAAAGCCATTGACGTATGTCGAAAGCACTCGTGGTGGTACCGAACATAGTGAGGCCAGCAGCGAAGGAGCGAGCAGCGGCCAAGCCGGAAGCCCGAGCGGAAGCCCGAGCGGAAGCCCGAGCGGTAGCCCGAGCGGTAGCCCGAGCGGTAGCCCGAGCGGTAGGCGCGGAGCGGGCATGATGTCAGCCCTCATGAAAGGTGACGCCAATGGCGACGGCATTTTGCAATCAGACGAGATGTCGGCGGACTTTAAACCGATGCTGGTGCGAATCGATACGAACGCAGATGGTTCATTGGATCAGGCGGAATTAAAGGCAATGGCAGATAGTTTTGCCGCCCGCCGCGCCGATTCCCAATCCTCAGCTCGCGACCCGATCGTCTATGGAGCTGCCGCATCCGATGGGAAAATCATAATCCGCACAGGCACAAGGCTGTACTGTATTCAGTAGGGTGACGGTTGTGTTTCCTTGTTTGTATCCTTCTAGGATGAATGGTTTATGTTCACGATATTTAAAGAATCGCTAACCGATGCGATAGCGCAAACGGCTTGCATTGTCGTTGTGGGCAAAGAGAGCGTTGGCAAGTCACAATTGATCTCATCGCTCACTGGCGAATCAGCGGGCGAGACCAATTTTCGTGGCTCCACCGTTGTCGTGCAGCGTTATCGATCGGGCGACACGACTTATATCGATACACCGGGTATCCTGCGCAAGTCGGATACAGAAACGACGAAGCGAGCGTTAGCAACACTCGACGCGAACGATGCTGTGTTGCTGGTCGTGCAAGCAACTCATCTTGATGCTGACTTGCGAGACATGTTGCCGCTCGTCGCAGGCAAACGCGGTGCGATTGTGGTCACGTTTTGGGACAAGGTCCAGCAAGGCGAAGCAGCGATCGAGGCGATTGAGCGATTGTCCCGCGACGCCGGAGTAGCAATGATAACGGTCAACGCTCACAAGTTGACCGTTGCCGATATTAGCAAATTGACTTCGGCGATGGCTGATTCGAAGCCGTTTGCAAAGACAAGCCTGACCGCTCGTGCTGGTTGGCGAATCGAACCCAGTTCAGGTCTGTTGGAACATCGTCTCCTCGGACCGATGTTGGCGATCTGCTTATTGGTATTACCAGCGCTGGCCACAATCTATGGGGCGAACCAGTTTGCCAACTACTTGCATCCGATCATTGACCATTGGATGAGTGATTTGATCGGGTTCGTCGATACAACTTTTCCTGAATGGGCACGCGTCGTATTGACGGCAAAACAAGGCGACGTCGGTTACGGTCTGCTGAACATGGGGCCGTTCTTGTTGGTCTGGGCATTACCGACGGTGCTGTTATTCGCACTGATCCTGGGTGCCTACAAAGCCAGTGGTTTGGTCGAGCGAATCAATGGAGCGCTTCATCCACTGGTCCGGCCGTTTGGCTTAAGTGGTCGCGACGTGGTCCGTGTGATGATGGGTTTTGGTTGCAACGTCCCCGCGATCATCAGCACACGAGCGTGCAGTGGTTGCTCGCGCGGACCAGCGATCTCGGCCATCGCCTTCGGTGCCGCGTGCAGTTACCAATTACCCGCGACATTGGCCGTACTCGCTGCTGCTTCGACGACAACTGGAACCAGCGCCGGGCTGCTGACGTTGGCGTTCCTTGGATACCTGTTGATCACAACGCTCGTTTATTTGCGACTGACCGCACCGTCAGAAGCTCGCAGTTCATTGAATGTGTTGATGACACCAAGTCGTCCGTTCATGCAGTGGCCATCGCTCAAGGCGTTGTGGCGGGAAGCCGCTGGAACGATCAAGCAGTTCTTTTTTCAGGCGATGCCGATCTTCGTTTTGATTTGCGTCGTAGCGTCGCTGCTCGCCAAGTTCGGTATCCTCGACGCCTGTTCTCGAGTACTCGGACCACTGATGAGTGCATTCAATTTACCAGCCGATGCCGCATTGCCGGTGGTCCTGGCCTCGGTACGCAAGGATGGTATTTTCTTGTTCGCAGCCGATGACGGGCTGGCCTTCCCGTTAACGGCGGCGCAAACATTGACTGCCGTCTATTTGGCAGGCGTCTTGCTGCCATGTTTGGTCACGGCGTTAACCATCGCAAGAGAAACGGATTGGCGATCAACCGCTAAGTTATTGTTGCGCCAATCGGCGTTCGCGATCGGATTCACGATGATCTTGGCCTGGGGTGGTACATGGTTGCTATAAACGAACCTTCGATCATGGATGAAATGAGTCAGTTAAGGATGGACCTATCACGCGAGGCAGCGAACTTGCTGAGCCAACAGATTTATTGTTGGGGTCAGGACATCAAACGTCCACAGGGGAACTGGTTGCTCGAGCTTGGTTTCACTCGTTCGACGCCGCCTAGCACTCGCAAAGATTGCTCAAGCGTCTACACGCTTCCGGCCTCTCCTCACCAGAGGATTGTTTTGCGTGGCTTTGGTTTGTTTATCGGTGATGATCAGAAGGGCGGTGTGTTCTTTCATCGGTACGGATTCACACCTCTGTACACGAAGAGAGCGGACTTGGAATGTCCCCCATGGTCGAACCGTGATCTGCCGCCATTACTCGCACCGACAGCGAATGAGCGATCAAAATGCTTTGGTTTAGTACTCGATTTGATCGACTGGATTCGCGAGTACGAAGTCCAGATTGTCGAGCGTTTGGGCGTGGAGTATCGCCGCGCGACACTGACCGCGTGGAACAACGGCAAACGTCATTTTACTCCAGCCGAAAAGATGGCGGTCAAGTGGCGAATGATTTCGCTCGCCGTCGCATCCGACTTCGAATCACTGTTAACTCCGCGCGAAATCAATCGCACCGCAGCGGAAAGATAAGCATAAGATTGTTTGCATTTGGAATACATCATGAAAGGTTCTTCTCGGATTTTAGTGGCATCTGTCCAGCATGGGGGATTTTTTGAGGCATCTACTCCTGCGTCCAATGGGAGTCCAAAAAGCAGTCTCGGCGGAGCA
>Ga0209702_10009965_pt1 | contig 10358 bp, 1 predicted proteins | sample FRY01_FD_187210 | JGI IMG/M metagenome (GOLD analysis project Ga0209702, IMG submission 187210) | Freshwater microbial communities from Lake Fryxell liftoff mats and glacier meltwater in Antarctica - FRY-01 (SPAdes) (version 2) | ecosystem: Environmental > Aquatic > Freshwater > Ice > Glacier...
TGATGTTTACCATCAAAGATGGATTTGAGTTTGGTGAAGTCGGCCGCTGCGGGATCGATGCGGTCCGTGCGGAACTCACCGAGAAGGTTCTGGCCTACAATTGCTGCCGTATCATCCTGATGAAGCACCGGCGTGAAGAACGACGGCTGAAAGAAAGGACGCGAGCGGCCTGAATCCGGCCAGCCTCCCAACCCGCCAACGGAACGATCACGGGATGACTCCGCCCAAAAATAGAGATCCAAGAGGATCTGAGGTTATAGAATCGCCAAAACGCACCCGGCTCCCCTTCTTACGTCTTCGGCCTGCTCCGGAACGCGGTCCCCAAGCCCAAAAATCCGAAAATCGTTCAGCCAAAATGGCTTTCCGAATAGGGTCTAGAATGTCCATAAAAATCATAAATCCATGAAAATTACAGAGATAAAAACATCGATACTCCAGACTGTTCGATCTGGAGCGCTCGCTGTCATGAGCGCCGTGATCTTGATCGTGAGCTGCGCCCACGCGGAAACACTCCCGCTGATCAGCGCCAAGTATCGACATTCCAACAATGGCGAGTCGATTTATGTCGGCCCGGCCCTACTCGGCGAGGGTGTTCCCGGAGTCAGCGGAACTCAGTGGAACGATATCGATGACGCCGGCCACAACGGAACAGCTCATTCCTACACCTCGATCGTCGATAGTGATGGCGCGGCCGTGTCGGGGGTGACGATTGATATTATCAACAACTATTGGGGCAACAGCGCTTGGGGCAACGGTGCCTACAACGCCGGTGGGCAATTCAATGTAAACAGCAGCAGCACGCCCTATTACGATCTCCTGCGCTCGTATTTCGGTGGGGAACCCCAGACCCAGATTACGGGTCTCACTCCCAACGCCAAGTATGACCTAGTTGTCTACGCCCATACCCACGACAATCGGCGTATCAGCGTCAACGCCAATGGCATTGAGAACTGGGGATCTAACAACCTTCCGGGCGCGCCGCTGGTCATTGGCCGCGACGCTTTCGTCTTCAAAGGAATTGCTGCGGATGACTCAGGGCAAATCCTGTTCTATCGGCAAAATGGTAACGAGGGAGTTTTCTCCGGTTTCCAACTTCAGACGGAGGGCTCCAACACGGTGCCGACCGGCACCGACCGGACTGTTGCCATCGCCAGGAACGCGTTTCACACGTTTGCGTCGGCGGAATTCGGCTTCACCGATCCTGACCCCCTCGACACCTTTGTGAAAATCAAGGTGACGACGCTCCCAGCGGACGGCGCGCTCACCTTGAGCGGCAATCCAGTCCTCATCAACCAGATCATCCAGTTGGCCGACCTCGTCAATGACAACCTCGTCTTCACCCCGGAGGCAGATGCCAGCGCCACCGGCTATGCTTCCTTCCAATTCAAGGTCAATGATGGCACCGTTTACAGTGCCTCGGCCAACACGATGACACTCGACGTGGAACCCACGGCGACATTGGTTAACGTCAAATTCTTGAGATCGTCAAATAACGATGCTGAGTATGAAGGCGCTGCGGCAATCGGCAGTGGTGACAGCCAGTGGAACAACCTCGATCTTCTCACCAATTCTCCCTCACCCTCCTCGCTCATCAGTTCTACGGGGGACGCTACCGGCTTGGGCATTCGATTCAACGGCGGCATCGATATGGATTCTTGGGGTAATGGCCCCTATTGGACCACTTCGGGCGACTATGGCCGCTATCGGGTGACCAGCGACGACGCAACCTACGATCTCCTGCGGAGCTATCTTAATCATGCGAATGTGACGGTTTACGGCATGGCTCCCGGTGTATATGATCTTTATGTCTACATTTCCGCCACTCGCGAGAACATGCAGAGTTCGCCGCAGATTTGGGCCAATGGCGGCGGTGGGGGTGTGATGCAGGCGTCAGATCCCCGCGCGAATGGCTCCTCGGCACCGCTGGTGGTGAAAAGAGACTACGTGAAATTCTCGGGTTTGGTTGTCAATGCCACTGGCGAACTGCGCATCTGGAGTAGCAATGGCGAGGGATTGGTGGGCGGCTTCCAGCTTCGCTCAGGCGTTGCCAATGTTGCGCCAACCGGAGCTAACAAATCCTTCACGATCGCCCAGAACGCTTATCAAGCGTTTGCGGCGACGGACTTCGGCTTCGCGGACGCGGATGCCGGCGACCTCCTGCAAAAAGTCAAGGTGATGGAGCTGCCCGCAGCGGGCACGCTGACCCTGAGCGGCAATCCCGTTCTGACCAACCAGCAGGTCACGGTGGCCGATATCAACGCTGGCAAACTGAGATTCACGCCGGTTGCGGGCGCGACTAGTTCACCCTATACGACGTTCCAATTTAAGGTTTCGGATGGAGTGGATTACAGCGCTGCGGCGTATACCAGCACCATGAATGTGGTTGCCCAAGCGAGCTTGGTCAACGTCAAGTTCTTCAGGTCATCGAACGGCGATGCGAGTTACGCCGGGGCAGGGGCCGTCGGCTCTGGTTCGGACCAGTGGAACAGTCTCGATATGCCAGTCTCGGATAATGTTTGGGCGCACAGGTACGACTTCCCGCTCGTTAGTTCTTTGGGTGCTGCCACAGGCGTGGGCTTGAGATCCAATGTTGCCAACTGGAATATGGATTCTTGGGGTAATGGCCCCTATTGGACCACTTCGGGCAACGATGGCCGCTATCGGGTGACCAGCGACGACGCAACCTACGATCTCCTGCGGAGCTATCTGGACCACGCAAACATGATCGTCTACGGCCTCACTCCGGGCGCGTATGACTTGTATGTTTACATCTCAGCCACTCGCGAGAACATGCAGAGTTCGCCGCAGATTTGGGCCAATGGCGGCGGTGGGAATGTGATGCAGGCGTCGGATCCCCGCGCGAATGGCTCCTCGGCACCGCTGGTGGTGAAAAGAGACTACGTGAAATTCCCGGGTTTGGTTGTCAATGCCACTGGCGAACTGCGCATCTGGAGTAGCAATGGCGAGGGATTGGTGGGCGGCTTCCAACTCCGCGCGGCCGTTGCCAATGTTGCGCCAACCGGAGCTAACAATACCATGGCAATCGCCCAGAACGCATACAAACAGTTTGCGGCAGCGGACTTTGGCTTTGCGGACGCGGACGCCGGCGACCTCTTGCAGGAAATCAACGTGACCGCCCTTCCCGGAGCTGGCACGCTCACTCTGAGCGGCACCACCGTCCTGGCCAACCAGATCATCACGGTGGCCGACATCAACGCCGGTAAGCTGAGGTTCACCCCGGCAGCCTTCGCGACCAGTAGTGCATCGTATGCCACGATCCAGTTCAAGGTGTCGGATGGCGTCGATTTCAGCGCTTCGGCGAACACGCTAACCTTCGACGTGGATGCCCGCGCCAGCTTGGTCAACGTCAATTTCTTTAATTCGGAAACGTCTCCTCCCGGTGTCGGTTACAGTGGCGCGGCGGCGATTGGCAGTGGGGCAGACCAATGGAACAATCTCGACGTCCCCGCTTCTAACGGAATCTACGCGCAGAGATACAACTCGTTACTCACCAGCTCTGCAGGCACCCAAACCGGCGTCCGTCTCCAATTCAACGCCGCCAATTGGAATATTTCACATCCTTGGGGCAGTGGCGATTACACGACCACATCCGGTGATGCGGTGACCAATACCGACGCGACCTACGATCTGATGCGGAGTTATATCAACAATATCAACTTGTCGCTCAAAGGCCTGACCCCGGGTCTCTATGACTTCTATGTCTACTCCGTCGCCAACCGCAACAACCTCAACCAAAACTCCCGGTTCTGGGTCAATGGCGGGACAGGTGGCGTGATGCTGCCGACCACCGCCAACCTCTCCGGCGCACCCTTGGTGGAAAACCGCGACTACGTGTCCTTCAAGCAGGTGCTGGTGAATGCCGACGGCGAACTCAACCTCTGGTGGGACAACGGCGGGGAACTGCTTTGCGGCTTCCAACTCGCCCCGACCGGAACCCCGACCGCGATGCCCGCGCTTGCCCTGTCCGGGACCGCGAGCGGAATCTACTCATTCACAACCGCGGACTTCCTCTCGGCAGGTCTGGACTTCGGTAGCTCCTTGGCAACCGTCCAACTAACCAGCCTCCCGGCCAATGGCGTGCTCAAGCTCAATGGCACGACGATCGCTACCGTCCCCGTGGCGATCTCGCTGCTCGACATTGCCGCTGGCAAACTCACCTACGTGCCGGCAAGCGACGGCAGTGGCGCCGACTACACGTTCGCCGCTGCGGTCTCCAACGATGGGGCCAACTACGGCCCGTCTGGCGCCGTTGCTTTTACTGTGGCACCCGCGCCAACGCCGCTCCTGATCAGCGCCAAGTATCGACATTCCAACAATGGCGAGCCGATTTATGTCGGCCCGGCCCTACTCGGCACGGGTGTTCCCGGAGTCAGCGGAACTCAGTGGAACGATATCGATGACGCCGGCCACAACGGAACAGCTCATTCCTACACCTCGATCGTCGATAGTGATGGCGCGGCCGTGTTGGGGGTGACGATTGATATTATCAACAACTATTGGGGCAACAGCAATTGGGGCAACGGTGCCTACAACGCCGGTGGGCAATTCAATGTAAACAGCAGCAGCACGCCCTATTACGATCTCCTGCGCTCGTATTTCGGTGGGGAACCCCGGACCCAGATTACGGGTCTCACTCCCAACGCCAAGTATGACCTGGTTGTCTACGCCCATACCCGCGACAATCGGCGTATCAGCGTCAACGCCAATGGCATTGAGAACTGGGGGTCTTACAACCTTCCGGGCGCGCCGCTGGTCATTGGCCGCGACGCTTTCGTCTTCAAAGGAATTGCTGCGGATGACTCAGGGCAAATCCTGTTCTATCGGCAAAATGGTGACGAGGGAGTTTTCTCCGGTTTCCAACTTCAGACGGAGGGCTCCAACACGGTGCCGACCGGCACCGACCGGACTGATGCCATCGCCACGAGCACCTATAAGGTGCTTGAGACCTCGAACTTTGGCTTTGTCGATACTGACAGCCTCGACAGCTTGGTGAAAGTCAAGGTGACGAGCCTCCCCTCGGACGGCGTGCTCACTTTGAGTGGTAATCTGGCCTTGGAGAACCAGGAGGTCACTGCGGCCGACATCAGCGCCGGCAACCTGCGGTTCACGTCGGATTCAGGCTTCGTCGGGACCACCTCGTTCCAGTTCAAGGTGTCGGATGGAACCGTTTACAGCGTCGCGTCCAATATCATGTCCTTCAATGTGCTGGCCCAGGCGAGCCTCATCGACGTCAATTTCTATCAAACCGCACGTGGCGAGTCGCCTTATGTCGGCCCCGCAGCGATTGGCACCGGAACGCCCGGAGAGAGTGGAGATCAATGGAACAACCTCGACATTTACGTTGACGCATTCCCCAACTACACGCCGATCAACGATGTCAACGGCAACCCAACGGGTGTCACTGTCAACTTCAATACCACCCCTCGCAACGAGGATTGGGGCAATAGCGGCTACAACACTTGGGAACAATTTGATGTTCAAGACTCGGTCAGCATTGATTCTTCATCATCCTATTGGAGCCTCCTCGGCTCTTACATCGCCAATCCGGACGTGACGGCCAATGGCCTGACGCCCGGGGCCTATGACGTCTTTGTCTACCTCAATGCGCGGGTAAAGCAACAGATGCGCATCAGCGTGAATGGCATGGCGAAATACGGACTGTTCTACCAAAATGGCCAAGGCGTTCAGGGTAGCGCTCCGCTGGTGCTCGACCGCGATTATATCCTGTTCAAGGGCGTCACCGTTGCGGCCGATGGGAAGTTGCGGATCTATCGCGACGGCGGCGACGAATGTTTGATGTCCGGCTTTCAAGTCCGGCCGAGTAGCGCAGGGGTGGCACCGACGGCGGCCAGCCCGACCGTCACCATGGCGATGAACTTCGGACACACCTTCAAGGCCTCTGAATTCGGCTTCTCGGATGCCGACGCCGGTGACGCATTGCAAAACGTCAAAATCACGGTCTTGCCGACGACTGGCGACCTGTATTTGAATGGCAATCCGGTGCTAGTGAACCAACTGATCAGCGCGGACGACTTGCGCTCAGGCCTTCTGGTCTATCAACCGGCTACCAGCGGCACTGGAACCGAGTATAGCTCATTCCAGTTCATGGTCTCCGACGGCGCCTCCTACAGCGCCGCCCATAGCGTGACATTCGACGTCTTGCCCCAGGCAAGCCTCATCAACGTCAATTTCTATCAGACGGCACGCAGCGAGCTGCCCTATGTCGGACCGGGAGCGATTGGCGCCGGAGTGGCTGGAACCAGCGGCGACCAGTGGAACAATCTGAATGTCTACGTAGATCAGTACCGCCACTACACGACGATTGATGCGAGTGGCAACCCGACGGGAGTCACTTGTGACTTCAACACCGACCCTCGCAACGAGGATTGGGGCAATAGCGGCTACAACACATGGGGCTCATGGCCGATTCAAGACTCGATTCGCATCGACTCCAGCTCACCTTATTGGAATCTCCTCGGCTCCTATATCGCCAATCCGGATGTCTCGTTGAGTGGCCTCACACCTGGTGCTTACGACGTCTTTGTTTACCTCAATGCGCGGTTACCGCAACAGATGCGCATCACGGTCAATAATTTGACCAAGTATGGCATTTTCCACCAAAATGGCTCGGGTGTCTTGGGCGACAATCCCCTGGTTATAGACCGCGATTACATCAAGTTCGCTGGCGTTGTCGTGGGATCCGATGGAAAACTCCGCATGTATAGAAACGGCGGCGGCGAGTGCTTGGTTAGCGGTATGCAAGTCCGGCCGATGATCTCCAATACGGCTCCGACGGCGGTCAACGCCACCGTGACGATGGCGAAGAACACATCTCACACGTTGGCAGCTTCGGAATTCGGCTTCGCGGACGCGGATGTCGGCGACACCTTGCAGAAGATCAAGGTCACGGCGATCCCTGCAGCGGGCAATCTGTATCTGACCGGATGGGAAGGTCCCGTCCTGCAGAACCAGATCATCACCGTCAACGACCTGATGTCGTCCAAGTTAAGCTACCAGCCCACTACCGGCGCAAGCGGCGACGCGTATGCCTCATTCCAGTTCCTGGTATCCGACGGCAATGATGACAGTTCCGCCCATAGCGTGACATTCAACGTCTTGCCGCAAGCCAGCCTGATCAATGTCCAGTTCTATCAGACTTCCCGCAGCCAGTTGACTTATGTCGGCCCGGCGGAGAAAGGCACGGGCGTGCCGGGAGTCAGCGGCTCCTTGTGGAACAGCCTCGACATCAAGGTCGGTTCGTATCCGAATTATACGGAGATAACCGATGCCGCCGGTGCTCCGACAGGTGTCTCGGTCAACTTCAATGGCAATGTCAATGCCGACGAAAACTTTGGCACTAACGACTACACGACATGGGGTGGCCCCGTGGTGGATAGCAGTTCGCCTTACGCCAATCTCCTTCGGCCCTACCTCCGCAATCCGGATCTATCAGTCAAGGGCTTGACGCCTGGCACCTATGATCTCTATCTCATGATCAATTCGAGGGTTAATCAACAAATGGGAGTCAATGTCAATGGCGTGCATTACCTGTCCGCCGCCGCTGGCATCGCCGGTGATCCGCTGGTGGAACACCGTGACGTCCTGCCTTGCAAAGGCGTGATCGTGGGTGCCGATGGCGTCCTGCGCGTGTATCGCAACGGCGGCGGCGAATTCACCCCCTCCGGTTTCCAGCTCACCCCGGCCTTCGGCGCATACTTTACAGCGTCGACAACTTCGGGCGACGCTCCCTTGCCGGTGGACTTCACCGATACCTCGCTCGACGCCACTGGCGCTACCATCACTGCTTGGGCCTGGGACTTTGGCGATGGCACCACTAGCAACCTGCAAAACCCAAGCCACACCTACTCGGTTTGGGGCACCTACCAGGTCCGCTTAACCATGACCAACAGCAACGACCTGTCTGACACCAGTAAGCCCACCACCATCACGGTCAGCCAACCGGCGACGTTCAACGTCACCAGCACCGAGCTGCTGCAGGATACCGGAGTCAACACCAACGGCCACACCCTGACCTTCGCGCCTGCTACCGCCGGCTTGGCCATGTTCGGCGGCCTAACCGGCAACGGTGACATCGCGCTCAAGGATACCGCCAATGATTGCGTCACCTTGTTGGTCGGTCAGAACAATGCCAACGGAAACTACAGTGGGGTGCTGTCGGAATGCGGCGGACTGACCAAGGTCGGCACCGGTGTGTTCACCCTTGGCGGTGCTAATCTATACGGTGGTGCCACCACCATCGAAGACGGCACGCTCAGATTGAGCAGCACGCAGGCAACCCCTGGCGTCAATGCCTCCTACTTCGCTGGCTTTAGCGGCTACGAGAAGTTGGATCTGCAAGGTGCCAGCTACACGCCATCTCTGACTAGGTGCTTTACCGGGACCCAGGGCCTTCTTGGTCTAACGGCCACCACGAGCATAGCCAACTACACCGGCGACATGAGCGGCTTCAGCATGTTGGGTGTCGCGGGTCAAGGCTTCTATACGGGTTGGAGCGGCACGTTCACACCGCAGGGAAGTGGCGACGTGACCTACACCTTCTACTGGAACAACGACGACCGCGGTGCCATGTTCATCGACAAGGACGGCGATGGCGTGTTCCAGGCGGGCGAGCAAGTTGGCACCAACGTCTGGGCTAATGGCGGGGCCGCCGTGACTCTTACTGCCGGAACGCCTTACAACTTCATCTATATGACGGCAGATGGCGGCGGCGGCTACAACAATACTTGGTCTTTGTCCGGCCCCGGCCTCAGCCAAAGAAGTCCCAATGCCAGCGATCCTGATCAAGTCGGCATGTGGAATATCATATCCCCAGGCGGCCCCGGCGGCGAAGACATCCTGCCCGCCGGCACGGCGTTACATATCGCCAACTCCGGCGTTCTGCAACTCGACGGCATCAACAGCACGGTGTATACGCTGTATCTCAATGGCTCGCCCATGGCTGCTGGCACCTATGGCTCCACTGCTGCTACCGGGGCGGAGCATCAGGACGACACCTACTTCGCAGGCACTGGCGTGCTTACCGTGACTACCACCGGCGGCGGTAGCACCACCTACACGGTCACCTACGATGGCAACGGCAGCACGGGCACAGTCCCGGTCGACGGCAGTAATCCCCACGCTTCCGGATCATCGGTGACGGTGCTTGGAAATACCGGGCCTCTGACCTTGGTCGGTTACGTCTTCACCGGTTGGACCATGGCCTCCGACGGCAGCGGCACGAGTTACACCGCGGGCAACACGTTTAACATTACGGGTAACACCACATTGTATGCCAAGTGGATGGACGCGTATGACGCTTGGGCCACCTTGAAGGCACCGGGAGCTTCTGGTTTCAACGACGACCCGAATAATGACGGCGTGGCTAACGGCTTCGTGTGGGCTTTGGGTGGTAATGCTGCCGATCCGCTTACTAACAATACCGGAATACTACCGCATGTCGCTGGCAGTGCCACAACGGGCCTGACGGTGACGTTCAACCGCGCTGAAGCCTCGATCGGCAACACCACCTTGACGCTGCAGTATGCTTCTAACCTCAGCGGCATATGGACCGATGTCATCATCGATACCCCAGGTGGTGACCATGACCACAACGGTGTTACCGTGACTGTGGTTCCGGGTTCGCCGTTGGATGCGATCAGTGTGAACATCCCGACCAACAAATCCGTTGCTGGCAAGCTGTTCGCGAGGGTCATTGCCTCAAGACCATAAGCCAATCAACCGGGACTTGTGGGATCAACTCCCAAGTCCCAGATAACCCCTACCTTGCGGGGCCGCCGAGTCAATTCGGCGGCCCCGCTTCGTTCGTGGAAAGTGGGCGCGTTGGTCACAACATCGTACAATTTCCCAGAGTAGTTGCTGGGAATGTTTCAGAAAAGATACTACCTCAATATTGAGATATCATGAATAATCAGAGTGTAATAAATTCAATCAGAAATGTCGCTCAAAAGATGGGGAAACATGCCGTTCGTAGTGGTCATATAAAATCAATTAAAAAGGTTCTTCGGGGAATTTAGTGCGCGATTTTGAGGCTGAGGAGTGATCTCGGAGCGGGTATAAGGAGCGGGTGCAGAATCAACTTCATCATCACTACAGTTTGCTTTTGGGTCTGGATACGCCTTGGAAGGTGACTGCCGTGGACCCATTCGCGTCAACTTAAGAGCGTGAGCCAAGTAAGTATCAGGGGTTGGCGGTGCTGCTAGGAATTTGCTTTTGGAGGGAGGCCCCTGGAGCAGCCGTGGGGCCGGACCGGAGGGCGGGGAAATGGGGGTTGCGGGGGAAAAGGGGCGAATGCGGTGGTTCGGTGTGGCGGTGAGCGG
>Ga0209702_10009966_pt1 | contig 10357 bp, 9 predicted proteins | sample FRY01_FD_187210 | JGI IMG/M metagenome (GOLD analysis project Ga0209702, IMG submission 187210) | Freshwater microbial communities from Lake Fryxell liftoff mats and glacier meltwater in Antarctica - FRY-01 (SPAdes) (version 2) | ecosystem: Environmental > Aquatic > Freshwater > Ice > Glacier...
GGCTTTCGGCTTTCAGCTTTCAGCTTTCGGCTTTCAGCTTTCTCCTTTCAGCTTATTTCGACAAGTACATCGACTTCTCTTTATATAAATGCCTGAAATACGGATCTTCTAAATCACGAATAAAGCGAATCGATTCTCCGGTAGATTTCATTTCAGGACCCAATTCCTTTTCAACTTCAGGGAATTTATCGAATGAGAAAACCGGTTCTTTTATCGCATATCCAATAAGTTTACGCTCGATCTTAAAATCTTTCAGTTTATTGACACCCAGCATAATCTTGGTGGCAATATTGATGTAAGGTACATCGTAGGCCTTAGCAATGAATGGAACTGTTCTGGATGCTCTTGGATTTGCTTCGATTACATATACCTTCTCATCTTTTATAGCGAATTGGATATTTAAAAGACCCCGAACATTCAAAGCTTTTGCGATCCGTATAGTGTACTCTTCCATCAGATCGGTTACTTTTTTGGAAAGGTTAAATGGAGGTAATACTGCATATGAATCACCTGAGTGAATTCCTGCCGGTTCAATATGTTCCATCATACCAATGATATGACAATCATCTCCGTCTGATATAGAATCAGATTCAGCCTCTTCAGCTCTGTCTAGGAAATGATCGATCAGTACACGGTTTCCAGGAAGGTTTCTTAATAATTTTACAACGGCCTTTTCCAGATCTTCATCATTAATCACAATGCTCATGCCCTGTCCGCCCAATACATAACTCGGACGAACCAGAACTGGATAACCAACTTTATGTGCAACTTCCAAGGCTTCTTCAGCATTTTCAGCAACACCATACAATGGATAAGGAATATCCATTTCTTTTAATAGGTCTGAGAAACGACCGCGATCTTCCGCGATGTCCATGCTGTCGAAGGAAGACCCGATGATCTTAATACCTATTTCATGAAGTTTCTCAGCCATTTTTAAAGCAGTTTGTCCACCAAGCTGAACTATTACACCCTCAGGTTTTTCAAGTTCAATAATCTCGCGCACATGTTCCCAGAATACCGGTTCGAAATATAGCTTGTCGGCCATATTAAAGTCGGTAGAAACCGTTTCCGGATTACAGTTGATCATAATTGCCTCAAAACCAGATTCTTTTGCAGCAAGTAAGCCATGTACACATGAATAATCAAACTCTATACCTTGGCCGATACGGTTCGGGCCAGATCCAAGGACAATGATCTTTTTCTTATTGCTGACTATCGACTCGTTCTCATCCTCAAAAGTGGAGTAATAATAGGGAGTTTGTGCAGGGAATTCTGCTGCACAAGTATCAACCATTTTATACACCCGATTAATACCTAATTGTTTTCGGCGATCATAAACCTCATCTTCAGTAACATTACCAAGAAGCCAGGCTATCTGAGCATCGGCATAACCCTTTTGTTTTAATGTAATGAAGAAATCTGTAGGGATATTATTTAATGAATAACGTTTAAGCTCAGCTTCCATATTTACAAGTTCGAAGATCTGTACCAGGAACCATTTATCAATATGTGTGATCTTTCGGATTGATTCCAAAGGAACACCGAGGCTCATAGCATCCTTAATATGGAATAAGCGATCCCAGCTTGGATGCTCTAGGCTGTGCATGATCTCTTCCAGATTACGACTTTGTCTGCCATCAGCGCCTAATCCCAAACGGTTTGTTTCCAAACTCTGACAGGCTTTTTGAAGTGCTTCAATAAAGGTACGGCCAATAGCCATTACTTCTCCAACAGATTTCATCTGTAGACCGAGCTCTGTGTTGGCACCTTTAAATTTGTCGAAGTTCCAACGAGGTATTTTAACAATTACATAATCGAGCGTTGGCTCAAAATATGCCGAAGTAGTTTTTGTAATTTGGTTTTCAATTTCATCAAGATTATAGCCGATAGCTAATTTTGATGCAATTTTCGCAATTGGGTAACCGGTGGCCTTTGATGCAAGTGCAGAAGAACGTGAAACTCTTGGATTGATCTCAATGGCAATAATATTTTCAGTTATCGGATCAACAGAGAACTGTACGTTGCAACCACCAGCGAAATTACCAATCGAACGCATCATTAGGATTGCCTGATTACGCATTTCTTGATAACAACGATCGCTTAGGGTCATTGCAGGCGCAACGGTTATAGAATCACCGGTATGAATACCCATTGGATCGAAATTCTCTATCGAACAGATAATTATTACATTATCATTCCCGTCTCTTAATAGTTCGAGTTCATACTCTTTCCAGCCTAAAACCGCTTTTTCAACAAGCACCTCGTGTGTTGGTGAAGCTTGTAAACCGCGGCTCAATGCCTGATCAAAATCTTCTTTTTTGTGAACAAAGCCACCCCCTGAACCACCAAGTGTGTAGGAGGGGCGGATAACAAGTGGGTAACCTATCAGTTGTGCAGCTTCTTTACCCTCAAGAAATGAGTTGGCAATTTTGGACGGGGCAACCCCTATTCCAATTTCAACCATTAGCTTACGGAACTCTTCGCGGTTCTCTGTCTTTTCAATTGCTGCAATATCAACTCCTATTATCCTGACACCGTATTTTTCCCAAATTCCTCTTTCTTCAGCCTCTTTACACAAGTTCAGTGCTGTTTGTCCGCCCATAGTAGGAAGTACAGCATCAATTTTCTGCTCGATAAGTATTTGTTCTATACTTTCACAGGTTAAAGGAAGTAGGTAAACATGATCAGCAATAACCTTATCCGTCATGATGGTGGCAGGGTTAGAATTGATGATGGAAACCTTGATTCCTTCGTCTTTTAACGAAAGAGCAGCCTGCGATCCTGCATAATCAAATTCGCAGGCCTGACCGATAATGATTGGTCCTGAACCGATAATCAGGACTGAGTGGATGGAAGTATCTAATGGCATAGTTCTTCTAAAATTCTAATTTTGACTTAACAAAAGAGGAGATTACTATGCTTTGAGGAACAAAAATCCCGGCTGTTTCGTCGGGATGCAAATCTATGAATTTTTATGCATTGTTTGGTCTGATTTTTCGAATTTATGCATTTTGGGAGTCAAATTGAACTCTTATAAGAGTTATTAATCGAGTTGTTTATTAGAGTATTACTAAGCAAATAAAAATTAATTCTTTGTATTCAAGTATTGGAACGGGTTTTGTGTACTAACAGTTAATTATCCAAATAAATTTATAAACCTTTATTTCCTTGAAGAATTAGCATTTAAAAACACAAAATTATGAAAAGATCAATTATTGCATTTGTTGTAAGTGCCTCAATACTAACTGGATGTTCAGCTATTCAATCTATAGTTCGTTCTACATTTCCCTATACAGCCACTTTAAGTATACCCTCAACATCCAGGACTAATGTTGCACATTCGGTTACTGCTCAGGCAAGCAGTTTCGACCAGATTTTTACAGGTCAAGGTTCAAATACCAATGCCGTTACAGATGTGCGTTTATCTTCAGTAAAGCTAGATGCCACCTATCCCTCTGGTCAAAGCTTTGGAGTATTTAAGGCTATAAAAATCTATATTTCTCGTGGTGATAGTTCTAGGGAACTTCTGATTGCAACCCGCGAGAACATAGCTTCAACAGTTGGAAAAAGTATTATGCTTGATGCAGATACCACGGTCCTGCTTGATGAGTATATCAAAGAATCTACTGTTCGAATCAGGATGGAGTATATTTTAAGTAGTGCTATATCTGCTGATATCACGATTAAGGCAAGCATGGGCTTTGATGCGGTTCCTAACACGAGCAAGTAAAATTCTTAATTAAGGGCTGATTATTAATTAGGTCGTTTATATTTGACCTGATGGACATATTTTCTGTTTTTACCGATTGGCTCCGGAATCAAAGTTTGCTCGAAACTTCGGGGGTTGTCACAGGTATTTTATGTGTATATCTGGCTGCAAAAAATAATATCTGGAACTGGCCAATCGCGATTGCAAGCGTATTAATCTATATTTTTATCTTTTTTGAAGCAAAATTATATGCCGATACAGGTTTACAGGTATATTTTTTTATAATGAATTTTTACGGATGGTACTTTTGGAGCAGAAAAGATAAGCTTACAAAAGTTCCAGTATCTTCGATTACTCTTAAAGAGATTGTCCTATCGGTCACAGGAATTACTGTTTTTACAGTAGGACTAGGGTTCTTCCTTTACCAAGGAACAGATGCGTCATTTCCTTTTATAGATAGTTTCTGTACGGCATGTAGTCTGGTAGCCCAAGTATTTCTTGCCCGAAAGGTTCTGGAAAACTGGCTAATCTGGATATTTGTCGATATCATTTATGTTGGAGTATACATCTCTAAGGATTTACACTTGACTGCCGGAATGTATGCCTTGTATATAGTAATTGCTGCCATTGGTTACTTCGACTGGCGAAAAGAATATGTGCGCAGTCGGTTTTTTTTACATGAACAAGATTAATTGTTTAATTTAAATGGAAACCTTACAAGAACTTGGCAAAGAATTGATCAAAATAGCAATTGTTGGTCCGGAATCAACCGGAAAATCGACAATTTCCCAACAACTTGCTTTATATTATAACACGGTATGGGTGCCCGAATACGCCCGCGGCTATTGCGAAAATCTTGTTTCTGCTTGTACCTGGGAAGATGAGATCAATATGTTCAGAGGGCAGCTTGAACTGGAAGAGCGAATGGCTCCATTGGCTAATCGTTTACTGATTTGTGATACAACTTTTGTTACCGTAAAAATCTGGAGCGATCATATGTTTGGTCGTACCCCTCAGGAAGTGCTTGATAAACTTCCGCTTCATAATTACGACCTCTATTTATTGATGGATATTGACCTTCCATGGGAGGAGGATCCCCTCCGCGAATTTCCGCATATGCGGGAACATTTTCTCAAAGTATGGCATAGTGAACTGAAGGCACTTGAAGCAAGTTATTCTTTAATTTCCGGATCTGATGAAGAAAGATTCCGGAATGCGGTTAAAGAGATAGATTCTTTTTTGATAGGTAAATGAGTAATTTAACAATAAGTAAATTAGAAAATTGCTGTATATGTCAAATCCAGTTTTGAATTTATATAAGCATTTGCTGTCGCTGCGTTTTTTGGGTTAGGGATCGAAGTGGAAATCATTTTTTGCGAAGCGAAAAATATTGCAACGAAGAGCCCGGCGCCGCCCAACGGCGCAACCTCCCGGTGGATAATTAGATTACAATGCGGAATCTAGTATGCTTAAAGCAAAAAGTTCAAAGCTGAAAGCGAAAAAACAAAGCTCGAAAGTGCTTTTAAACATTCAAAACATGATGTTATTTCATCGGTCGCCTTGAGGCTTAAGACCTCATATGCGAATCCCACCAATTAAATATTTCCCTTACATTCATGCAACGTTCGAATAATCCCAGCGTCTATTGATTAAGAAACGCGTAAAAATTTGGAAGCTGTTTACGTAGATCAGCATTTTGACCTTGTGGTTGAATGCAGAAACGGTAGTAGGAAGGCACAAAATGAATTGTACAAGCTTTATTCAAGGGCCATGTTCAACATTGCTATGCGCATTGTGAATCATGAAGATGAAGCAGCAGATGTGCTGCAGGAGGCATTCATACATGCCTTTACCCGCATCGCCGATTTCAGGCAGGAAACTACTTTCGGTTTGTGGATGAAACAGATCGTAATCAACAGATCAATTAGTCAGATCCGTAAGCGCAAAATGGAACTGATCCCGATTGATGATACAGATGTAGAATCCATTCCGGATGAGGAAATGAATGACAATTCAGAATTTGAAGTGCAGGTGCGGCAAGTACAGGCGACCATCCAGCAGCTTCCGGAGGGATATCGTTTAGTACTTACGCTGTACTTGCTCGAGGGTTATGATCATGAAGAGATCTCACATATTCTGCGGATTAGTGAAAACACTTCAAGGTCGCAGTTTATGAGAGCTAGAAGAAAGCTGGTTGAATTATTGAGAAACCAGGGAATAACGTATAACAAATAATAAGATCCGCATAAGGATCAGTGAGAGGAAAAAGATGAAAGAAAAATTAGAAAATTTTATTAAAGATAACAGGGCTGATTTTGATCAGTTCGAGCCACCTGCTAATCTCTGGGATAAAATTGAGAAGCAACTTGATGAAAGGCAAATAGGTACATCACCAAATAAAATAATTAAAAGGGAAAGGTTAGTTAGTCTTAGTTTCCTGCTTAAACTGGCGGCTTCAATTATCTCTCTTTTATTTGCAGGAATTTGGTTCTACCAATATCAGTTTAAACAATCTTCCTATTTGAGTAATATTAATCCGCAATTGACTCAACAACAGGTTTATTATGCATCATTAATAGAAGTGAAAAGGAGTGAGTTAAAACGTATTGAAAAGGAAGAACCACTATTGTATCAGGAATTCTCGGAAGAGATAAAAAAGATGGATGTGAATTTTCAAAAATTAAAAAAAGATTTACCTGCAAGTCCAAACCAGGAAGAAACGGCTAAGGCGATGATCCGTAATCTACAGATACAAATTGAACTCCTGAACCAGCAGCTTGAAATTATACAGCAGATTAACCAGTTAAAAAAGGACCAAAGAGATGACACACAAAATATTTAAGAAAGCATTGCTCTTTGCTTTGCTGATGCATTTCATAGAAATTGCCACAGCTCAAACAGTTGAGCCAGCAACGCCAAAGAGTCCTAAGGCAAACTCCGAACTTAAGAATATTGAATTCGAAATATCCGAAGCATTCAAAACAGTTGCTTTTGAACTTAAAAACATTGATTTTGAAAGAATCGGAAAAACAGTAGTTGTTGCCGCCCGTGAACTGAGAAAAGGATTGGAAGATATTCAGATTGTTGTAGCAGATTCTCGCAATCAGCAAAATCCTGAAGAATCTCTTGAATTGACTGGAACTGCCGAAAAGACTAAGCTTATTACTAAAGCTTATTCAGTGAATAGCAATGATAAGCTTTCAGTAAATAATCAATATGGAAAAGTTTCAGTACATACTTGGGCAAAAAATGAGATCAGGGTTGAAATAGAAATTAAGGCCTATGAAGCAACTGAGAGTGGTGCAGAAAACCTTCTCGAGAGCGTTGATATTGCTGAAATGAGAGAGGGGAATCTGATAAGTTTTAAAACAAATTTTGAGAAAACATCTTTGAATTTCTGGTCGAGGATTAAGAATGGGCAGGAAGAACGAAGAGGAGTTCAGGTAAATTATAAGATATATATGCCATCCAAAAATCCATTGGATATTAGTAACCGTTATGGTAGAACAGAGATGGATGATTTTAGCGGACCGGTAAATATTTCCAGCTCCTACGGTTCCTTTAAATCAGGAAAGCTGGATAATGCCGCTAACCAGGTAAAAGTTAGTTATGGTTCTGCGACTATAGAAAATTTCATGAATGGAAATCTGTCTGTTGCTTATGGTAATTTAACATTGAACCAGGCCGCTAAACTAAGTGCCACTATTAAATACGGTAAAGCCATCATCGCACAACTCAGTCAAGGTGGTAATTTCAACCTTTCTTACACCGGCGGATTTAAAATAGATGAAGTTGATAGTAGTGTAAAAAATCTGAATATTAACTCTTCTTATTCGGGTGTTTCATTAGGTTTGAAAGAAGGTGCAAATTTTGATTTTGATGTTACCGTAAACTATGCCGGGTTTAACTACAGCAATAGTCGTGTAAACCTTATAGAGCAGATTATACCGTCGGATAAGGCAAAAACCTGGAGCCCAAGTAAAAACTATAAGGGGCAGATCGGTAAGGGTTCAGATAGTCGTATCATTATCAAATCTAATTATGGCGGGGTAAAATTTTTATAAGCCATTTTAATTCGGCATTCAAACCTTCCTGAATTTACAGGGAGGTTTTTTTTATTTCTAAATGCTTTTAATTTACATTTGAAGAAAGTAAAAAAATATGGAATGGTTATCAAACCCGGAGATCTGGATCTCATTGATCACATTGACGGTTCTTGAAATAGTGCTTGGAATAGATAATATCATATTTATTTCGATCATGGCGTCTAAACTACCTGCAAATAAGCAAAAGAAAGCCCGACAGCTTGGTTTAGCATTGGCAATGATTACCCGTGTTCTTTTGCTGCTTTCATTAAACTGGATCATGACGCTGACCAGTCCGCTATTTAATTTTGGTGAATGGATAGGATTAAGCGATGCCGCATTATTAGAGAAGTTTGCTATTTCTGGCCGGGATCTGATTCTGCTTAGCGGAGGATTGTTTCTGATTTATAAAAGCACCACTGAGATCCATGATAAGCTTGAAGGTGAAGAGCATAATACTAAGGCCAAAGCGATTGTAACCTTCTCCGGAGTTATAGTTCAGATCCTTATTCTTGATATTGTTTTTTCACTTGATTCAGTAATTACAGCAGTTGGAATGGCTGATCATATTGAAGTGATGATTGCTGCTGTGGTGATTGCAGTCTTTGTCATGATGCTTTCTGCGGGTGGTATAAGTGAATTTGTAAACAGTCATCCTACAGTTAAAATGCTCGCTCTGTCTTTCCTTCTTCTTATCGGCGTTTCGCTTCTGGCCGAAGGATTCGAACAGCATATTCCCAAAGGATATATTTATTTTGCGATGGCATTTTCAGTATTGGTAGAAATGCTCAATCTTAAAATGAATAAGGGTAAGAAGCCAGTTCAATTCAAGAATGTACCTGAAGATTAATAAGTGTATTGCTAATTAACCCTGCACAGCAAGCCTTTTAAATATTCACCTTCGGGAAAAGATGACCTTACCGGATGATCTTCTGCTTGTGAGAACTGCTGGATGAATTGTACATTTTTACCTGCATCAAGCGCTGCCCAGGCAATAATTTGCTTAAACATACCCATATCAACTGCTCCCGAGCAGGAGAATGTGGCCAAAAGGCCATTTTCATTAAGTAAAAGCATTGCCAATCTGTTTAGATCTTTGTAAGCTCTGGAGGCCTTGGTTAAAGCCGATCTCGAAGGTGCATATTTGGGCGGATCCAGAATGATGACGTCAAATTTTTCATTCTCTTCTCTGAATACTCTCAACTGTTTATTTACTTCAGATTGTATTAGGCGGTGGGGGGTATTATGAAAACCATTAAGCTCAATATTTTTTTTCAGGGTTTCAAGGGCAGGTGCCGAACTATCTACACTAATTACTTCTGATGCTTCATTGCTCATGGCGTTAAGGCTGAAACCTCCTGAATAGGAAAAACAGTCCAATACTTTTTTGCCTTTAGTATATGCTGCAACCAATTTACGGTTGTCACGTTGGTCACAATAAAAACCCGATTTCTGACCTTCTGCAATATTGACCTGATAAAATATGCCATTTTCTCTAACACTAACAAATTGAGGTGGTTCTAAACCAAGTAGAACGCCCCCCGAAGAAGCTACCATCCCTTCATGGGCTCGCGCTGAAGCATCGCTTCTGTCAAAAATGCCTTTGGGGTTTAATAAACTCTGCAGCTCATCGAGCAGGATAAATTTAATTCTTTCAATTCCTGAAGTTAAGATTTGTACTGATAGATAATCTGCATAGCGGTCTACAATAAGTCCCGGGAGATAATCAGCCTCGCTGAAAATTACACGATAGGTATTTGTTTTATCCGAATGAAGATCTACTCTGAGTTTAACTGCATTCCTGATTTTTCGTCTCCACCAGGTTTCATTGATTTCAGTTTCAAGATTCCATTCAAGTAATCGAACGGCAACTCGCGATTGATTATTGAAGAATCCGTAGGCAAGAAAATTATTATTATTGTCAGTAACCATGATAACATCGCCATTTTCAGGCTTTCCGTTTACATGATCTATTGCACCCGAAAATACCCAAGGATGTAATTGTTTAACAGCTTTTTCCTTGCCTTTTTTTAATCTTACAGAATCCATGCTGCGAATTTACAATATCTCAGGCATTTACCTGTTCTTATCCAATTCAGGCGAATTTTAGAATTACGATTTATGGCTGATTTGTTTTGGAAGCCAATCTCTGGCACAAATTTGTGCTAAGGTTTTGCAATCTGCTTTAATCCACGAGATTGCCTGCCCTCTGGGAGGCTACTGTTTGGACACAAATATTTACTCGAAAATTAATTTGTTTTAGGACAGCCCTGTTGCCTTCAGGTCTAAAACCGATGTTGAATTGTCAATGAGGAGGCTTAGATAATATGTATTTGGTCTAAAGCTAAAAACGAAAAATATAGTAACGGGCCTAGGTTGAGAGCGATGAGGAGGATCACAGCAAGTCCGGAATTATATTATCCGTCCAGTGTCCCCCGCTGGCGCCGCGTCCGAATGGCACAGCCGGGCGGAGGGGTAGGGGGTGGATATATTTTAATTCAAACGATTTAATAAATTCTTCTATCCGATAATATACTCCACTAATCGCTGTTAAAACATCATC
>Ga0209702_10009968_pt1 | contig 10356 bp, 17 predicted proteins | sample FRY01_FD_187210 | JGI IMG/M metagenome (GOLD analysis project Ga0209702, IMG submission 187210) | Freshwater microbial communities from Lake Fryxell liftoff mats and glacier meltwater in Antarctica - FRY-01 (SPAdes) (version 2) | ecosystem: Environmental > Aquatic > Freshwater > Ice > Glacier...
CTAACGTCTGCCCTAATTTTTGTGTCAATGCTGTATTCATAATTTACTTTCTTAGTTGCAAACTACAGCCTACCCGCAGATAGGCTGCATGTTCGTAACTAAACCTTAGCTTTGCTCTCCTTCACACTGCGCGGGAATTTGCAGCGCATCAGCCACACTGCGTGGGATCTTAGCCTTAGCTTTGCCCTCCATGAGTTTGATAAGCTCAACCACGCCAGGCGTGATCTTAGCCTGCGGCTTGCCCTCCGACTTTTCAATGAGTTTGAGAAGCTCATTCATATCGGACGGAATTTGCAGCGCCTCCGTTACACCGCGCGGGATCTTAGCCTGCGACTTGCCATCTGACTGTAGCACGAAGAAGTATTGGTTCCGCTTGCCGGGCTCGGAAACAATCTTGATGTAGACCGCGTAGGCAAATGCTGCCTCGACCTTGCCCTCCATCTCGCGACCCATCACAGATGCGCGCTTGATCACCACGCCTGATGTGTTGCCCGTCGACTCCATCGTAAGCAACTCCGGCACTGCCAGCACAATCCAGCGCACACGCGAAGAGCGCGCGGCTTTGAGGAACTTGACAATGGCAGTCGTGTTCAGCTTATACGCTTCGTAACCCGCAGCCTTAGTCTTGCAGTCCTCATTTGCGGTGATGCCGTAGTCCGTGAACGAGTCAACGACTGCAATCTCAAACTTAGGATTGCTCTCGACATGACGCATGATGGCCAAGCAGTTCTCGCCGGACGTTGCCTTGAAGTAACAGTCCTCAGGGATCTTAGACTGCCAATCAAATCCCTTGAGCTCAGTGTCGATGAATGCAATCTTGCCGCTGGCCCAGTCAAGATTCTCAAGCGATGTGGTCTTGCCATGGCCGCTCTCGGCCACGACAATGATGTTTGCCACTGGCCGTGCGCCAGTCTTTGCACTGGTTGGCAGCGGAAAGATTCCGTGCGCGACAGGTTGTGGTGAGGCGGCGGCGAGGATCGCGGTCGCCATCATGTTGGCGCCGGCCGCCGACAATTCTGTGTCGGCGGGCCCAATTGTTTTTCTAGATAAGAATGACATATCAATATTAATTTGTTCTGTTCAAAGGATCGTACCAGCTGTTGGTTAGTAGGTCAAATTCTGCCGTCCGTTCAGCGATTGATTCGGCAAAGCAGACCTTCTTGTACTCGCAGTACTGACACGCATTGCATAGCATGCCGTTAGCATTAGGACTGTCTGCGGTGAAGCTCTCTACCATGCGAGGCAGCATAGCTTTCAGCGCGCATTCATACGTCCTGAATTGGTAGTCAGTCATGTACCGCTTCTTGTCAAGGTACCACCTAGGATCGGTACCATTGACTTGAATGATGCAAACCTGAGATGAGAACTTACCTTCCCGCACGTCGTTGTACAGGTTCAGCGGTAGCATCGATGCGCCAAACTTCCACAAGACCCACATGTAGAACTTGAACTGCGACTCGTGCGCATACTTATCCAGTGCCGACTTCATCGCAACGTAGTGCGTCGACTTATAATCGATGATGCGCACGCCACCCTCGCCGTAGCCTACGTGGTCCATCGTACCGCACAGTACGATCTGAATCACTTTGCCATTGACTACAGTGCGCAGCCAAGGCTGCGAGAACTTAGCCTCCACCAGCATTTCGCCGTCCACTTCAATGGCTGGCGGCAGCACGACAGAAGTTCGGCGCGCCGTGGCGGCGACGAGAGTCTTGACGGGCACGTTCGGGTAATCCTTGCGCGCGGCCATGAGTGCCTCAAGGTGCTCGCCAGCGTTGCGCGTGTAAGTCTCTGCATATTTGTGCAGCGCAGACCCGATGTCCAGAATGGAGGTGTCGCCCTTGTCACCGTGATACCCGCGCACTGTTAGCGCGTACTTGAAATCGCAATCCAGTAGCTTGAGTGACGACGCGTTCACGTATAAGACGCGTGAACCGGGTAAGATCTGTGGCTCGTAATCGAATGTCATAGTTTTTCTTTCTCTGCTTTTGCTTCTGCTTCCAACCTAGTCTTCTTGCGCGCACGTACTAATGCCAACAGTGCTTCGTCCGATATCCCTTTATCTGCGCGTTCGATCAGGGCTTCAACGGCACTGGCGGTTACTGTCGGTCGTGTGTGTGGGAAATATGGTGCGAGGATCTTGCGAAGATCCGCATCCGACAGCTGCGCCGCGTCGGCCGGATACTCTAGCAACTCCTCTATAGTGGATGGGATTTTACCAAGGACTTTCATCTGACCCTCCTACTCTTTCGCTATCCCAGATAACCCTAAGGTTCTGAGCATCTTGTACGATGTGGATAATGCCGCGGTACTCTCTCGCCTGATCGGCGAACCAAGTGAAATCGTCGGGCGAGTAATCGCCCGGGATGTCTAGGTACTCGCCGGCATCGTGTGGCTTTGTGATCCAGTGCACAAACAATTGCTTGGCGTTGTAGTCGTGACCTGTTGCCTTGCCCAAGGCACTTACGGTGGTGTCCGCAATGACTGACAATCTGTTGCGCGGTGCAACATAGATAATGACATCACCTTTCACCAATTTGAATGTCATCATTTCAGTAAGTGTGATGAGATCCGCTGGATAGTTATTCAGGTTGTCTCGAACATACGACCGCGCACGGTACAAATAAATCTGCATGGACCTAGGCGTAACCATAAAGGTCTCACCTGAGATAAGCATTGGCTTCTGCTTGTTCGCGCGCCATCGCGCCGCCAGTCGCGTCAGTGCCGCGGCATCGCGTGCGTTGTAGCCGTTGTGTCCGGCGGCGCTGATAGAATGTGCTGCCATTGCAGCCTTGTGAATGGTCTTAGGCATTAGCACTCCAGTCCCATTGTTCGGCGATCTCATCCCATTGAAGGCCGAGTTCGCGAAGTTGAATGCAAGCATACAAGCGGCGAACATTGCCGCGCGAGTATGCCCATGTAGGGATAGTCTCGTTGGAAGCCAGCGGCGTCCAGTCATTCGTCGCAATGATCTCGTTGGCAATGAGCACAACATCCATTGAGCGCATGCGTAACGGGATGGTTGATACCACAACTTGTGCGATGCGGTAATAGAGGTCCTCGCGAAACTCTCCGGCAATAATAGCTTGCCTTAAGTTCTTGTTAGTAGCACACACAATGCGAGGCGACACATGAATCTCCTCGGTGCTGCCGACCGGCGTAACCGTCTTGTTCTCTAGCACGCGCAGCAACTTAGCTTGCTGGTGCAGAGGCAGATCGCCGATCTCGTCAAGGAATAACGTGCCGCCGTGCGCCGCTTGAAAGAATCCAGCGCGGTCGCGCAGTGCACCAGTGAATGATCCCTTGATGTGGCCAAACATCTCGGACTCGAACAGTGAATCCGTGATGCCTGCGCAGTTGACGGAGATGTACTTGGCCATAGTGTGCAACCCGCTAGCGTCCAGCGTGTGCCGATGGCCGAGTCGCTTGGCCATAATATCTTTGCCGGTGCCTGACTCACCTGTTATCAGGACCGACATGTTGAGATCACGCACCTGATCGATCAAGCTAAGCTGGCTGAGAGTGAACGGATCGTCCGTGATGTAAGTGTTTTCAACGAGTCTGCCGTCCCGTGTCATGCGCGCTCGTGTCTTGAACGCCTCGCTTGCCACCGCGTAGGGCAGCTTGTGTCCAGTCTTAATTGTTACGGGCATATGTTTATTTCTCGTCTTCGCCATCGTCGTCGTCATCGCCGTCGTCCTCGTCGGTGATGATACCATCCTGCACTACCTCCTTGGATTCCTTGATGATCTCAGCCTTGTGGCCCTTGCGAATCCCGGTAGCCATAACGTCTTCGAGATCTCCCTCGATGCCCGTAAGAATCTTGATGCTGCGCAACTTGGGCAGCAATCGCGGAAGGACATGCTGCACAGGCAGCGTATCCTTGAACATGAGGATGATGTGCGACACATCTGACTGCGTCATGACACGGGCGCACCGTCCGAACGCCTGCAAGAACTCCTCTGCCCAGTAGCAGACAGTGGAGATCAGCTCGCGCGGCCGGCCACCCTTGATCTGATTGTCCAGATCGATGCCGGTGCCACCGCTGGCGAACGTGAAGATGCAACCCAATGTTACATCTTTAAGGAACTTGTCGAGTTCCACCTCACGCTCGAGGTCAGTCTGCTTATCAAGCTTGTAGTCCTTGAGCATCTCCGTGCGCTCGATCTGCTCAAGCTTAGTCTCGCCGCGCCGCAAGCGAGCCTTGTTGTATGCCCTAGTGCGCGTGAACTTCGCCTTCTCCTTGCGGGTCAGGAAGAAGTAGTCATCTTCGGGAGGCTCACCGAATGCCTCCGTATACTTGAGGATCTCCTCGTCGGCGCGGCTAAGAATTCGAGCCATCTCGGCAGTAGTGTAACACTCCGACTGCTCGATGATCTTCTCGCCGCCCCAGATGTAGGACAGCTCTCCGCGTTTCCATCCACGCTTCGCGAGGATGGCGCTCACCGAAGTGACCGTGTCGATGAAGCACACGGCGAGTACGGGCGCGATGCCTCGAGCACGTGCGCGGCACATGTAGTCTGCGTAGACAGGCGCCATCAGGACCTCCGCGCATCGGCGATAGATAATGAACTGCGACATAGACGTGTCGCCAGCCACGCCGCCAGAGGATTCAACCGCACGGATGTAATCCGCCTCCGCCGCCATGTACTTCTCCTTGGTGGCAGCGCACGGGAAGTCTACCAAGTCTACGCGATTGGTAACCTTGTATGGCAGCTTGTCTTCGGGCGGCTTGACCATGTGGATGCCCAAGTAATCATTGTACTTGCGCATTGCAATAGGATCCGCCTGACTTGGATCGCCGCCGAAGCGGCCAAGAAACGTAGCCATGTTCTCATCGGTTGCCAATTCGGCAGCGATGTTGAACAACATCGTGTCATTCAGACACACGGCCGGCGTGGCTGATGTGAAAATGTAGAAGCATTTCTTGGCAGCTACGCTAGCCATGATGCCGCGCGCACGCTTGGTGCATTTGGCACTGCGCTTCTTGAGCATGTGGCATTCGTCGAACACCACGAGATTAAGTGGCTCAACGAGTGCCGACACAGGGAATGTGAATGCATTCCCGAACATCTCTACTGAGTTAAGCAGTAGCTCGCCAGTCTTCGGATCACGCTTCCACTTGGACGCGTGCTTCTTGGCGGAGAGTGCGTTGTAATGGTACACGCCAACCTCTGCGTCCATCTTATCTTGCGCGTCGCCTGTGCAGTATAGGTCGAAGAAGTTTTCAATCTTATGCCGCGTCGACCAGACGGCAGGCTTCTTGGTAAAGATGCACGCCTTGGGCAAGAGGAAGTTATCCCCGTCGACCGTGCCGCGCCGCTTGAGCCACTCGATGAACGCGCCGAAGACCACAGTCTTGCCGCGGCCCGTGCCCATTGCCACCAGCACGGCCCGCTTGCCGGCCTCGTACGCTGCGATGATTTGGTCCAGCGCTTTCTTCTGTTGCGGGCGCAGTTGAACTTTAGCGAAGGCGACATTGTTCTTCACCACAGTTTCGAGAACTGCGGCCGCCTCGATGGCCTTGCTGTCGAACAGTGCAGTGCTGCGCGCGACGGCGCTCGACACGAACCAGTCGAGGCACATCTCCCAGTTCTCACGCTCCCACGGTAGGGAGGTGAGTCCCGGTGAGATTTCGTAGTTGAGTTGGGCACTAAGTCCAGCCCAATCCTTAACCTTTCCCAGAGCAATGCGCCCCTTGGCGCTAGTGCACTGAGCTAGTGCGGTTGCACGGGTGCTATTTGCAATCCGTGTCTTCTCCATTTCTTGTAGGCCCAGTGCCTTCTTGGTTAACGTGATAGGCATGTCAGTCCTTCATCAGTTGTTCGAAGAGGTATGCCTTGTCGGCCGGATCAACTGTCGCGAACATGTTGACGCGCATAGCCCTGCATTCCTCCTCCAACACTTTGCAGGCTTGGCCTGCATACGAGACTTTCAAGGTCAGCGACATGCGATTCTTGCTCAACTCTGTGCGATACTTCTCTACCATGGTTTCGTGCTCAGCACACAGAGAGTTGAACTGTTCCACAAACTTAGCACACTTAGCTCCCTCTGCTTCAAGCTTGGCGCAAGACTTCGAGTATGCTGCCAACATCTTCTTTGTTTTCTTATTCATTTGATTTATCTTTGTTTGTTTTTCTGTAAGGCGCTGCGACCCATACTTGCCGCAGAAGGTCTTCATCCAGCATGTCGATTAGCACGTCGAAGAGACGCGTCAGATCATAGTTGGCTTTCGAGGCCAGCTTTAGCATGGAGTCGCGCGTCCATGAGATCTTGTAACCGGGCGCCAGAGTGCAGAACTCCGAGGCAACGCGAGCCAACCAGTCTGCGCAAACCTTGCGATAGGCTAGCTCTTCCTGCGTGTGCTCGCGTAATGCATTAGATGCCGCGCGATCTGCGCCCAACCTAGTGCGCAACATGAACGCGCGGTGCCGTGAGCGCTTCCAGTCCGGCGCGCGCCAGAGAATATAAAACTTATTCTCCGGCCCCGCAACCTGCACGTACAGGATGTCGGCATTTGGATCCGCATCTTTGACTGCCAGCGCGAGTGCCGCTGAGATTACACGGCACTCGCTGCTGTGAAAGTCCGTGATGTGGCGCACTGCCCATGCGCGCGGCGCGTCCAGCGACATGTCGTCGGTGAAGAATAACAGGTCGCCTAATTCATGGGGTGTTAAGGAGATCATATCTGTAATGGTCGTTACAGTTTAAACGGTTTTGTCATAGGCAAAGTTAAGCCCGCTGCCTTGCGAGCAACGGGCTCCGTTTGACTACGCCTTACGCCTTACGATTGGACTGCTTCGGCAGTCGCGTCGGCGACGGCCTCGACTGGCGCGCGCTTGGCCTTCGCACTGCGAGTCTTGGCCGCCTTCTGGAGGGTCTCCTCCCGAGCCGCGATGGCCCACTTCACGGCCTTCAGCTGGCCTCGGAGGGTAACCATGTACTCCACGAGCGCGTCTTCCTCGCGGATGTGGCGACCGACTGCGGCCGAAACCTCGTCCCAATCGATCGTCGCGCCGGCGAGGATCTGGAGTCGGAACTCCAGCATCGGGATGATCTGATTGTTGAGGTCGTTGTGCGCAGCGCGCAGATCCTCGATGCTGGTGCCAGCCTTGCGGGTGGTGCGCGGCGAGGACAGGTCCTTCGCCATCGCCTCTTCGGACCACTGGGTCTCGCCAATGTTGACGGGGTCGGGCACGTAGGCCCGGTCGCTGGCCGTGGCGAGCCACGGACCGAAGATCCGCTCCGTCAAAACGAGACGGTCAGAATCGTTTTCGCAAGCAGCGATCGCCGCCACCACGAGCGCGAGGACCGAGTCGACCGTTGGAATGGACGCACGGAACAGGGTCTTCGCCGCGGCCGCCTTCGTCACGCCGCCCGACACCGTCGTGTGCTCTGGCGTGTGATACTCCAGCATGGGGAGTCGCGCCGTGCCGATGGCGACGAACAACGGCTGACCGTTGTCGTCGAGGACGGGGCTGACCGTCGTCTGAACCTTGTCTTTAACTTTGTTACTCATTGAGTTATCTTTTAGTGTTTGTCGGGAATACAACGTCGTGTTGTCTAACCCCTTCAAGCTTGAACACACGCTGAGCTATGTGCGTGCCAAGCCTGTATGGGAGCAGACTACTCTATCAGTTACCACCAGACAATTGCCCGAGACATTCGGGTGTCAACTCACTTTCATCCAGTATAATGTCGTCTCGCTCGCGCATTAGTGTACTGACACGATCGAACTCCGGGCCGGTGGTGCGGCCAGTCGTTGCGGCAATGCGCAGTGCCGAGTGCATTGCACCCAGTGCGGCGGCCTGCGCTGCACCTACGCGTGGACTCATTTGGAGCTTCTCCTATAGTTGACACCGCGCGAGCGGCGCGGGCCATCGGTTGTGAGTGGTCGGCCGGCGGCGGCGCGCCGTGCGGCCCACGAGCGCATGGCCTTGGCGACCATTTGGTGTGCATCCGTGCGGACTTTGGGCTCCTCGCCCAGCTTTGGGTTTAGATATTTCATCTCATTTACTTTCTTTCAAAGCGAACAATCCGAGCACCATAGTATTCAGTGCGAACTCCTGTGACACCTTATCCAAGAGCTCATCCCTGAATATTGCGACCATAGCGATCAAGTGCATGCTGTGGACCGTGATACCGGTTCTTGAAACCGTCTGGGCCTGCTTCAAAATGAAGCAGGATCCGCTCACGGCGTAACGTAGAGCCAGGGTTTCGTTATAGTTACCATCGAAAAGTCTTTGGCTGGCGTAATTCCTGATTAGCCCAGCCAGTATGACTAACACATATTCTTTTGTCATTCGAATCTTCCTTTCCAGTTAGCATAGACTGCATCAAAGAATTCCGGTGACACAGAGCGCATGAACACCCCATTAAAGACTACGATCATAGCGAGCATATGATCGTCGCGGACTGAGAAGGCAATGTTCGGATCATTCTTAGTCTGTTCAATAATGTAGGCAGATCCGAGGATGGCTCGATTCCACGTCTCGTCACGAGTAATCTCCTCGGACGGGTTATTGGCTGCGTGATTGATGATCATTGAAGCCAGTTTGACCAACACATGTTCTTCTGTCATGTTTCCTTTCGGGTAAGTTCCATTGATAAGTGCTACTTGATAAGTTCCATGCGGCGCGAGCGCGACAGCGCGAAGCAAGCCGCACCACGACTCACGCACGCAGCCCAGACTACACGAACTTTACTTTCCAGTTGTCGCGCGAAGCGCGTCCCAAGTCTACAAGCCTAGCTCATTTGAGGATAAATTCCCTGATTAGATAAACCGCACCGCCTACACAAGCGAGAACGGTGAGCGCACTGATACACCATCCCATAAACACAGTGATCAAAGTGATGATCCACATAGGATCCTTGTCAAAGTTTTTCATATCAGGGTACAGCGAAGAACATAAGGACGGAGAGGAACAAAAGGATCACTCCAATACATTCTAATGCAATGTTAGTGTTGTTGTCGTTGTTGTCGTTGTTGTTCATATCAGAATACGTTGTCGATTACCCACGCGATCTCATCAAAGGTTGCACCTGCGTCGTTGAGTGACGCCAGACTTGTGCAATGCGACACAAACTCAGAGCCTTCTACTGTTAGGTAAACCGTCACCGCCAGTACACCAGGGTAATTCAAGATTTCATGCAGAGGGTTGTCCGTTGCCAACGACCCACCGCGGAGCGCGACATTTCCGTCAATCCACCCCTGCTTGGTCAGCACTAGCCTCCCTTGCAACTCGGATAACACTCCGAGGCAACAGTAGTATTTGTCCAATCGCAGTGACTTCATGCCTTGCTCGTAGGTGCCACTCCTCAAAGCGGCGACCCACTTGACTTTAATCCACTCCGGCAGCTTTGCCCGTCCGTCTGGGATTAAGTCTTGGATATCCACATTTTTGTACTTCATGTTGTTTTGTCGTTGTTGTCCGTGTTAAAATACGTTGTCGATCACCCATGCGATTTCGTCGAACGTCGCACCGCTGTCGTTGAGTTGTACGAGACTACTACAAACCATAACAAGATCTCCTACCGTCAGGTGAACCTCCACTGCGAGCTTGCCAGAGTTATACAAGACTTCATGCAGAGGGTTGTTGGACGAGAGCGCCGAGTGGATACTCGATGCTAAATCGCACCACCTGTATTCCAAGAATGTCAATCTGCTCTGCAACTTGGACAGCACTCCGAGACAACAGTATCGCACGCCGTCTGACAATTTGCAGTGGAGCTGCTCGTAGTCTCCCGACCGCAAAGCGGCGACCCACTCGGTCTTGATTTCCTCCGGCAGCCTAGGTCTGTCGGGAGGGAGTTCGTCGAAGATCTGTACGTTTTTGTATTTCATGTGTTACTTTCTTGCGTTGGTCCAGAAGCGGGTATTCTCTTTTGGTGAAAGTTGCGCTGCTGCATAATGCATATTAGCAACCTGCGCACGCAGATTATCCACATCCTTGACCGCGAGCGCAAGCGCGTCGTAAATCTGCCCAGCAGGTTGTGAAGCGTGGGCAGTATACGCGTTATGCGCGGCACTCAGTGCCCTCACTTGGGCGTCGGCCCGGATCACCTTGAGCTTGGCCCGCCAATCGGCGTTCCAAATCAAGCGCTCGACGATGTGTTCTTTTGGAGGGCATTCACGCCCTGCCAGCGCCGTGGCGACATCCATTCCTGCGAAGTCGCCGTCATTCTCAATACCGGTCAATGGTTCACGCGCCACCCAATAGGCGCGATCCGCGTTGTTGTTTACGTTACTCATGTTGTTTTGTCGTTGTTGTTGTCGTTATAATTGCTTTCGCCATTCTCATCACAAGTTGTGAGCCCGGCAATTTGTTCCTGAAGATTGATCTCGATCGCGTGAGC
>Ga0209702_10009969_pt1 | contig 10356 bp, 8 predicted proteins | sample FRY01_FD_187210 | JGI IMG/M metagenome (GOLD analysis project Ga0209702, IMG submission 187210) | Freshwater microbial communities from Lake Fryxell liftoff mats and glacier meltwater in Antarctica - FRY-01 (SPAdes) (version 2) | ecosystem: Environmental > Aquatic > Freshwater > Ice > Glacier...
AACACTAGTCAAAAAAATGACCTTAGTTGTAGGAAATTCCGATTTTATTTCATCCATAAAATCAGAAGCATGATACTCACCAAATTTGACATCTTGAATTAAAATTTCAATTGCATTCGATTTTAAAATCTCAAATAACTCTGCTTTATTGATAGCAGTATAAACATCAGAAGCAGGGAAATTAGTTTTAACGACAGACAAAAGGCCGTCTAGTATCAATTGATGATCATCGGCAATTAATAGCTTCATAGTTTTATTCTTATTGTTACCAATGTTCCATGATTATTTTTACTGTCAATTTCCAATTCGCCGTTTAAAATATTCATGCGCTTACGAATACTGCTCAAGCCAATACCTTCTTGACTTCCTTCTTTAAATCCAACTCCTTCATCTTCAACAGATACGCAAATGCCCTTAGGTATCTCGCTAAGCTGAACATAGCAAAAGTTTGTTTTTGCATGCTTCATCACATTATGAATTAATTCTTGCGTAATACGGTATAAAATGCTTGCAGTATTTACCTCTATCTCTGGGATATGTTTTAGATTATTGCTGAATTTAATTTTGAATTGAGAATTACTGTTTTCGAGGCAGTAATTTGAGATTCGTTCAGCCCAATTATTGCCATTTATATTTAATGGCATTAAATTATGAGAAACACGTCTAGTTTCTTCATGAAGCAATGTGAGTTGAGCAACTAAGGGTATTAATTTATCATTCTCAGAACTGCGAGCAAATTCCTCAAGCTTTATTTTAATTCCAGTAATTGAGGAGGCCATTCCGTCATGCAGTTCATTAGCAATTCGCTCACGTTCAATTTCTTCAGCTTGAATTACTGATTCCATTAATTCTGCTTCTTGCTCTTTTTTTAATTGATTTATTCGTTGTTTTTGTATTCTGTAATAGAGAGCATAACCCAAGATTAAAATCAATAAAACCGCTGAAAGCATTGTAATCCATTGATTACGGCGAATTAGTGAATTCTCCTTTTCGATAATTTCAATTTTATTATTCGCAATTTCGTTCTCCTTCTTTTCAGAGTCGTATTTGATTAGAATTTCATTAATTGCCTTTTGATTCTCAATACCTGCAGATTTAATGTAGTATTCATGCGCTAACTGCATATGATTATAGGCATTTGCATAGTCACGATTACCAGCATAAGCAAATCCTAAAGTTTTATTTATAGCATATAGCGTGTTTTCATTACCTAGTTGCTTACTTTCTTCTAATGCTTGAATGCCAATGGCAATTGAGCGTTTGTAGTCAATTAGCTTTAAATAAGAATGCTGAAGTCCTATTTTATTCAGCAAGACAAAATTTGCTTGTCTGAATTTTTCACTCAATTCTAATGACTTATTGAAATAAACTAGGGCCGAATCGTATTTGACTTCCGATGAAAATAGTTCGCCAAAACTGTGATTTGCTACAATTAGGCCAACTGGATTCTTGTAGCGTTCTGAAAGGCTCATCGACTCTTTAGCTAGTAATTTGCCTAGCTCAGCTTTTTTGATTTTCAAGGCAGATATAGCTGCTACTCCTGCAACTGCTGGCAAGTTGACAGTGTCTTTTTCAGATTTAAGTTGATTATAAGATTCTTGGCTGTATTCGAATGCCGACTGATAATCGGAAAGTCCAAAGAAAATGTTACCAATGTTGTTTTTAATTAGCGCTGCTGTATGCTGATCTTTATAATTTTCTACAATCTTTAGAGCCGTTTTAAATTCTTCAATAGCTTTTAGATATTTCTGTTGATAAGAAAATACAGAGGCTCTTAGGTTATAAAACTTTGCTGATCTGTATTCATTTTTATTTTTCTTGCTAAACACCAAGCCGGAGTCTGCGCTTGCAAATGCACTTTCCAATTGACCACTTAAAAAATAGACCTTTGATAAATTGTACCAATAAGTGTCTTCTAGGATGTAGGCATTCGCATTGCTGCGAGAGAACTTTAGCAATCCAGACTTGATGTTTTCAATTCCGTTCAAATTGCCAATTACTTGATTTAGTTCTAGTACAACTTTCGTGGAGTCTAACTTCAATTGATTATTTCCTTCAGTTGGATTTGATGCAAGCCAGGAGGGAAGAAGGATTAATATAGATACGAGATAACTCAGTGATTTAATATTCAATCGTTTTGTTGACATAAAGCAACTCAATGTTTTTTAGTATGAATGACTCCTTTGAAAATCGTTAAGCTTTCGAGCATATCTACAATATAGTTATTAAAACCACTTGAGGTTGTTTCATTGATTAGTAATTTAAAAGCTTAACTCAATGTCCGGTCAAAGGTATCAACTCCAGAGTCATTCAACTCAAAAATAAAAGGCTTTAGAGCTAATTTAAGAGGGGTTACTGATGTGAAGTTTTTTCTGTTTAGATTGGAAAAACTGTTTGCTTAAAATAGCTTACTCCCCAGAAAATTAATGTGACCCATGAAAACTCTTGTCAGTAATGATATTCTTAGTTCTTGAACTTTTCTTCTGACCAATTGCTTATATGCTTAAAGGTCATTTGTCTATTTTTTTCTGATAATTTTCCATTCGGTGTGTCGTCTTACTATTGCAACTAAAATTGGCATTTGCGAAGGTGGCGACAGCCATGTATAATGCTCATTTAGACAATGGATTCTCAAATATAAACAAAACTCTCTTTTGAAAAGAAACCGCCACTTTGGTGCAGGCGCTGTTAGCAACAGTTATTTTTTATTCATTTGAGTTCCAGCAAAGAACCCTCCTACAAGCTTAATAGGGAAAATAAACCATTGATTATAACATCGTTATAATTGTTCTTCAAACAAACATAAGATATAGGCCCTGTAAACACAATAATAAATAGTAAACCTATTATTACTGTAGTTGTATGATTACCTGAGAAAAGGTCTATTTTACTAATAGCTGTTTCACCAGTTACATCGGTATTCTTAGCTGTTGAGTCTTATATCTATCTATAAAACCAATCTCAAGTTCGCTTCGGTTGATTTAAGTAAAGATAATTATTTGTATCTATAAAATAAAAGCGTTTTCAGAGAATTTTTGCTAACTTGAATATAGTCGCTTCCATATGACGTTTTATTTATTTTAGAAGATTATTAAGAATACCTCTTGAAATATCCCCCCTTACACTCCCGTTTTTAATTTTATCTATCTTATCTGGGTCAACTGATTTAAATACCCAGGTTCCTTCTTCATATGCATATGTGACCGTTATATTTCCTTTGCACCATTCATCGGTATCGAAATCTTTTTCGCCACATGGATTAAATGTCAATACTTCTTTTGCTTTTTCAGAGTCTGAAAATCCTGTCATTTCCTTGTAGCCTTTTACGTCTCCATAATTCTGGTTATCTGACACTCTAATTGTAATTGTTACATAACCTAAATATGGGGCTAATAAGGAGTTGCTTTTCTGGATATCATATGAGATTGATATTTTCTCGATTTTTATCAAATAATGAATTTTACCTGATTTAGAATCGGTATAATTTTGCGATGCCGATACTATTGGACTAGAAGAGAAAATGCTATCAATTTGTCTTAATTTACTTTTAAATGAAGTAATAATTGAAGCTTCATCTTGTGCAATTACTTGGTTGATAATACAAATTAAAAATGTAAAAATAATGTATTTCATGTTGAAGGTTTTTGTGCTAATATAATGAATAAACTTCAATTGGATTTTTAATGTTAAGCTTGTAATAAAATATCCTATAACGTCAGTCTGTCTAAAAACCTATATTGGTTTCTTAAATTTAAACAAAAGACTTCGTTTAATGCGTTTTTAGCGTGTTTTTTTGAAGAAAATAGGCTTCATTATGGTTTGAAAAGAAATTTTTTGATATTGATTTAGGGTTTTTAGACAGTTTGACGTTCCAAGGCTTTTGCAAAGGCTTAGATACTTTAGTGAAATGTTTCTTTGAAATACGTTTTCAAATTATAAACAAAACTCTCTTTTGGAAACCAAAACGACGCTTTTGTGGTGCCGCTGTCATGAGAGGCTGCTTTTCTTCTCAAATTACAATTCAATAGGAATATAAAATTGACTTAGATCTGACTGTATCTGAAAGTCAATAAGATTGATTTTGGAACTGTCAATTAATCCACGAAGCTTTTGTTCAATACTTTTCGCAGAGGCTATTTCTGCTTGAATATGAATAGTTTTAATGTTAGATTCAGAAACATTCTCCATAAAATTATTTATTAGTTTTTTATCCAAATTTCTGTTGTAAGCTGGAAATGAATACCCAATAATCACTAGTACTTTACCTAGCTTCATTTGTGAAAGGGCTATGTCATCGATATATGTATTGTTACTTTCCCAGCCAAAACCTAATTCTGTTTCTAATCGATTTGAATCCAAATTAGGCAGTATTTTTTCGTTCAACTGTTTCATTATTTCAGTAAAGTCTAGACAGTTTTTTTGATATAATAATTCGATATCTTCAAATTGAGCTCCTCTTTCAGTATACAATTTGAATGTAGAATAAGACCCGTTTAGTTTAATGACAGATGGATTACCCTTATTCTTTTCAAAATCATAACGCAATGGTTCGTAATACTGTGAAAACTCACTAAATATTTTATATTTATTTCGGATAAAAATAATGAGCTTGTCGTTAATGTTTGTTTTAGAATTATTTGAAGGATATGAAGTAAAATAATTCTCAATTGTCTTTTCAATTTCATTGTCATAATTCCATGAAATTATACACACCTTTTCATTTATTTGGGCTTCGCCTGAATCATCATTAATGATATATGAAAGCCATGTCAAGTATCTTTTATCAATTGGAATAAAACCTTTTAATTTTTTATTCACTTTATATATCTGAAAAAGTATAAAAAAAATTGAAAAAAATTTCTTGTATTTATCTAATAGCTTGTCAGAGTCTCTTTTAAATTTTAATGTTCTAGCATATGTGTCTGGAGTCCCATATTCTTCAGGTATGTTAATTATTTCCTTTGCCTGTTCATGTAACGACCTTAAGCTACGTGTAAGACCATCATTAATATTTTCATTTTGTTCTAGACTTTTGATAATTAAATCTAAGTAATTGAAAGTGTCAATAAAATATTGCCCAAACGAATTTCTATTTTCTGATTTAGCAACTATTGGTAACGAGTTGTAGCTTGCGCCAGCTCCTAAAACGTATATTATTTTATCCATAAATAACATATTGTTCAATTGTAATCAGTGTCTTACAACGTTTTGCGCAAAAGCGCAGCTTAAGTTTGGTGACCGAAATCTTTCAGCCGAAGACGAAGTTACAAAGAAATCAAAATGATCAACCTTCGGAAATGCCCAAATTAAGCTTGTGCGCTATTAGCGGATGCATAATTGTCTGGATCTACCAAACTCTACAGGTATTTTTAATTTTATCAAGAAGCTAATAAAATAGAAACGGTCTCTTGAAAATACTTATCCCAAGAATTCTCCAAAATCAAATTATTTGGTGTCTTTGAGTATTTTAATATTTCAATTGCATTGTCATATTCCTTCTTCAAATCCGAACTTTGAGGTTTCGATATTAAAAAATCAAAAGTTGAATTGTTCTTTGTTGCAAACTCTTCCAATTGCGTTAAATATCCAAGATATGTCGATGCTTTCTCTTGGATGGCTTGCGGCGTGGTTAAGTCAAAACTCAATGGTTTTATCAACTTTCTAACACCCCTGTTTTCCCAAGATAATTCAAATTTCAAAGTAAGGTTTCTTGATTGAATTATTCTATTCTTATCGAAACGTTCTTCAAGTTCTTTGTGTGTTTCAAAAATGTACGAGGTATATTTTTTTAGAATAAAGACTTCATTATGTCGCACGACAATTGGCTTATCAATAGTGATTCCGGGTAAAAGCAATTTTGAGTATTCATCAACAACCTCATTGGATGAGGCGAATGTATTTCTAACATTTTTAGGTTCGGCAAATATTAAACCCGAAGCATCCTGCGCTAATATATGTTGATGGATATATTTAGAAAACTTAATTTTGAAAGTGGATTCTGTAAATAAATCAATTCCTTTCTTTACTTTCTCTGTAATTGCTTTCAAATACGAATTAAATAATGACAAATCAAAATCAGGATAAACGGCTTTAATTCTGTGACCATTACCTGATACAAATTCAAATTCATTTTTATCAGAGAAATAAAAGAGAATACCAACATTTAGAATCTCGCCTAATGCAAGACTATGCTTATACTGCAAGATGCTATAAGAGAAGTAATTGTTCATTGCAGGGAGGCTTTGAGTAGTCCCTCAAAAGTAACGCTATTTTGTTTAACTTGGTTTAGCCAAGCTAAAATTTCAGTTTCATACGAGCTAATTCCTTCATTATTAAGTTGCTTGAAGTATGGATTGAGGTGGTTGAAATTAGCATATCTCAAATATTCTGAAAACTCACCAAAATATTCTGCTTTAGTTTTTCTTCTGGAATTTTTAAGGAAATTATAAAAAATATGATATCTGGTAAACTTATCATCAATATGAAAACTGTTAAAATTGATGCCCGAAATCTCACGTTTGTTGAGAACAAATTCATGATCAATTAAAAATGCTGTTTGTGGTGTTATCAAAAGGTTAGTTTTCTGTTGGCCTCGATCAGCATTTCTAATCATATTATCAAAAGCATACAATGTATCTATCGAGATTCTTTTTAAAATTTGAGATTTTTTAAGACCACTAATGTACGATACCTTATTTTCAATCAATTCGGTAGCAAATTTCAATCTGGGATCTGAATTAATTAATTGAATTTGCAATTCTGGAGTCAAATTCATTTGAAAATATTCCGGAAAATTAATAAGTGCCGCAGGTGGAGAATTCAGCCCAAATTCTCTCGATAAAATATTGCAAATTACCTCGTTGCAGAGATAATTACTTTCAACTTGTTGAACGCCATACAGCTTTACGACAAATTTTTTAACGTCTTTATTTTTCTTTGCAAGAATTACCCAAGGTTTCGTGTGACCAACAACTTCCGGAATACAATCTATAAAATCTAGAGCGTCATAGATTGGGAGCATGTTTCCTTCATTATCTGATTATAATTTTCTAATGCAAATTACATGTTTTTTTGTGATTTCCAAATGCTAGTTGTTTTGCAGATGTTAGTAATTAAGTTTCCGCTAACTTACTTATGGATGAGTAAATATATATTAATATGTTAATTGGGCAGATTCTAAGGAACATTTAAAAGATAGAATAAGAGCTTATTATACTCCATCCTGTGTTTTTATCTCGCTTCGAATTGTTAATCAAGTTTATTTTTCAATCAAATTCATAACCCAACATATAAGCATCCAAGCTCCAGCTTGCTCTTCATCCTTTCAAATACTTATTAAATAATTACTTTTAAGATGAGCTGCCATCATTTGAGTTAGTTTAACAAGTTTTTCAGGTTCTATTTCATTCATTATCGTTTGTTGTTAGAGATAAATCACTTTGGTTTGTTATACCTATGTTGTACCTATCAAAATAAAAAAGCCTCTCAAATTTCTCTGAAAGGCTTTTTATTATTAGTGTGATCCCGTTTGGATTCGAACCAAAGACCCACAGCTTAGAAGGCTGTTGCTCTATCCAGCTGAGCTACGGGACCGAATTAGAGGGCGCAAAGATAGAAAAAACATAATCTGACAGCACATGGATATGAATGAATGATGCTTTTTTAAGTTATTAGAGTCGATTTACATTCGATTTCACTTCTAAAGTGCTTGATTTCAGTGACTTTGAAGAAAATTTAAAGTTTTATTTGCAAAGTAACATTTTTTGGTACATTTGCAGCCTCATCACGGTGAGGTGGGTGAGAGGCTGAAACCACCAGTTTGCTAAACTGACGTACGGGTAACTGTACCGCGGGTTCGAATCCCGCCCTCACCGCACCTGAAAAGGAATTGGCTCCCCGGAGTCGATTCGGGATGTAGCGTAGTCCGGTCATCGCGCCTGGTTTGGGACCAGGAGGTCGCAAGTTCGAATCTTGCCATCCCGACTTAAAGGAAAGCCCCGCTTGAAAAAGTGGGGCTTTTTTCGTTCTAATCCGAATCTTAAGATTGTTCACATTAACCAATCGCTAACATAATTTCTTGCCTAACAAGCCTTACTTTTGCAGACAAATAATCTATTATGAGTGAGCGTAAATTAATTCTTGTTTGTAACGATGACGGTATCACAGCGCCTGGCATTCGTGCTTTAGTTGCAGTTGCAAAAGAATTTGGTGATGTTGTTGTTGTCGCACCAGATAAGCCTCAATCTGCCATGGGGCATGCAATAACTATTAATGCAACATTGCGCGTTAATCCCATTAAAGTTGACGGAATTATTGAATATGCTTGCTCTGGAACGCCGGTAGACTGTGTAAAACTTGCGATGAATAAAATTCTTCCCCGCAAGCCTGATTTGCTCATTTCAGGCATAAATCACGGATCAAATGCCTCAATAAACGTTATTTACTCTGGAACAATGTCCGCTGCAATGGAAGGTGCTTTGGAACGAATTCCATCCATTGGTTTTTCGTTGCTCGACCATTCTATCGATGCTGATTTTACTGCTGCGCAGGATGTAGCCCGAACTATCATTGCTCAGGCCTTTGAGTCGGGTATTCCAGAAGGAATATGCTTGAATGTCAATATCCCGAAGGTAGGTCCTGAACTTATCAAAGGAATTAAAGTTTGTCGGCAGGCAGTTGCCAACTGGGAAGAGGAATTTGATGAACGAAAAGACCCTATGGGAAAAACCTATTTTTGGCTGACTGGAGTTTTTAAAAACTACGATCCTGGAACTGATACTGACATTTGGGCGCTAGAGAATAACTATGTTTCTGTTGTTCCATGTCAGTTCGACATAACGGCGCACAGCACTTTAGCTCATTTTAAATCTTGGGAACAGCATGTTGAAGCGAGATAACTTTGTTTTTGGATTGTTATTAGGAACAGTAATCCCGTTGCTCATATTTGTTTTCCTTGAGGAGGTTGTAACAATCACAGTTGATGGTGAAACGCATCCTCGATTTGATCGCGCAACAAATTTGGTTTTATCACTCGTTGGCAACGTTCTCCCTTTTAGACAGTACATGCAAAAAGGTCATTATGAAAAAACGGGAAGAGGAATCCTGCTAATGACGTTTGTTTTTGCTATCGTATATATGGTCTTGAAGTTCAGGTGGTTTGGAACTTAATACTGGAAGCTGCTTTAACTGGTGTCTGTCCACAGAGTCAGGAGTTTGAACTATAGAGGCTTCTGTTTAGGCACACGAAGGGCGAAAAAGCGCAGTTTACTTTTGTAAATGAGCATTTTTCGGACTAGTGTAACGACATCAGGAGATTCTATAGACAGACTCTAGCTAGTTTCTCCTTTTAGCTAAAAACAAAACGGGAACCTTGTTTAAGCAAGACTCCCGTTTTTAGTTTGCATTACCGTAGTAAAGCATACTAGCTTTCGATACAGCTTTTATCATTTGTAATATGTTACCATATTTCGTGCTTTTTCTTTCTCCTCTATGGTCGAATCAAATCGTTTCAGATTAAATTGCGAATAGGTTATCAATTCCATAAGCCATAAATCATTGTTTTCTTCAGTAAAATCCTAGAAAGTATTTCAACTCAATAGATTTCAAAGAATATTCAATAATGATTGCAAATTGAATTCTTTCAGAAATGACGTTTCATGTTGACGAAGGACGAATCCTTTTTTAATTCTTAAAAAGATTAATTAATCTTTTTAAGAACCACATCGAACCTCAGCCTAAGCTTTGATTCGGACCAATTGCTTGGTCTATGTCCAAATGATAAAGAACGCTGTAGCGAACTACTTATGTAAAGGTGCACACAATCGTTTAATAAGCAAGTATTTAAGGCTTTCACTTATCAACTTTGTATTAACCACAATATGAACTTTTAACATTTGCTTGGACTGCCTTTTAATATTAATTTTGACGCCATGGATGCGATGTTATGAACCGAATGTTGAAAACGTCTCTGTTTATATCAATGTCGTAATTATACGATTAGTTGATTTTTAGTAGATTGCAATTCATTCATATTCCGAAGTAAATATCGTTTAGTACTATGTTCGATAAATTAAATGCGATGAAGCAACAAATGGAAGATTTGAAGCTTCGTATGGATCAATTGCAAATGAATGCAGAAGCTCATCATGGCGCTATTCGTGTAACCGCTAATGGAAACGGCCTAATTGTCGCTATAAAACTCAATCCAGAATGGCTAAGTGAATGCGATGCCATCGAGGCGGAAGAGATGATTCAAGTTGCGGTTAATCGTGCCTTGGAAGCGGCTTCAGATGCGCATGCTCAAGAAATGAAAGGCTTAGCAGGCGGTTTACTTCCCGGGTTGTTCTAATAGCCTTA
>Ga0209702_10009970_pt1 | contig 10356 bp, 10 predicted proteins | sample FRY01_FD_187210 | JGI IMG/M metagenome (GOLD analysis project Ga0209702, IMG submission 187210) | Freshwater microbial communities from Lake Fryxell liftoff mats and glacier meltwater in Antarctica - FRY-01 (SPAdes) (version 2) | ecosystem: Environmental > Aquatic > Freshwater > Ice > Glacier...
TACAGTTTTTGACCAAGAATATGAAGCAAAAAAAAGAGCGCTTCTAATAGAAGAAGACACTCTTACAAGCTAGTTCTTGACTGCTTTAGAATACAAAGATATAAACATAAAATAAAATAACTATTTTTACTAGGATATTAACACAGAATCTGAAAGGATTTGGGTAAATTTCGAAATTATCTTGCTCAACACTTGTTGCTTGCACATCAAGTGTTGAACAATTTACAGGAATCATTGTGGCAAGCGTTTTTACTGATGTATACGTTAATGCTCCATTTGTTGTTAGTGCTCGACCATCGAGTAGAACACCTGTATTAATAGCTCCAAGAGCACCGTTGTTGCAAATAATTGTACCTCTGAAAATAGAATAATCATTCAGATTGACAGCACCTTCTATTTTCCAGTAAACATTTTTGATACTGTACTAATAACTGAGATTTCATCTGGAAACTATATGATAACTATTTCTTCCGATAATGGTTTTGTGAATAAACACATAGTAGTAGAATAAGTAAAAATAATTACTTTTAAAAGGCTATCCAATTGAGTAGCATTTTTTGTTATTTTTACTTTTCAATTGATGATAGAGATGATGACTGAAAAAATAGAAGCGAAATGGTATGCGTATGATTTAAATTTTAAACATACATTTACTGTTGCTCAATACAGTCGTAACTCAACTCCAATCGTTATTCTATCCCTAATTTATAAGGGATTAACAGGATACGGTGAAGCTTGTATGCCTCCTTATTTAGGAGAGTCAACTGAAAGTGTTTTTGAATTCCTAAATAAAGTAAACTTTGAACAATTCACTCCAGATTTATCGATTGCTAGTTTTTTAGAAGATGTAGATGCGCTGTCAGAAAATAATACTGCAGCAAAAGCGGCTGTTGATATTGCTTTACATGATTTAGTTAGTAAATTAAAAAAACAAACTGCTCTACAGTTTTTAAATATCCCATCAGTAAAACGATTATCCTCTTATACGATAGGATTGGATAACATTGATAAAATGGTTGAAAAAACAATTGAAGCGAAAGCGCTTGGATTTAAAGTGTTGAAGATTAAAATTGGAACAGATAATGATATTGAATTGGTGAATGCCATTTTAGAACATTGGAAGCAGCCATTTTCAGTTGATGTAAATCAAGGTTGGTCTTCTTTGGATTATGCGAAAAAGGTAGTTACCTATTTAAAGGAAAAAGGTGCATTATTTGTTGAACAGCCATTTCATAAAGATGCTTTAGCGTTAACGAAAGAATTGAAGGAGTTAAATATCCTTCCAATAATCGCTGATGAATCTATTAAGCGTTTAGTAGATTTAGAAAAACGATATTCTTATTTTGATGGAGTAAACATTAAATTAATGAAAAGCACTGGTTTACATGAAGCGCAAAAAATGATTGCTTTCGCGAAAAGTAAAAACTTGAAAATTGTTATTGGCTGTATGGCTGAATCATCTTGTGCTGCTACTGCTGCAAGTAACTTAATTCATTTTGCAGATTGGGTTGATATAGATGCTCCTTACCTCATTACAAATGATCCGTTTGAAGGAATAAAAATTGTAAACGGAGAAATTATTCAAGGAGATAATTTAGGAATAGGGTTGAATGCACTTTTATAACTGTCAATTAAATTGTATTTTTAATCTCTCTGCTTTCAAATTTTGAAGTGATAAATAGTAGGTGTCATGAGTAAAAAGGTTTTAATTATTGGAGCTGGAATTGGAGGACTCTCATTGGCAGCATGTATTAAAGAGATTGAAAGGCAAACGAATGCTTTTCATATTTATGATATTACAATAGTTGAGAGAGACATCTCGTTAAGTCAAAGACCGCAAGGATATAGTTTACGGTTACAGAAGAATGGCTTTGAAACGTTGAAGTTTATTCATCTTTATGATGCGATGAAAACGGAAAGTGAGCCGACTTTACGTTTCGTTTCACTTACTAAAGACGATGAGGTTTTAAAGTTGGTTGATAAACAATTTATTCCAGATCCTTCTTTCAATTTACCTCGAGAAAAAGTCCGAAAAATTCTTTTTGATAAAACTACGGAAGATTATAAAGTTTCTGTTTTATGGAATAAGAAATTAACTCATTATGAAGAGTTGGAGCAATGTGTGAAAGTTTATTTTGAAGATGGAGAAGTGTTGGAAGTTGATATTCTAATAGGATGTGACGGATCGAAATCAAAGGTTCGGAAACAATTAGTAGGAGACCCCTTAAGTTATTTAGGTGTGGTTTCAGTGATTGGAGTTGGAATTAGTAATCATAAATATGCGCAACAATCGAATATTCAAGTTTTAGATGGAAATACACGACTATTTTGTAAACCATTTGATAAAGAGCGATTAATGTGGCAATTAACCTGGAAATCGACTCTTGAAGAAACGAACGCATTGAATGCAATTTCTGAAAAGGATAAAAGTAGGATCTTATATGAACAAGCTAGAGTAAAAACAAAGAATTGGACAACAGCTTTGATGGCTCAACTGTTATCAACTACTGACCCTTCTATGATTAAATTGATTCCTTTGATTGATAGTTATGATGTTGATAAGTCATGGTCAAGTAAACGTGTAACTATAATGGGAGATAGTGCTCATGTGATGAGTCCTTTTAAAGGACAAGGTGCTAATAATGCTTTACAAGATGCATTAGAACTGGCTAAAGCTTTAACGAAAAAAGTAGAATTATCTGTAGCATTAAGTGAGTATCAACTTTCAATGCAAGAAAGAAGTCGAAAATACATCGGAGAGGCTCGAAAAGCAGTTGAATTTTATCATAATGCTGAATGTTTAAACCCTGACCTTATTGGTGATGAGTTATAATTTTAGCAACCCTCTTTTAACGTATGAGCATTATGTGACCGTTAATTAAATGCTCTTTTCCAAATATGTCATTTATAATGGATTTATAAACATAGGCTCCGTCCTGCGCTTTAACTTGAGATGTTAATCCATTTACATAACCATTCCAAGGTTCATTGTAGTCTTTCGATTCATAAATTAATTCTCCCCATTGTTTTAGCCCCTTAAATAATCAGACTTAGTTATATTAACAATCTATAATTTAGTAAGATGGAAAAACGTACATTTAGTAAAGATGAAAAGCTTCGAATAATCAAAGAAGCATCCGAGTTTGGTGTTAAGCAAACGCTTGAAAAACACTCCTTATATCCAGCGAGTTATTATTCATGGAAAAAGAAGTTTGAAAACTTATTAAAAAAAACAAAAGCATTAAGTAATTTCGATCAAAGAATGCATAAATATCTATCAGGTTTAGAGGAGTATTTATGATAAGTTTATTATAATTTTTCTTATAACAATTTAAAAAACTGACTTAAAAACAAATCGTTGACCATTTATGTAACAAGAAATTGTATTAGACTCTTCGTTGAAAGAAAAAGTCTGATTATTTGAAGTATTACCACAATCAGAACCAAAAAAAGTAGCGTTTATGTTTACATCAGAAATATCATAAGTATATACATATTTACAGTTTGATGCATTGTTGGATAAAGTAAGACTACCAAACATTCCAGAACTCCCTTCACTCCCATCAAATCTTAAATAAGTCTTGAGGCCATTTTCATTAGACTCATATACATCTTCAGTAATTTTATTGCCGATTTTATACTCTATTGATTCCTCTTCTGAAATCTCTGAATGAGGATCTTCGTCGTTATCAACTTCTGCTATTTCGCTATCAGTACTTTTTTCACTTTCTGAAGATTCTCCAGAACTGTATGCAAAAAATAAAAACAGACTTATTAGTAAAGTTGAAAGTATTGGTTTAATAGATTGATTTTTCATTTTTTTTGAATTGATAATTAATAGTAAAAATACTTAATAAAAAGCCTCCTATAGAAAATACTAAGTCTAAAAAATCAAATGTTCCTTCAAATAATTTTAAAGCTTGAAAAACTTCAATTAAAACTCCACTGAAAAATGGAATAAGTAGTAGGTATTTTACTTTTTCTATTTCATTATTCCAAATAATAAGTAATACAGAAGTAAAAGAATAAACCCAAAGACCATCAGGAAGTGAATAATACAACCATTCAGGAAGCCATACTTTAAACTCTAAAAAGATTATTCTAGCGTTATAAACACCATCATCGATTCCTAATAATCCAAACAATTTAAATAATCTTAAATCACTAGACCTAAACAAAACATAAATTAAGCCTCCTAAAAACAGAGGTAAGACACAATGATAAATAGTGAGTCTTTTCTTAGAGAATGTATGTTTTTTTGTCATTAAATCAACTAGTTTTTATAACCTGTTCCATCACAACTTTCACATGTCCATTGCAATGCGGTCCTATTAGGTTCGTAACCCATTGCTATAGAATTTGCCACATAAGTCACACACCCACAGTCCATCCCCATATTGTTTTTACCAGTACCGTCACACATAGTACAAGTATACACCCCCGTTCCATCGCAATTAGAACATTTTTTCCTTTCTTGATTTTGGCTACTATTCCTTGATTCACCTGAAGATGATTCTTCATTTTTTCTTGAATCACTTGAATCACAAGAGAAAAACAGAATAGTAATGAATAAATAAGCGATAATTTTTAAATATTTTATTTGCATTTTTTAACTTTTTTATCGTGGTTAAAAAATATTTTTTGTGGGCAAGAGTATGACTATTATTCTACTGACACAAAGTTGATTTTCCATATTGAATACTTTTAAAAGGAATTTATTAAACTTTATAATCTATTACGATTTTTTTCTTTTTAATTTTAGAATTCGAATATTTAAAATATAGACGATTAGAAGTTATTATGTCCCAAATTGTAAATTCTAGGAAACCAGCCACATATAAAAAGAATTTTATATGTGGTCTTGAAGGAAGTCCAAACTTACGTAAACGTAATTGAGATATTTCATTGTACTTTACTGTTTCATTAGGATGATGTTTGCTATTAGCTGTAAATGAATTTTCATTTACAGCTGAAGCTTTTCCGAAAACTTTATTTCCATTAAATTCTATTATAACAACTTTAGCCTTTTGATGAACAACAACTTCTCTTTTACATGTATGGATAACTTAGACAGGATTAATTAAGTTGCTTTTTTCATTTGATTGTAATTTAATATTTTATTATTAAGATCAGTTTTAATAATATTTTCTACGGTCCATTTATTTTAATCTTAGAACGATTAGACTATAATTTATACATTACTCTAAAAAATACTCTCGCTGAAAAGTAATTAATTTTAAACGTATTATTATAAGAAGTTGATTTAGTGTCAGGTAATCCTTCAGAAGATGTTTTATTAGTGTTAAAATTAAATAAGCCTATAGGATTATAAGACGCTCCTAAATTTAAACTCACTTTAGAGTTGATATTATATGTAAGACCTGTATAAAGACCTAATTTAAATAAAGATGTATTTCTTTCTTTATCAGAAGAAATTAGAGTCGATCCAGTTTCTGTTTTAGATGAATTATTACTAATATTTAAAACATTTACATCTAGACCTAACTCTGTAAATAAACTATTACTTCCAGAACCTTTATTCCAAGTATTCGAAAAGTATTCGGAAATATTATAAGAATAAACGTATTTATAGTTTAGCGAAAAGAATCCATCATCTTTAGTTGTTGTTACTGTAGAAAACTGTTCAAATTCATCTTTTACATTTAAGCCAACCATCATTCCGAATTCATGCCTTTTTGATTTTAAGCAATTTACTTCTCTATTTAAAAAATATGCTCCAGTAATAAAAGGATTCAAATTTAAATTTGTCATACTCAACCCTGCCCCACCTATAATACCAGCAGAATAGTTTTGTTTTATTGGTTTTATAAACTCATCTTTTTTCGAATCATTAAACCTGATATATTTAACCCCCGTTAAATCAGCATTAACAATCATAGCATCAATTGACGATAGTAGCCCTAAGCAGTATGCATTATGCATATACTGATGAAGTCTATATTTTACTTCCCATTTTTTAAAAATAAAAGGTCGGAAGGGAATCCAGGAGCTAACCTGATTATAACTAACAACTTCATAATCTTCACTTATATTCTCGTCGCTATAGTATACTTTAAAATCATTTATCGAATCTCCTTCCAACCCTCTGTTTACGATAAATTTATCTTTTTGCTCTTGGAAATTTTTATTCAAATCACCTGTATAAATCTCTTTTTGAACAACACAAGACTGAATAGATAGTATTAAAATACTAAAAACCATTAAATTTAATTTACTCTTCATTTCTTTAAAATTTAGAATGCAAATCTAAAGTTTGAAACAATTAATATTAATTACAATTATTTAATGGCTGTTTACGAGGTGTAAACGTTTGCAAATACAAGTTTATCGTTCATTAATCAATGGGAAACATACTCTAACTTCTGTTCCTGAAGTAGATTTATCTATTGATTTTAAGTCATCTATTGTAAAATGAAACAAATGTGTATTGTATTCCTTATTTAATAACTCTAAGCGCTCTCTTGTTAGCTGCTGACCTTTTGATTGGTGTAGTCTTTTCGGTTTTATAGCTATCAATCCAATCCCATTGTCCTTGATAATACATGTTAATACATTTCCAGAAAGCTGAAAAATGATGTCTAACTTTTGGACTTTACAATAAGTATTATCAAAAGCATGCTCAAATACATTTTCAATGAATGGTTGTAATATAAGTGAAGGAACTTTTGTTTTAAATAAATCTAGTTCAGAATCAATTTCCCAATTAACTTGTACCTTTTCGAACCTCATTTGTTGAATTAAAATATAACTTTTTAAAAAGTCTATTTCTTGATGAACAGAAACTAATTTTTCAGATGCAGTTTCTAAGGTTTGGCGAATCAATTTTGAAAATTCACCTAAATACATTAAAGCACTTTTGGTATCTGCATCTATGATGAAATTCTGGATTGAATTTATGGCATTAAAAGTGAAATGAGGATTCATTTGTGCTCTTAAAGCTTCTAAACGAGTTTCGATAATTTTATTACTTAATATTCTTTTTTCATTTTCTTGTTTTCTAATTTTGTGTGTTCGCCATTTGATATAAAAGTAAATTCCGATAATAAAACTGATCGCAATCAAGGAGACAAACCATAATGTCTTCCAATATGGCGGTGTAATTTTGAGTGAGATTTCACGCATTTGAAAAACTTCTCCAGTACTAATATTTTTGCCTTCTAGAATTAGTTTATAATTACCATAATGAAGACCAAATAGCTGTAAATGTCCTTCTCTATCAAAAGAACTCCATTTATCAGATAAGCCATCAACTTTAAATCTATACTGATTCGCAGATGAATGAGATAGGTTTACCGCTTTAAAAAATAATTCAATATCATTTTGTCTATAGTTGAATTCAAAAATAGAATCTAATAGTACACCCCATTTATAACCTTTACTTTCTATCCCGTTTATTTTTAAATTGTAGATTTCTATTGGAGTTGTATTAACTGGACGAGAATTGATTACACTATTAATGTCTATTTTAATGATGCCATCGTTAGTTCCCAATACAAGTATGCCTTTTCTATTTATTATAGCATTTTTAAAGGTTAAACCTTCAGGGTGACTTATAATTTTTATGAATTTTCCATTTTTAAAAAAATTAACTCCTTGATTCGTTCCAATTAAATATAGACCTTTATAATATTCTATAAATGAAATAGAATTACCAATGATACCATTTTTTAAATTTAGAGTGTATAATATATTTAGTTTGTTGTTAACATAGGAGAGAGTATAAACATTTCCTCTATTTGAAGCTACGATAACTCTATTACTGTCTATAATTTCAATATCTACAATTGTTTTTTCCTTAAAAGTATTGTTTATTAATAAAGAAGAAAATTTACCATTCTTTAAAGTAAATAGTCCATTGTAAGCTGTTCCAAACCAAATAATATCTCCATTAGATTTCACTTTTGTTATATCTCTTGGAGTATTTAGGTTTTTTAAAGAATATAAATAGGGTTTTCCCCAATCAATAATACTATCAAATTTTAAAATTGTGCTATATACAATTCCATAATACAATTTGTTACTCTTATCAAAAATAGAGAAACCTCCGGCTATAAACTTATGAAAAGTAATATCTAGTTTTTGGTTAAAGCAAAAAAGACCCCACGTTGTATTTATCCAAGTATTTCCGATATTATCACTGTGAAAATTAAAACAATTAAAACCATTACCCTTCTTAATAGAAGATAATGCATCTTTATCGCTTAATGATATATTATTTTTTTTATAGAATCTTTTAAGTTTCATCCATAATATATACTCATCTAACTTTACGAAAGAATTATCCTGATTTAGGACACAAATATTGTCTTTGCCTCCAATCCAAATTTTAGAGTTCTTATCTTGAAAAATTTCTTGATTTGAGAAATCATTTATAGAAAAATAGCTCGAAGGAAATAATTGAATTGTATTATCGACATCAATTGAATATAGTCCTTTATCAATAGAACCTACCCATATTTTATTTTCTTTTTTATCAAATAATAAACACCAAAAGCCATTAGCTGAGATTTTAGCTTTTTGAGTAATATCATCAATTTCTCCATCCTTAAATCTATATACACCACCTTTAGGGTCATGAACGTTCCATGTTGTAAAATATACATCATTATCAGCTTTTACAAAATCCCAAATAATGGATGGAGTCTTTATGAGTGTATCTACTTTAGTTTTTAAATCTTTTATATACAATTGATAATCAGAACATCCTCCAATATATACTGAATCAGTAATTAATGACGAATATAAAGTCTTAGATTTAAACTTTAATTTCAAACTACTTTCACTGATTTTTTTTTGAATTAACAGATCAAATACTCCTAGCCTACTTGAAGTTATTACCACTCCATTATCATCTTCACTTATACCTGTGATTTGAAAATTAATGAGGCTATCAATTTTATTAATTGATTTAAATACTTCACCATTAAATATTGACACACCTTTTTCTGTTCCAACAATTAAACACTCATATCGATTTGAGTAGTATAATTTTCTTGCAAAATTATTTACTAAGCCATCTTTTTCTGAAAAATAGGTGAATTTCTTACCGTCGTACTTTGCTATTCCTTCTCCATATAACGACATCCATAAGTTATGGTCTTTATCTTCAACAATTGACCAAATATGGCTAGTCTTAAAACCATTACTCTCATTGTATAATAAGAATTTATCTCCATCAAAAGAACACAACCCTGATTCGGTACCAACCCATAAAACACCTCTACTATCTTTGAATAAAGATTTTATAGAGTTACTTGGCAGTCCATCATTTACAGTATAACTATTCGAAGGAAGTATCTGTGAAAAACTATCTAAATAGATGCATAAACAAAATAATAAAATTCTTTTGGTTAACCTTATAGACACTACTTTTTATATATTTTTTTAATTAAAGACTCATTTTTACGAATAGAAACATTTAGCTTTTTACCTGTCGACATTGTTACACTATAACCATCTGCCCTACTATAACTTGTAATATGATTTAAATTCACTAAAGTAGATTTATGAATTCGCAGAAAAGACTCTTGCGGCAATGTTTCTTCAAGGTATTTTAACGTTTTTGTAACAGTAATTTCCCTTCCTTGCAAAGTAACTATTTTAGAATAGTTATCCATTCCTTCACAGAACAAAATATTAGATATTTTTTCTAATTCGTAACCAGAAGAAGTTGGAAAAGCTAATTTATTAAACTGTGAACTATCCGTATTTAAGTTTTCCAGTAACGCATTGGTTCTTTGTTGATTTGTAGTTGCAATTTGTTTACGCTCTAAACGCTTAATTGCATCATTTAAATCAATAAAGTTTATTGGCTTCAATAGATAATCAACTGCAGTATGTTTGATTGCTTCAATCGCGTATTCTTTATGTGCTGTTGTAAAAATAATATCAAAAAAAACATTATCAAAATATTTAAATAGCTGAAAACCGTCTTCTCCTTTCATTTCAATATCTAAAAAAATGAGTTCAGGATGAAGCTTATTAATCACTTCCACTCCTTTTTGAACAGAGTCAGAAGTTTCAAGTACAATAATTTTGTTGCTGTAATATTGTTCTATTAGTTTTTTAAGAAAATCTCTAGCTGGTTTCTCATCATCTATTATAATACAAGTTATCATTTATAGGTCTATATTGATACGGCTGATTATTTAAATGTTTTTAAAAAAAATATTCCAACAAATATAGTTAAAGTATTCTAAAAGAAAAAACGGGATTATTTTATTTTGAGGTGCTGAAGCCCCTAATTTGATTTTTTTCGTACTTTAGGATTCATGGAAAAGAAGAGTACAAACCCAGATTCAATTCAAGCACATTTATATAGTTTGATGATTCCAA
>Ga0209702_10009973_pt1 | contig 10355 bp, 11 predicted proteins | sample FRY01_FD_187210 | JGI IMG/M metagenome (GOLD analysis project Ga0209702, IMG submission 187210) | Freshwater microbial communities from Lake Fryxell liftoff mats and glacier meltwater in Antarctica - FRY-01 (SPAdes) (version 2) | ecosystem: Environmental > Aquatic > Freshwater > Ice > Glacier...
AGGAAAAATTAAGGGGCGCAATAATTCCAACATCGCCATCACCCAAGGCCGATTAATTATCCAGCTTGTAGCTACATACGTAATGAAGTACGACAGACCACCTATTACGAGACGCACCCAAAGAGCACCACTGCTGAACATGAGCACAGAAACAATTAAAGCGACAGCTCCAGCGGCAAGAACCGCTAAAAGCGCCGGCAGAAAAGTACCCAAATATTCTCTCAAATACATGCCACAGACCGGCTGAACCAGATAGCGGAAAGCAAGATAGAAGATTGCCACTTGGATCAGTAACCTTGTCCAAGCCAAGCCCTGAATCCCCTCAGACGATACCGATAAATAGAATAAGCTAGGTAATATAAGAAGCAACATAAGGTTCCACCAAAATGCGCGCCTCACATGCCCTGTTGCATACAAAAGACTCCCTACAGGATTGCCTGTCGACCGAATCAAGCCCCATATTGCAAAGATGCGTAAAAAGTATGAAGACGCAGACCACTGATCCCCAAGTAACAACATAACTACTTCATCGGACCATATGGCTAGCCCTCCATATACTGGAAAATTAATAGCAGACGTCATACGAAGGCTTTGCATATATATAGATTTGAGCTTCGACCAGTCACCCTGAACTTTGGACAGCACAGGCAAGCCTACGCGGGTCACAATAGGGTTTATTATCGTGTTTGACACACGTAAAACTTGATCACGCGGCACACTATAAACACCCATAGCTCTCGCGCCCACGACTAAACCACCTATTAGTACATCTGACTGACTATGCAAGGTGTTGAACAACGTATCACCGAGACGATACGCGCCATACCGCAGATAGGGCAATGACTCTGTTAACCGAAAAGTCAAATTCGGTCGCAAGCCAACCGAAAGCTTCCACCATGACAGTGCACTGTTCACGCCAGCGCTTAGCAGCATGGGAATGACAAGCGCATAGATGCCACCACCCAGACCCGCAATGAGAATTGCGCCCGCAAACCCAATGAGTGCCGCAACAATTTCTATCGGCGCCAACGACGAAAAGCGCAACTCTTTCTCAGCAAGCACACGAAACTGAAGACCAAGAGCTGAAAGCGGCAGCGCCAGGCTCATCAAAACTATTAGCGGCAGAATACCGGGCTCAGAATAGAGAACCGATAGTGGGTAACCAAGGCACGCAAATACCACCCCAAATACCAAAGAGGAACCCAAATTCAACCAAAAAAGTGTAGATAGCGTTGATTTCGTTGGCAGGGGAAAATGGATAAGTGCACTGGATATACCCATGTCTACAAACGCATTGACTATGATATATATCGCCGACGCAATCGCCATTAAACCAAAATCCTCGGGAGAAAGTAGGCGTGCCAATATAACTAACTGGGCAACTTGAAGAATTGCTCTGAGCAGAGTGGATATCGCAGTCCAGCGAACAGCAGAGAATGCAGAGTGGCGTAAACTCATAATTTTTTTGCTGTCGAAGAATAATATGTGGTTTCTTCGTCAGCCCTGCACCAGATATTAAGTGCCATGCTAAAAAAGTTATTTATCCAGCACAAGAGTGCAAATATCGCGCGGATCATATTCCGCTGGCAGCGACTATTCCAAAGGATTAGACGTATAAATTGATAATCCAGCGTGAAAAACCAAGACGCCCAGAGGTCTCGGCTCGCTCGTGCATCTCTTTCGAAAATGTATAGTTTTTCGAAATAGTCCAGATGCGCATAAGAAGTGCAGTAGTGGTAATCTACTTGTTCTTCAAGCATCCACAACTGAAAAGTTGTCGCTACTTCGATGCCTCTATCTGCGAGCATCGTCCGTAAAGCCTCAAATAAGATAATCTCCAGATCACGCATGTGTGCTGTGACCTCAGAAAAACAAGTTGGTCCTCTGACCTACTATGAGCTGGAAATAGGTCGTTTACCTTTGTCCAAATATGTATGTTCAAATCATAAAGGGGTTGGTCCATAATTTACACAAAAGAACTCCCTAGTGTACCGAGGAATATCATTCTCAAAATTTTATATCCTACGAGTCAAGCCACTGACTGGACGCAGAAACTGCGGCAAAAAAACGGTTAAATTTTTACACAATACTATTATTAACCCAGCTTTGGCTCATTTTTTTCTCTGTTCGTCTCTTTCTATGCTGCCTTAAAGCTTCTATCCTGTCTCTAAGTTTCTGGTTATTTCATCTACCAGATCCAGTGGGTTACAGCTCTGAGGTATCTTTAATAAGACCGGAGAGAGCCCCCTCAATGACTTGGCTAGTATTTCTGAGGCTAATCGTGAATACTCGATTCTATTGAGAAATAGCCCCCCACATCCAATTAGCTCTAAGCTGTCAGAAAACGCGTCGATATTACCTATCTCACCAGGCATTATGTGGCTTAGCCTGCGAATAAGTTCCTCTTGCGTAATTTGTGTAACGGAAAACTCTGCACTGACAACTCTCTCCAGAAAGATTACCGCTTTCAGTTTTGCGTTGACAGCTATGGCTGCACCACCAAACAAGACTTCTGGGCTAACTCTTCTACGAACTTGTGCATCACCCTTCCTCCACAACCTGAGACGCCATGAAAGCCTGTCCAGTATGCTGCGGGATGAAAAAAAACGTTTCCGCAGCAATTTATCTCCTCTAAGGTTATAAGCATAAACTTGCATTCTTAATGGAGTTCGTATCAGCTCGCCTTCTGAGTTCAACAGGCCCAAATCATCGCTTAGGTACCGGAATCTGCACATGGAGATCAACTTTAAGAGAGAAGTGGTTTTCCCTGCGCCCCCACTAGCAATGAGAGCAACGCCATAGCCATTTTTTTCAAACGAGGATGCATGCACATATACCCCCAGGCCCTTCATGACAAGTAGTTGTCCGGTGAGCAAATTAAATAGTGAATACATGAAGTTTTTTGCGAGATTTTCCGCTTCAGTCAGGTAGTTGAAGTTAAAAAACTTTCTGATATATCGCGTGGGATTTTCAATACCACTTGTTGCTAATGGCACCTGAACGACTACAAGGTACGAGCCATCTATCACCCTCAGTTGATAGCGTAGCGACCCAGAGAGCACCTGAAATCCATCTCCCCAGCCCGTGTAGTGGCGAGCTGAGATTGAGTTCACAGGAGGTAATGGCAGCGTTTGAGACAGCTCAAACGTTATCATGCTTTTCTCGGAGGCTAAGCTAACAGGTAAAGCTGCAAACTCTTCCATTAGGTAATCAAAGACCGGCCCGACACCTCTAATGGTAAACGGGAGCTCGCCCAAACGATATCGAAGTTCTCCGGCGCTATTGTTGGTCATACAAGGTTTCCAAGTGTCGTGCATGGGCATTCAAATTGAAGTGATCAATACAATACTGTCTCGCGATGATTGAAAGCATTTCATTACTCTCGCAAAGGAGCTCTACTAATGCGCCCTGCAGTCCATCAAGATCATTTTCCATTACAGGCAAACCACTAATATTTGGGTGAATTACTTCATTCACAGCACCTGATGCGGACGTTACAACGGGAACACCGCAAGCAAGCGCTTCAAGGATAGAAATGGGCAGCCCTTCCTTATCTCCGTTGCTAGCCTTAATGCTAGGCAAGCAAAAGACGCGTGCCTCATGCAATTGCTCCAATACTTTTTCATGCGTGCAAGCACCTAGAAAAGTTATTGGGACCCCGAGCTCAACTGCTAACCCTTTCGCTTCAGCAAGCAAAGGGCCACTGCCAATCATAACTAATTCGGCGTTATCAACCCGTTTGCAGACTCCCACGAATGCACGCACCATTAACATAGGAGCTTTTTTCTCTACCATGCGTCCTACGAATAAAATTCGTTTTCGGCGCGCGCTCATTGGCATTGGTCCTGGCTTCATTCGATCGGTATTAACACCAATATAAGAAACAGTGATTTTTTCCGCAGGGACTCCATATTCAATGGCACTTTTCCTAATGGCTTCCGAAACTGCAATGAAGCTGACATTCGGATCTCGCGCCATACGCAGCAGGCGTCGTGGGTACACTCGTCCACGCAAACCACCAAGCCCTGCCTCCCACCAGGCTCGATCGACTGTTATGTCATTTCCATGAAGAGTCACGATCAAAGGAAGGCCGGCCGACTTTATACTGGGCCAAATACGGGTTGCACTAGTCCCAAAATGGGCATGGACCAGGGAAATATTTAGCTCCCGAAACCTTTTGATCATCTTCGGATTACCGAGACACAGCCAGAACCGGAGTGCACGCACCAAACTATTCGAGCCTTCCGAAACGATCTCTCTTTGAATTTCAGGAGTAGAAAGTCCTTCCGCTATCTCATTGAAGCCCATCAGTACTGGCTGCCATTGCAATAGCGCCCCAGCTTGGTCGCGGATAAAAGTTTCCGATATAGGAAGTAAATTCGAGCGAAAGATCACTAGGCGCTTCATGGTTCATTAGCCTGAGTAATAAACATCCTACCAATGCCTGGTCAAATGTCGGTGCAGCATTGAGGTCCCAAATCACCTTTATTTACCAGCTGCCTATATATTGGCCAACTCTGCTTCCGGAATGTTCTATGTGTAGGAGTCATAAATGGGCCTTTATGGGGAGCAACATGTTCTGGGTGTTTGCCCACAGTATTAATGATATCTGATCTGCATGATGGGCAGCGGACTATTAATCGTAGGAATTTATTGATCCCATATTTGGTCTAAGTACTAAAAAATCCTATCCCTGAGTGGGGCAAGAGATTGACTGAAGTATATGTGTTCATTATTGATAAGCTTCCATGAAAAGTGATTTGATGCGGATTTTGCTTCGAAATAATTTCAAAATAGTGCACAACGTAGACATAGTTTATTTCAGCCGGCTCATTGCCGGGCCTTGGCCATTATCCGAATCAACATCAATCACAGACGCCGCCTATTTGTTATACTCGCGCGATCCAAAATCAAGCACTAGAGATACCCATGTCGCCAAAAAAAAGCCCTACCGACTTTGCCAGCACCTTATTGGAGCTCGAAGCACTGGCCAGCCGCCTCGAAGACAACAATACACCACTAGAGCAGTCGCTGGAGGATTTCGAATCCGGAGTTCAGCTTATCCGGCAGGCGCAGAAAGCGCTACAGGAAGCAGAGCAAAGAGTGCAGATGTTACTGGAAAAAGACGGTGAGCCGGTGGCGGCACCACTGGCAGGTGACAGGGATGAGGACGAGGTAGACGCGTGAGCGCATTACTGTTGTCTTTTATGCAGTCTTCTTTAGAGCACTGCGAGGCCTCTTTGATGGCACTTGCAATACCAGACCGGGCTCAGTCCCACGAAATAGCGGCCACCCTGGATCACTTCCAGCGGGCCATCCACCATGCCTTGCAGGCCGGAGGCAAGCGGATTCGACCCCTGCTCGTTTACGCTGCGGGGTATGCGGTGTCTAATATCTATAAGCCAACTCAAGCTCTGGACAATGCAGCCTGCGCCCTCGAACTACTCCACACCTACTCCCTGATCCACGACGACCTACCCGCCATGGACGACGACGACCTGCGTCGTGGCCAACCCAGCCTGCACAAGGCCTATGACGAGGCGACTGCGATATTGGTGGGCGATGGCCTGCAGGCAAGAGCCTTTGAGTTGCTGGCAGACGCTCCAGGGCTCAGCGCCGAGCAGCGCATCCGCATGGTCAAGGTTCTCGCTGCAGCTGCCGGTTCCAACGGCATGGTCGGGGGCCAGTTTATCGACATTCAGGCGACCAATTCGGACATGACGCTGGAGCAACTCCAGGCCATGCACTCCCTGAAAACCGGCGCGCTGATCCGTGCGTCACTGGCGCTTGGCGGCATTGCCGCAGGTGCCAGTGAACAGCAACTGTCTGCGCTGGACGCATACGGCAGCCACATAGGGCTGGCCTTTCAGGTCGTGGACGACATCCTCGATGTCGAGGGCGATACGGCAACGCTGGGCAAAACCCTGGGCAAGGACAGCGAGGCCAACAAACCGACCTATGTGAAACTGCTGGGGCTCGCGGGGGCGAAAGAGGAGGCTGAGCACTTGTTACACGCGGCACTCACAGCGCTGCATGATTTCGGGGAATCTGCGGACCACCTGCGGGAGCTGGCGCGGTATATCGTCGAGCGCGATCACTGATCGGATATTACTAATTCGCCGCGCGTACGCGACTAGGGACTAGGGACTAGGGACTAGCGACTAGCGACTAGCGACTAGGGGAGATGATGCCTATTTCCCGCCGCAATAGCGGCTTGCTAAGTCCGAAAGACTCCTCACTAACTTCCCAACTCAAACATATGGCCGAGCTTTCCCGCCTTGGTTCGCAGGTACTTCTCATTATGCGGATTGCTGCCGGTGTGCAAAGCGATGCGCTCAACCACCGCAACCCCATGCTCTTCCAACGCCACTACTTTGCGCGGATTATTCGTCATCAAGCGCACCGATGTGAGACCGAGGTACGCAATCATGGGCTGCAGCATGCTGTAGTCGCGCATATCCGCGCCGAAGCCCAGTTGCTCGTTGGCTTCTACTGTGTCGGCACCCGCGTCTTGCAGTTTGTAAGCTTTGATTTTGTTCAGCAGGCCGATACCACGCCCTTCCTGACGCAGATAGAACAGCGCCCCCCTGCCCTCCTTTGCGATAGCCTCAAGTGCTGCATGCAGCTGGTTTCCACAGTCACAGCGCAGACTGAACAAGGCGTCGCCCGTCAGGCATTCAGAGTGGACACGGGCTAACACTGACTGTCCATCAGTAAGATCACCCATGGTTAGCACGACATGTTCCTTGTTGAATTCGGTATCCTCGAAGCCGTGGATATCAAAATCACCCCATGTGGTGGGGAGACGAGAAGATTCAATGAAGCTGACAGCCACGCGGTACTTCCATAATAAAAGCGTACTATTCTACCAGCAATCCGTGGGCAGGGGCGAGGAAAGGCTATTGGCTGCGGGACAGCGAAAGAATGCCGTTGTGCTCCTGCAATTTAACGTGCTTCAGGTAACTCATGCCCAATAAAATGGTGCCCGGAAAAACGCCTTCAACGACCAGTGCCGGCACATTATTCACTTCAATGCCGCCGACCACCACAGATTGCAGGGTAATGGCGTGTGCAGAAGTCACTCCACTGGCCGTTTCCACTGTCGTTAGCTCGCCGCTACTGTACTCAATGTTCATGGCCGTGGCCTGTTTGCCGCTGATAGCAACGATGTTGGCCCCTGTATCGACCAGCACCAGTGCGCTGCGGCCATTGATGGTAGCGTTGGTCTCGTATTTCAGCATGGCATCACGCGCGATGGTGACCACTAGCTCGCGGGGCTCCCGATAAGTGGTACCAACACGCTCAGACAGCCCCAGCGTCTGAGACTGCCCATTAATTAGCACTATTGCAGCGGTCGGCTCTGCTGCGATCAGCGTCACGCCAGCAACCGTCTGGCCCACGCTCAGGGTTTCGCGCTGCCCGTTAATTTTCAGCACCGCGGTTTTACCCAATAGCGCTTCCACCTCGACAGAGACTTCCACGGCACTGGGCTGGGGCTGGGCCAGGGTCTGGATATGGACTGTCGCCAGCAATATGCTGATGCATACCACACGCACTGCTTGCTGTATCGACATATCCCGCCCCCAGCCCCTTTAAACCAACCGCAACACGATGTGCAACGTTAAACAGGCCATTACACCGGCCAATACATCATCGATCATAATGCCAAATCCGCCGCCGACCCGTCGGTCGAGGACGCTGATAGGCCACGGTTTGACTATATCGTACAGCCTGAATACGACAAAGCCCGCAAGCACCCAAACCCAGTCCGCTGGCAGTGCCCACATGGTAATCCAGAATCCGACAAACTCATCCCAGACGATGCCAGGATGATCATGAACGTCCAGTTGCCGACTGGCTGCACCGCAGATCCACACACCCAATACCGCTGCCACCAGCACCACCGCGGTGTATTGCAGCAGGCCCCACTGCGCAATCAGCAGATACAGAGGAATCGCCAGCAACGTACCGGCGGTACCGGGCGCCTTAGGGGACAGGCCGCTGCCAAATCCAAACGCCAGAAACTGCACTGGATGCTTGCGAAAGTCAGGGGCAGGATGAGGTTTGGCGGGGTTCGCCGCGGATAAAGACATCAGATTTACCAGGTTGATTCCTCGCAACCGAGGACGCCTACTGAACTCACTAATCGCTAAAATGCTGGTATCCGGTTGGCATGTCAATCTTCAGACCACAGTCTACGCCCACGCCGGCCTCAACATGCCCTATTCGTGTGGTGCCGGCGGGCGCAGCCTCATTGGCCGGGAGGCAGAAACACAACTCATAATCATCACCGCCAGTCAGTGCCCAACGCACAATAGTCTCGGGGTTGTCGTGGGAGCGCAGCGCCGCTGACAGGGGCAAGCAATTGGGTTCAAGACGGATCTTCACGCCACTGGCTGCCGCGATATGGGCGGCGTCCGCCAGCAGGCCATCGGAAATGTCGATGGCGGCGGTGGCGTAATCCAAAAGTGCCATGCCCAATTCAAGGCGGGCCTGCGGACGGTTGAAGCGCTGCAGCAAAAACTCCGCGTTGTCCGGGCTGGGCTGCCACTCACTGTGCAAAAACGCCAGTGCGCCCGCTGCATCACCCAGCGTACCCGACACGTAAACCGCATCACCCACTTGCGCACCGCCGCGCAATAGCGCCTTATCCAAGGGCAACGCACCCAGCACCTGCACCGAAATGGCCAACGGACCGCGAGTCATATCGCCGCCAACCAATGGCAGCTGGTAGGCCGATACCGCGGCCGCCAGACCCTCGCTGAAGGCATGCAGCCATAGCTCATCAGGCGCAGGCAATGTTAGGGCAACGGTCATACCCAGCGGTCGCGCACCCATCGCCGCCAGATCGCTGGCCGCCACGGACACTGCGCGAAATCCAATATCCTCGGGAAAACTGTCCTTGGGAAAGTGCACACCTTCGACCATTGTGTCGACCGAAGTTGCCAGGCGCTCACCCGCGCCCAAACGCAAAATGGCGCAATCATCGCCCACCGAGAGGTCCACGGCATCGCCGCGACCGAGGTGAGAGAAATAGCGATAAATTAGCGAAAATTCAGTGCCGGGCATCAGGATGCCGCGTCTATCTCGACCTTGCGCAGTTGCCGCGCGGCTTTGTCGAGCACACCGTTGACATACTTGTGGCTGTCAGTGGCGCCGAATTTCTTGGCCAGTGCCACCTCTTCATTGATGACGACTTTATAGGGCACATCAATGCGCTGCATCAGTTCGTACATACCCATGCGCAGCAGCGTGCGCTCAATGGGGCCCAGATCGCCCAGCTTGCGATCCAGCAGGGGTTCCATGGCGCCATCGAGCTCATCGACACAGGCCGGGATGCCGTGCAGCAGTGCTTGAAAATACTCCAGATCAACGTGGGTGAAATCGTAGTCGGCACGAAATTCTGCCTCAATATCGCTCACTGACGCCCCCGCCATATGCCATTGGTATAACGCTTGCATGCCGTAATGTCGGGCTTTGCGACGCTCGGCGGCGAGCGTGTTGTGCACGGGTTTATTCATTCAGCTGAGCTTACCGAGCAGGTTGACCATCTCTAGCGCAGACATTGCAGCCTCTGCGCCTTTATTTCCAGCTTTGGTGCCGGCACGTTCCACCGCCTGCTCAATGGAGTCCACCGTCAGCACGCCGAACGAGACAGGTACGCCGTATTCCATGCTCACCATGGCGATGCCCTTGGTGCATTCGCCGGCCACATACTCAAAATGCGGTGTGCCGCCACGAATCACAGCGCCGAGTGCGATGATGGCATCGACATTCCCTTTGGCCGCGATCTTCTTACACACCAGCGGTATCTCGAAGGCGCCCGGTGCCCGCACTATAGTGATTTGCTTGTCGCTCACGCCATGGCGGCGCAAGGCGTCGATAGCGCCCTCCAGCAGGTGCTCTACAACGAAGCTGTTCCAGCGGCCCACGACAATACTGTAGTTGCCCTTGCCGCCAATGAATGTACCTTCGATGGTTTTGATGTCGGTCATGTTCTCGTCCTTCCTTTGCTGCCTTTGTGTTATTTCCAGGCTGTTATCGCCCACAATCGACAAAATCCAGCACTTCCAGATCAAAACCGGAAATGGCATTGTACTTTATAGGCGCGCCCATCAGGCGAATTTTTCCGACGCCCAAATCCTTGAGAATCTGTGAGCCAAGACCCACTGAATTATAGGTGTCGGGCGCGATGGCAATACCTGCACTCGGTTCACCCAGCGCCATATCGACACTTTCCAGCAATTGCTCAGGACGCTCCGCGCGCGCCAGCAGTACCACCACGCCACGCCCATTGGCTGCCACTGCCTGCAGGCACTTACCCAGGCTCCAAGTCGGTCGCTCGGAAAGCTTAG
>Ga0209702_10009975_pt1 | contig 10353 bp, 9 predicted proteins | sample FRY01_FD_187210 | JGI IMG/M metagenome (GOLD analysis project Ga0209702, IMG submission 187210) | Freshwater microbial communities from Lake Fryxell liftoff mats and glacier meltwater in Antarctica - FRY-01 (SPAdes) (version 2) | ecosystem: Environmental > Aquatic > Freshwater > Ice > Glacier...
TCGCCGGCTGGGATGACGAAGCCGGCAAGAAAGCGTGGCTGGAAGACCCGAAGTGGCAGGGGGTGCGTGAATGCATCGAGACCATCATGGGGTCGTCCGACTACGTCGAACAGTATTTCGCGATCAATCTGGTCTTTGAACCCCTTGTGGGCGAGTTGTTCCGCTCGGGTTTCCTGATGCAGGCCGCTGCGGCGAACAACGACTTCATGACGCCTTCGGTCATCACCTCGGCCGAGGGCGACTATGAGCGCAATCTGGCCAATACGATCGACTTTATCCACATGCTGGTCGCTGACGAGACCTTCGGCAAGGCCAACAGCACCCTGTTTCAGGGCTGGGTCAAGAAGCACGCCGACCTGGCCGACAAGGCTGCCAAGCTGTTGCAACCGATCTGGTCGATGCCGCACTCCAAGCCCGTCTCGTTCGAAGAGGCGCGCGCGGTGTCGCAGGAACGCTTCGCCAAGATCCTCGCCGAACTCAATCTGTCCCGCTGAACCGAAAAGGACAAAACATGTCAAATGTAGCCCGCGACAACTCGCACGCCAATATCTTCAAGGCGATGAAGGACATCACTTTCGAGAAGACCGTCTCGCACCAGTGCGGCGTCACCATGAGCGACTCGGTCGAGGCCCGCGCCATCGCCGAGTTCATGGAGACCAAACCCGGCGTCACCGTCACCTACAACCCGGCGCTGATCCGGATTGATGGCAACGGCAAGATGATCTTCAAGATGGACGAAATTGCCGACTTTCTTGGACGCGAAATGACAGCCGAGATTTTCGAGGCCAATTCCTCCACGCACTACGGTCGCATGGTCAGGGCGGATGACAACACCATCATCCTGTATGGCGACATGAACGAGATGCTGGAGTTTATCTGAATTTCAGCGCAGCGCCAATTCCCCCGGCGCTGCACCCACTTCAATTCACAAGAAAGAGCGCGCCATGTTCATCACCCCGGAAGGCAAGGAAATCTTTGTCGTGGACGGTCACACCCATTTCTGGGACGGCAGCCCGGAAAATCAGGCCAATATCCACGGCAAGCAGTTCATCGACTGCTTTTACGCTTATCACACCGGACTGTCCCCCAAGGAAGAGCTTTGGGAAAAGTCGAAATTCGAGAAATACACGCCCGACAATCTGTATAATGATCTGTTCATCGACGGTCCGGATGATATTGCCATCTTCCAGACCACCGCGCTCAACGATTTCTACAAGACCGGCTTTGGCTGCATCAAGCGCACAACCGAGATTGCCAAGAAGTATCCAAACCGCTTTATCGTCAATGGAACGTTCGATCCGCGCCACGGCGAAAAGGCGCTGGAATGGATTCATTTCATGAAAGAAACCTACGACATCAAGGGCGTGAAGGTCTACACTGCAGAATGGAATGGGGCGTCCAAAGGATTCAAGCTGAATGATCCGGACGCTTACCGGTGCTTTGAGCTGTGCGACAAGCTGGGCATCAAGAACATTCACGTTCACAAGGGCCCGACGATCATACCGCTGAACAAGGATGCTTTCGATGTCCATGATGTTGATTATGCCGCGACCGATTTCCAGAACCTGAACTGGATCGTGGAACATTGTGGACTGCCCAGGCTGGACGATTTCTGCTGGATCGCCACGCAGGAAACCAATGTCTATGCCGGACTTGCCGTCGCCATGCCATTCATCCACTCGCGCCCGCGTTATTTTGGCGAGGTGATGGCCGAATTGTTGTTCTGGATCGGACCCGAGAAAATCCTTTTTGGGTCGGACTATGCGATCTGGACGCCAAAGTGGCTGGTTGAGAAATTCTGGGCCTATCAGATTCCCGCGGATATTTCCGCCGAACGTGCCGGAGTGCAACTGACAGACGAGATCAAGGAAAAGATCCTCGGACTGAATGCGGCACGACTGTACAATATCGACATTGCGGCACGCAAAGCAGAGTTTGCGATGCAGCCTATGTCGATTGCGGCAGAGTGACGGCGATGACGGAAGATGGACGACTGGCGCAGATTTGGGCGCAACTTGATCTGGTGATGGACCCGGAACTGGACGAGCCTGTCACCGACATGGGCTTTGTCGAAGGCGTCACGGCGGATGCGGCGGGTGGCGTCGACGTCACCTTCCGGCTGCCGACCTATTGGTGTTCGCCCAACTTTGCCTTTCTGATGGCGCAGGGGATCAAGCGCGAGGTCGAATTGCTGCCTTGGGTCGTTCAGGCCCGGGTGCACTTGCAAGACCATATGTCTGGCGCAGAGATGAGCGCTGCGGTCAATTCGGGCGGCCATTTTTCCGACGTGTTCAACGAATTGACCAAGGGCGAGGACCTGACCGCATTGCGCGAAAAGTTCGACCTCAAGGCGTTTCAGCGTCGGCAAGAGGTGGTGATAAAGGCGCTGGTGGCCCAAGGTTTTGCGACATCCGCTCTTGTCGGGATGCCGCTGTCTCAGTTGCAGCGCATCACCCTGACGGACCCCGAAGCGGCAAAACAGAAGCAGCGTTATCTGACCTTGCTTTTGGCCAAGCGCATTGCCGTGGACCCGGCTGATCTGGCCCTTCCGACCTATCAGGGTGCGGCCCTGACGGTCGAGGGGTTTGCCGATCACATGGCCCTGCTACGGTCGGTGCGGATCAACATGGAGTTTTCCGGCTCGCTTTGCCGGGGGCTGAAACGAAACCGATACATGGAACTTGTACCCGGCGCGGACGGGCTGACGTTGATGGATTTCATGCCATCGATCGATGTCGGACCACCCCACACGCAGGCAAAACACTGCGGCTGACCCGGTCCGGGTAACCCGGAACAACTGGGCCGAACCCATAACAAACCACCGGCCCCGGCCGAAGGAGGAATCATGCCTAAACTGATCATTCACGGCAACGAAGCCCGCGCCGCCCTTGCGCGTGGTGTGCAAAAGCTGGCCGCTACCATTGAAAGCACGCTCGGCCCGCAGGGCATGAACGCGATGATCGACCGTCCGATCGGCACGCCTTTGATCAGCCGCGACGGTGTGTCGATTGCCTCCGAAATCGAGCTGTTCGACCGTTTCGAAAACATGGGCGCCCAAGTGGTGCGCGAAGTGTCTATGCAGACCAATGACGTCGCAGGCGACGGCACCACCACTTCCATCGTGCTGGCCAATGGCATGATCCAGTTGGGGGCCAATCTGATCGAAAAGGGTGCCAAGGCGGTTGAACTGTGCCGGGGCATCGACAAGGCGGTTGCTGCCGTGACCGTGGCCCTGCGCGCCGCAGCCAAACCCGTCACCGACCAGGCAACCCTGACCGCCGTGGCCCGCATCTCGGCTTCGGATGCCGCACTGGGGGATCTGGTGGCCGAAGCCTTTCACCGCGTTGGGGCGCGGGGGGTCATTTCGACCGATTATGGCCTTGGTGCCAAAACCGAACTGGTTGTCGTTGACGGAATGTCCTTTGACCGTGGCTACATCTCGCACCACATGGTCACCGACGCCGAGGCGATGCGCGCCGTTCTGGTCCATCCCTATATCGTGCTGACCGACATCAAGATGAAGACCGCCGACCAGTTGGACAGTGCCAAGCGCATCGCAGCCGAGGACAAGCGCCCGCTCTTGGTGATCTCGGAAGAAACCTCTCCCGAGGTGCTGCTGTCGCTGCTGGGCAAAGGCGCGCCCGGCAAATATCTCGTCGTGCATCCGCCGGAGTTCGGCCACTGGCGCAAGTCGATGATGGAGGATCTGGCGATCCTGACCGGCGGCAAGGTGCTGGCCCGCGATCTGGGCGACCGGCTTGAGGACATCACCCGCGAGCATCTGGGCAGTGCCGAGCGTGTGGATGCAACCCAATCCGACACCGTGATCATTCGTGGCGAGGGCGACCCCGCCATGATCGCCGCCCGTCGCGCACAGGTTCAGCGGTTGTATGAAGCGGCCCCGCCGAACATCGACAAGGACAAGCTGCAGGAACGTCTGGCCAAACTGTGTGGCGGCACTGCGATGATTCTGGCCGGTGGAGTTACTCCGGTTGAACAAAAGCGCACTGTCCAGTTGATCGAGGACGCTTTGAATGCGGTGCGCGCGGCCCATGATGAAGGCGTCATCGCAGGGGGCGGCGTTGGCCTTGCCCGGGCCGTGCCTGGGCTGGATACGCTGGTGTCAGAGGTTTCGGGCGATCAGCGCAAGGGGGTGCAACTGGTGCAATCCGTGCTGACCCTGCCTTTGGCCCGTATTGCCTTCAACGCGGGAGCCGAACCCAACGAAGTGGTGGGCCGGGTTCGGGCGCTGACAGGCGATCACGGCTACAACGCCGCCACCGGGGTTTACGAAGACCTGATGCTGGCCGGCGTCATCGATCCGATCCGGGTGACCGTTGCCGCCCTCGCCAATGCGGGTTCTGTCGCCACGCTGATTCTGACCACCGACACCCTGGTGGCCGATTTGCGCGAAGATGAAGACCCGACCGCCGCGCGGGCGTTGGGCGGTGGCGCGGAACTTCTGGGCCGCAAGTAATTCAAGCAAAAGCAGAAAGCCAGCACCATGAAAGCCGCAAGACTTTACCAATATGACCCCACTATGAACGTGCAGCTTAAGATCGAAGACGTCAAGGCGCCGACCATCAAAGGCCCCAATGAGGTGATCGTAAAGGTTGGTGCCGCGGGTCTGTGCCGCACCGATCTGCACATCATCGAGGGGATCTGGCAGCCGATCATGGACGGCGACGGCCACCTCTTGCCCTACATCATGGGCCACGAAAACGCCGGTTGGGTCGAGGATATCGGCTCGAACGTCACGTCGGTCAAGGTCGGCGACACCGTCATCTGCCACCCGCACCGCACCTGCGGCATCTGCCTTTCGTGCCGCTATGGCGATGACATGCACTGCGAACACAGCCTGTTTCCGGGGCTGGGTCTGGATGGCGGCTTTGCCGAATATTTCCTGACCTCGGAACGCAGCCTGATCAAGCTGAATCCCAACGTAACACCGCTGGACGTGGCGCCGATGGCTGATGCCGGGATCACCGCCTACCGCGCGGCGAAAAAGGCCGCCAAGAACCTGCGCCCCGGCGCCTATTGCGTCATCGTCGGCGTCGGCGGCCTTGGCCACATCGCGCTGCAATGCCTGCACGAAATCTCTGGCTGCCGGATCATCGCGGTCGACCGCGAACCTGCCGCACGGGCGCTGTGCAAGGAACTGGGGGCCGATTTCGTGCTGGATGGCGGCCCGAACATCATCGCGGAAATCAAGGAAATCACGAAGGGCGGCGCGCAGGTCGTGATTGATTTCGTGGGTGAGCTTGGCGTCGAAAACCTGTGCTGGCAGATGGTCCGCCCCGGTGGCGAGTTGATCATGGTTGGCTACGGCGGCAAGATCGAAGTGCCGACCGCCCATCTGGTGATCAACGAGATCAACATCGGCGGCAGCCTGGTCGGCAACTTTACCGAACTGGTCGAACTGATGGAGCTGAACGCCGACGGCAAGGTCAAGATGCATTACTCGGAATACAGCCTCGACAACATCAATCAGGCACTCAGCGACTTCAAGGCCCGCAAATTCGCCGGGCGCGGCGTGATTGTGCCGTAGTGCGGCCTGATTTTCAGCGGGCAACCAGATGACAGGGAGCGGAGAATGGAAAACAAGATGATGTCAAAGGCCGGTGCGGATGACCGACGTGCACCCGCTCTTTCACCGGATACCTTGATCCGGCTGATTTATCGCAGTCATAGCCGTTTGCCGGGATCGGGGCTTGACGCACAACAAGATGGTCTGGCGGATATATTGCGCGTGGCCCGGGCCAACAACGCCGCGGCGCACGTAACTGGAGCGTTGGTTCTATATGACGACTGGTTTGCACAGGTTCTTGAAGGTCCCGAAGCGGCGGTCAGCGCGCTGTTTGCCAAGATCAAGGCGGATGCGCGGCATGACCGGATAGAGCTTGATCAATCGCAGCCAGCACCGGCGCGGCTGTTTGCACATTGGGGCATGGCCATTATTGCAGAACACCATCAGCCGGACATGCCGCTGGTTTCGACCACCGGGGGTCTGTCACAAGGCGCGCCTTGGCGGATATCGCCTGATCAGGAGAAGGTTCTGACCCGGTTGCGCGATCTTACGCGAGGATATGGGCGCGGCTCATAGCCGTTACCCGATTACCGGGAGGACAGCAGAATTTGACCATGGGTGTGCTTTGCACCGAGTTTAAGGGCGAGATGTGCTGGCATAGATATGGCGCTACCTTTTTGCCCCGCTCGCCGGTGGTTTGGTTGCGGGCTTTTTGTGCAAGGCGGGTGCCGTGACCCTCGCCACCTTCGCGCCGGTCGTATGACGCCTGCCATTGACATCCGGGGAAAAGGGCAATCCTGCCGGCGCTGGCTTTCCCCCGGCTTCGACCACCAGTGCAAAACATAAAACAGCCAGAGCACGGGACACCCGCAGCTTTGGCATCATAGGGGGAATTCATGGACGTCATCACGGGATTGGCCGTTTCCATCGGCCTGTTGGGGGCGGTTGCAACCTGGTTGTTCCTGACCTTGGGCACCATCCAGATCTGGATCGGGTTCATCGGTTGGGCAAGCTTTTACCATTGCGGCGGCGGGCTGGACGGACTGCGCAAATCGGTCGGTGCAAACCTGTGGGGCGTTGTGATGGCGACCATAGCGCTGATCCTGATCACCCAGGTCAATCTGGGGTTGCCGGGCGTGCTGTGGCCCTCGATCGTGGTCGGGGTCACCGCATTCATTCTGGTGCTGGGTGCCAAGTTCGAACCGTTCGGGGTTATTCCGGCAACGGTCTATGGCTACGCCTCGACCGCTGGTTACGGGCTGTTGTCGGGAGCGTCGGTTACCACGATCAACCTGGCCAATCCGGCGATCTGCGTGGCGATCTCACTGGTAATTGGCGGATTGTTCGGCATCGTGTCGCAAAGGTTCGCCGCGATGATCACCGCGAAATCCTGAACCCAGACCCAAGGCCAGAGCGTATCGCCCCGGCCTTGGGCCCTTTGCCGTGCGGGCCAGCCAATTCTTGCGCTCTATGCCGTGCGGGCCAGCCCCGCCTTGACACGACGCAGCGGGATCGAGCTTTCGATCGAGGCGACCCCCGGCACCTTGGTAAACTTCCCGACCAGAAACCGTTCGAAATCGGCAAGCCCGCGAGTGGCGATCCGCAACAGATAATCGCGGTTCCCGGTCATCAGCCAGCAGTCCACCACTTCAGGAAAGCCGCTGATCGCCGCCTCGAATTTGGCCAATGAGTCGTCAACTTGCTTGTCCAGCTTGACCGAGACGAATACCGCAAAGCCATAGCCCAGCGCCACTTCGTCGATCAGCGCCGCATAACCGGTGATGACGCCGTATTCCTCCAGAATTCGCACCCTTCGGGCGACCGGCGACGGGCTGAGGCCGACCGTCTCGCTGATCTCGTTGATCGTGGCGCGACCATTCTTTTGCAGGCTGCGCAGGATAGCCATGTCAAGCTGATCGGTGTTGGCCTCTTTCATCACGATTTTCCAATTTTTTGGCGGATTACGCTATCATATGCCTTGATCAATGCACAAAAGAAGGAAAATCACGCGACTTTCCAGATTATTATGCGGCAAGACCCAGACGTGAGGATCCCATGCCGCAGACCCACCTGAAAACCATCGAACAGCGCCTGTTGTGGTTGTCGCACTGGATGATCCACCATGCCAACCACATCCGCCCCAAGGCCGATGGCATCAAGGTAGGCGGCCATCAAGCATCGTCCGCCTCGATGGTTTCAATCATCACGGCGCTCTACTTCTCCGCTCTGCGGCCCGAGGATCGTGTCGCCATCAAACCCCATGCCGCGCCGGTTTTCCACGCCATGCAATACCTGATGGGCAACCAGACGCTTGAAAAGCTGCAAAACTTCCGTGGTTTTGGCGGCGCGCAAAGCTATCCCAGCCGCACCAAGGACAGCGACGATGTCGATATCTCGACCGGGTCGGTTGGCCTCGGCGTCGCCATCACCACTTTCGCAGCCCTCGTCCAGGACTACATCAAGGCCAAACCGTGGGGTGCCGCCTTGCCTGCGGGTCGCATGATCGCCCTCGTCGGTGATGCCGAACTCGACGAGGGCAACATCTATGAGGCCCTGCAGGAAGGCTGGAAAAACGGCCTGCAAAACTGCTGGTGGATCATCGACTACAACCGCCAATCGCTGGACGGTGTCGTCCATGAAGGGCTGTGGAGCCGGATCGAGCGCATCTTTGACACCTTTGGCTGGGATGTCGTGCGGGTGAAATACGGCCACCTGCAACACGAGGCCTTTGCCGAACCCGGCGGCGAGGCTTTGCAGCGATGGATCGACTCCTGCCCCAACCAGCTTTACGCCGCCTTGACCTTCATGGGCGGTGCAGTATGGCGCGACCGGCTGCTGAACGATCTCGGCGACCAGGGCCCGGTCACCGCCCTGATCGCCCGCCGAAGCGACGCCGCCCTCGCCGCCCTGATGGAAAACCTTGGCGGCAACTGCGTGCACACCATGGCCGAAGCGTTTGAAGCCATAACCCACACCCGCCCGACCTGCGTTCTGGCCTACACGATCAAAGGTTGGGGCACGCCGATTGCGGGCCACAAAGACAACCACGGCGGGTTGATGACCAAAGCGCAGATGGCCGGCTGGCAGCAGCACATGGGCGTGCCGGTAGGTCAGGAATGGCACAAATTCGCCACCGTCCCCGACCCCGCCGACCTGCAAGACTTCCTGAACCGAACCCCGTTCTTCCAAAACGGCCCCCGCCGCTTCAGCGATGCCGTCCTGCCCGTCCCCGCCATCACCCTCCTCTCGGAGCGTGAGATTTCCACCCAGATGGCGTTTGGCAAGATCCTTGATGACCTCGCCAAAGGCGGCAGCTCCCTGTCGGACCGCATCGTCACCACCTCACCTGACGTGACCGGCACCACCAACCTCGGCCCGTGGGTCAACCGCCGCAAGCTGTTCGCCCGCATTGCGCGCCCCGATACTTTTCAAGATGAGAAAATCCCCTCCACCGCCAAGTGGGAGTTCACCCCCGAAGGCCAGCACATCGAACTTGGCATTGCCGAGATGAACCTGTTCTTGCTGCTGGGTGCCGCCGGTCTGTCACATTCCCTGTTTGGCAAACGCCTGATCCCCATCGGAACCGTCTATGACCCCTTTATCGCCCGCGGTCTGGATGCCCTGAATTACGCCTGCTATCAGGACGCTCGCTTCATCATCGTCGGCACCCCTTCTGGCATCACTCTCGCCCCCGAGGGTGGCGCGCACCAGTCGATCAGCGCCCCGCTGATCGGCCTTGCCCAGGATGGTCTTGCCGCCTTTGAGCCCGCCTTTGCCGACGAACTGGCCATAATCCTGCAGTGGGCCCTTGGCTATCTGCAACGCGACGGCGCAGGCGACCCGGACGAGCGGACGTGGCTGCGCGACGAAACCGGCGGTTCTGTCTATCTGCGGCTGTCTACCAACCCGATTGATCAGCCCGGCAAGCGCCACGACGATGCCTTCCGCCAAGGCGCCATCGACGGTGCCTATTGGCTGCGCAAACCGGGGCCGAATTGCGATGCGGTGATTGCCTATCAGGGCGTCATAGCCCCCGAGGCGATCCGCGCCGCAGGGCTTATCGCCGAAAGCTGCCGTGATGTCGGCGTGCTGGCCGTCACCTCTGCCGACCGCCTGAACGCCGGTTGGACGGCGGCGCAGCGGGCCAGAGCGAGCGGCAGACTTGAGGCCGAGTCGCATGTCGAATTCCTGTTGCACGATTTGCCCAAGGATTGCCAACTTGTCACCGTGATCGACGGGCACCCGGCAACATTGGCGTGGCTGGGCGCGGTGCACGGCCACCAAACCATTCCGCTGGGCGTGGAGCATTTCGGGCAAACTGGCACGATCGGCGATCTTTATCGCCATTTCAAAATATCGGCGGACAGCATTGTCGCAGCGGGTATCGGGCTCAAGACAAGGCGGCGGTCGTGCAAGACAACGGGAGTTCAGTGATCATGAGGCGGCAAAGTAGCGTCAGATATCTTGACGCCCGACCATTCGTCCATCTTTTGGGACCGTGATCAGAAGGTGCTGGCATCTACCGCCCCCCAAACACTGGCCGGGATGAAAACCCATGGTGCAGGCCGGCTCATTGCGACACAGTTCGGCGATGGACCGGGCCCAAGCCCGATCATCCAGACGCACCGGACCTCTTGGGGTCTGAGTGGCAGCGGAACAGAAAACCTAGAGAAGGATCGCGGCGATAGCCGATTTGTTAGTAACTCCCAAGCACCCCAGCCGATAACGGGTTTTTGTCAGTTTGATTTGGGTCTCCTTGGCCATTGGGCGCCTTAATTTTTGTGTGTGGTCGGAATTTCATGGCGCTGTGATGATTTCTCTGAATC
>Ga0209702_10009982_pt1 | contig 10343 bp, 7 predicted proteins | sample FRY01_FD_187210 | JGI IMG/M metagenome (GOLD analysis project Ga0209702, IMG submission 187210) | Freshwater microbial communities from Lake Fryxell liftoff mats and glacier meltwater in Antarctica - FRY-01 (SPAdes) (version 2) | ecosystem: Environmental > Aquatic > Freshwater > Ice > Glacier...
CATCATCCTCATCATCGTCGTCATCATCATCATCGTCGTCATCATCATCGTCGTCATCATCATCATCGTCATCATCGTCGTCGTCATCATCATCGTCATCATCATCATCATCGTCGTCATCATCGTCATCATCGTCGTCGTCATCGTCATCATCATCGTCATCGTCGTCGTCATCGTCATCATCATCATCATCATCATCGTCGTCATCATCATCATCATCATCGTCGTCGTCATCATCATCGTCGTCATCATCATCGTCGTCGTCATCATCATCATCGTCATCGTCATCATCGTCATCATCGTCATCATCGTCCCCAACAATTGGGTCTTCTACCGGCATACGTTCATCAATTTTATCTGGTACATTGTTGCTGACAACCCCTTCTTGCTGCGGAATAGGCTTGTCTTGAGTTATCCTTACACCTATCTGAGCTTCTGCTGGATTTATTTTTACAGGGATTATACTTGTGTCAGGTAATTGAACCCTTACCCCAATTAATTGATCATCTTGATCTACAGACCCTTCTTCAGCATTTCTAGCTTCTTCAGGTTTTTTACTAAATTCTTCTAGAGACGGTATGCTTATTCCAGAACCTTTTGTAAAATTCAGCTCTAGTGACGTATCTTGTCTTTTAACACCAGCACCCTCATGATCTACAGTGGCGCCCCTCGTGTCATCCTCGGTTGCCAATAAATCTTCAACACTTCTTTCTTTGTCATCGGCTTTGAGTTTCGTAGCACTCAAGTCTTTTTTATCCACTTCACCCAGTCTATCAAAATGGTCAAATTGCTCCCTATTGCCTTGCCCAGGACCAGTCTTATTGCCATTACTAGATTGAAAATCAGCCATATATGCCTTCCATTAAATATCAATTAATTTAATATTTATTAATTAATTACACGCTTTTTGAATCGGGTCATTATCTTAATTAATAATACCTTTACCCGAGCATATCTCTATAGGCTTTAGTTGTTTTTGTAATGTATTTAAGCAATTTTTGGTAGCTGTGTGGCTATTTGGAGAAAAAGATTATTCTATCTTGCGACTTCATTATTCCAATTATCATAAGGATATTTGCCCATGTTTGGATAACCCATAATCCATAATTTAAATCAGTAAACGTAAAGCTAACCACAAACTGAAAAAGAGTACAAACACCGCTTGAAAAAAGCACGACACGAATGCAATCTTTTAAAGTTGATTTACTTTTACTAAGGTAAGAAATAATGAACACCACAACAATCATAAAGCTCTTTTCAAGCAAAGTGTTGATAAAAATCATGATCGTAGCGACTGGAAACACAATGTATATAAGCATAGTTGGAACTTTTTTAAATAAAGGTACCAAACTAGATTTTATATTTTCTTTAGTTATAATTTGGGATTCTGAACCAAAAATTTGAATATATTCTACTGGTAATGTGTTCCTTATTTTCCCATCAGAACCACTAAAATTAATAATTATTTGATCTTTCATTAATAAAATGGGTACTTGTGTTTTTTCATTATGAGAAAGTTTACCAGAAGGATCAATTGCAAGTAATTTTATATTATCTATATCATATATAAATGAAGGAAGATCTTCATCAACCGAAATGTCTTTTCCGTTGTAGTTTATTGTTGGTAATTGGCGTATCATATAATCAATATTTACTACGCTTTCTGAAATAACATCCTCAGCTAAATATTTTTGAATTTTGTCCACGTAAACCACAAATACCATATTACAAAGCAAAGAAGAAATAATTGATAAAGTAAGTATGTATTTTGTTCCATAACCTTGATACGAAGAAAATACGTCTTGGTAAAACTTTGCTGAACTGACAGATAGCCATAAATTTTTCGCAAGGCTTTTTATAAAAATTGTTAGGGTTGAAACTAGTGTTGTCATAATATTTTATTTAGTTTAAGATCCTGCTAAATTATTTTATTGATTGGACATTATAGTGAACGGGACGAAAAAGCAAAATTATTCATTAGATCAACTAAGCGATTGCATAAAAATTCTTTCAGCAGACGCCGTGGAGAAAGCAAAATCAGGACACCCTGGGTTACCCCTTGGTTTTTCTCAAGTCATGACGTGCCTTGCATTCGAATTCCTTAAATTCAATCCCCACGACTCTAAATGGTTCAATCGCGATAGACTTGTTTTGTCTGCTGGTCATGGTTCTATGATGTTATATTCATTCCTTTACTTAACAGGATATAAGGATTTTCCTTTAAATGATATTAAAAATTTTAGGCAATTATATTCTAAAGCAGCAGGACACCCAGAAAATCATTTATTTGAAGCAATAGAAACAACTACTGGCCCACTAGGGCAAGGTCTTGCAAATTCAGTTGGTATGGCTATTGCAGCCAAAAAATACCAAGCTGAATTGGGAGATAATATATGCAATTATAAAACATATGCAATAGTTGGAGACGGCTGTTTGATGGAAGGTATTTCTTATGAAGCACTCTCAATCGCTGGACACTTGAAACTGAACAATTTAATTGTACTTTTCGATGATAACGGGATATCTATTGACGGCAAAGTTAGCTTAGCAGTGTCAGAAAATCATTTAATGAAACTTGAAGCATTTGGATTTAATGTTGCTTCGGTAGATGGTCATGACACCACGCAAATTTGCCAAGCTTTGAGTGACGCGCAATTATCTGATAAACCAAGTTTCATTGCTTTTAAAACAAAAATTGGCAAAGGAACAAAGGACAAAGAAGGAAGCGAAAAATCACACGGATCCCCTCTTGGACCAGATGAGATTCAACATCTTAAGAGTAACATAAGTTTTGCTGGAGAAGAATTTTTTATACCCGAGGATATCAAGCAATTATGGGAACAAGCTTGGTTACGGAATCAAGCCGAGTACAGCTCTTGGCAAGAAGAATTTGCTGCACTTTCATCGGCGCAAAAAGCCTATATCAACAAAGCCAAAATCACTCTTCAAAAAGATATTCCTACGCCAACTAAACCAGAGGCTACAAGAGTTTCCTCGGGAAGAATAATTGAATCTTTATTGCAAAATGAAAATAAAACAATCGTAGGGTCCGCTGACTTAGCTAGTTCAAATGTATTAACAAACCAGGCATGTAAAGTAATTAACTCAAAGGATTTTAGTGGAAATTTTATTCACTACGGAGTACGAGAAAACGCAATGGCAGCTATTATGAATGGGCTAGCTTTGTCTAATTTTCTACCCATTGGCGGAACATTTTTTGTCTTTTCAGACTATATGAGACCTTCAATTCGTTTAGCTGCATTAATGGGATTGCCGGTAATTTTTGTCATGACTCATGACTCCATAGGTGTCGGAGAAGATGGCCCTACACACCAACCCATTGAGCATCTAGCCTCTTTTCGCGCAATGCCCAATATTGATGTATTTAGACCAGCTGATTTTATTGAAGTAAAGGAGTGTTACGAAATCGCACTTAAAAATACTACAAATCCTTCAATGATTGTACTATCAAGACAAAACGTACCTCAAATAAGGATAGACTCAGACAAAAACCAATCAGAAAAAGGCGGATATATTATTTCAGAAGCTCGTAAGCCTAAATCAATAGATTTTACTATATTCTCTACAGGATCCGAAGTAAGTCTGTCTATGGAAGTACAAAAAGTACTCGAGGCACAAGATTTGTCAGTACGTATTTGTTCAATCCCATGTTTTTCAACTTTGTTGAGACAAGGAAAAAATTACCTTCATGAGCTCCAAGGAAACGCTAAGGACCTGGTTGCAATTGAAGCTGCAAGTAGTTTCGGTTGGTCTAGTATTATCGGCTTGGAGGGAATATTTTTTGGACTTGATACATTCGGAGCTTCTGCGCCAGCAGAAAAGCTTTATGAGCACTACGGTCTTAACTCTAGCATCATTTCACAAAAACTTTTATCTCATAAAAAAACGTGATTTTTTGTTAAGATAAGTAGCTCAAACAGGTTTAGTTACCATCAAAATAAAGATAGTAGTTAAACTAATAAAGGCTGGCCAACCTAATAAAAACCAACATTTGAATAATTTATAATATTCAGCAGGTAGCTCTTCGTTATTTGCATAAGCTTTTAAAGCTAAATTTCTTAATCTGATTTGAATCCATATCACTGGCAACCAACAAATCACAGAGATAGAATACCCTACATAAGTTAAGACTAGCCATAATTCATCAAAGTCATAGCCCATTATCTTGATTAAAATTACACCGCTAATTGGCTGAATAATAACGCTTGGAGTAGTAAATATAAAATCAGCAATAACAGTAGTTTTAGCCGCGTAGGTCTTTGCCGCCAAGTCTCCTGTTTTATTAGCCCACCACATAAAAAAGGCAATCCCTATTCCAGTCCCAAATAGAATTGTAGAAGTGATTATGTGTATAATTTTAACAAATAGGTACCAGTCCATCATTTATCACTTTCTATTGCTAAGATAACTAGAGTAAGAAGTATAACTGGAATATTTTTAGTAAGCGAACCAAGCGGCTCTAACCACAATACCGGGTCAAAGAATGTTAGCACCAGAGTATATCCAATTATAACTGAAATTTGTATCAAGCAAGTTATAGTTATCTTTCGTTTAACTATTAGAAATATTCCAAGCATTATATCAAGCAAACAGGTGGCATAAAATATGACTGATGCAAATGATTCAGCGAAACCTAAATTCTCTATTATCCTTATTCCATTTTTAGAAGATACCAACCCAATAATTCCAGAAGCTATCCAAAACAAGCTGAGTACCCATTTTAGAAGAGGCTTGAGTAAAAACAACCTAGCGTGCCATAACGACTGAACAGTAAGCGGATCACAAGATAAACCTAGGTGAAAAGTTTTTGGAACGACCGATGTAAATTCAATAAAATCTTTTTTATCTGCTATATTAGGGTGCATCATCATCTTGTATGACGTGCTGTTTAAAGGACCCCTCCCAATTTTATCTGCTATCCACACCATTAATTCGATAAATATCAGAGGAATCTTAATAATAAGAGCCGGTGATAGACCCATCCACTCTCTGAAACTAACTAATATATCTTTAACAGCTACAACTTCAGGACCAACAATTTTGAGCGTTCTTTTAATTTCACTGTCTCTTTTTGCACAATGCAAAACTACATTCGTTAAATCACTCATGTGTATTGGTTGGAATTGCTGTGATCCATCACCCATAAGAAAAATAAAATATGGAATGGAAGCAAGACCTCTTAGTAGAGACGTCCCTCCATAACAACCACTTGCATACACCAACGATGGTTGTAATATCACCCAATCAATAGTGGTAATAGTTTGAAGATAATTATCCGTTGCCTTCTTGGTGATAGAGTAGTCAGTAGTTTTTTCATCATCTATTCCAAGCGCGGATATATGAATAATTCTTTTTACTTTAGCTTGCTCACAAGCCTCAAAAAGGGCTTGAGGACCTTTTATGTGTACATTATCTATTTTGTTGTCACCGCTAGAATTTAATACTCCAGCTACATTCACAACAACATCAATATTTTCTAGCTTTTCAATCCAGCTTTCTGGTGTTATATCTACATTAAAATCACAGGCAACAACTTGGGCTAAAGGAAATCTTCCTTTAGTTTTTTCTACATCTCTTACGCAACAAACAACCTGATGATTATCGTTTAAAAATGATGCAGCAATATAGGAGCCAATAAAACCGCTTGCTCCAACTATTAATACTCTCAATTTGATTACTTATGGGTACAGAAAAAATGTTACCTTATGATTATCTCCTTATGGTAATTTGGAAGCAATATGTAAGTATTTTTAAAACTATAAAATAACAACAAATCGTGATATATATACTGGTCGTTTTTAAGATATAGATTTCAAGATAATAAGGCCTAAAGTCTTTAGTTACAAAGAAGAAACGGCTTGAGTTGTTGTAATTAATCTGGGAAAGGTAAATGCATCTCACCGTCTCTCCTTGTTATCTACTCCTCCTTAGCTTTCGCTAGAACTGCACACACTAGGATAACCTGCATCAGTAAAAGAATAAATTGTTAACTTCAGGTTACGGATATAAGCACCATACTTACATCTTAAGTTTAATGCTAACAGCATAAAAACTTACTGTCTAGTAAAAAAGATCATTTTTTCAAAAAATTTAAATTTTAGGTTGTGTAGTTTTTACTAAGTATATAATCCGCGATGGAGTTAGTTAAGAACCAGTTATAACAGGATAACATTAGTTATTAATAAAAGAGCACTTTAAATTTATAGTTTATAGTTCTTGCAGAAATTCTTCTAGCTCTTTTATAGTTGAAATACTAAATGTTTTAAAATTATGGGGTGATTTTTTAGCCAATCCAGTAAGTACCTTTCCAGGTCCAATTTCCACTAGCTCTGTTATACCTAGAGAGTTAAACTCATCCATAGTTTCACGCCATTTGACGGCGCCACAAATCTGCTCTAATAAATTTTGTTTAATTTGATTGGAATTTGTTTCGGCTTTAGCAGTTACATTACAAATCAAAGGAACTTTGGGCTGCATAAATTCAATACCAGAAAGAGCTTGTTTCATTGGCAATTCTGCAGCTTTAATTAGACTTGAGTGAAAGGGAGCACTAACATTAAGCTTTATTGCTTTATAACCAGTATCTTTAAGAATAGCAACTACCCGATCAACATTATATTTATGACCACTTATAACAATTTGTCCCTCAACATTATCATTTGCTATTTGACAAACTCCATGATCAACCACTGCATCTAGCATCTCTTGAAGTTTTGCCGCAGTAATACCAATACATGCAGCCATTGCTCCTTCACCTTTTGGTGAAGCTTCTTGCATAGAGGTAGCTCTTATTTTTAATAACATAGAAGTATTTTCAAGACTAATTGCATCAACAGCACAAAGGGCGCTGTATTCGCCCAAAGAGTGACCAGAAACGACTTTACAAAGCTCTTCGACCTTTTTACCCGATTTTTCAAGTAATACTTTTAAAATAGCAACTGAGGTGGCCATAATCGCTGGCTGGGTATTTGTTGTAATTGACAAAGCCTCTGTTGGACCATTAAAGATAATGTCACTCAGTTTATAGCCCAGCTCATCATCCACAGATTCAAAAACTTGTCTTGCTGTATTTTCAGTATCAAAAAAATCTTTACCCATTCCGATGCTTTGAGATCCTTGACCAGGGAAGATAAATGCTCTATTCATAATTATAGTGTAAATTAATTATTTATTTTATTTCTTCTGATTATGAGAATTCTTTCTGTACTGTCAATTATTTTAACAATCTTCTTCACACAAACAACAATTCTTGCTCAGGAAACTAGCGAATCAAAAGTATTTAAATTGATAAAACAGAAAGACTGGCAAAATGCACTTAATTCCTCAAGCAAGGCTAATAACCCTGCTCTTAAGAAAATTGTACTTTCGCAACAATTTCTTGATTCCAACTATTCTGGCAATAGTTTTGAAAAAATAATCCAGTTTTTACAAGAAAATCCTGGATGGCCTCAAGAAGCTGGATTGAGAGTCAGCGCCGAGAATCTTTTAAATGATGCAACTAATAGCTCTTTAGTTTTCAAGTGGTTTCAAAGCAACAAACCTCTTACTGGTAGGGGCTACAAATATTATGCTCTTGCAGCGGCTAAGGTAATTAAAGACCCTCAAAAACTTTCTCCCATTATAAAAAAGGGTTGGCATAAGGGAAGTTTCTCTATACCAGAGCAGAAAGCCTATCAAACCAAATTTAAAAATTATCTTGATATAAAAGATCATATTAAAAAAATCGATAATCTTCTTTTTGCCGATAGTACCACAGCTGCTAAAAATAATTTATACCTAGTCGGCGCTGACTATAAGAAATCATTTGAAGCGCAAATTGCACTTATACAGAAAGGAAGCAATGCATTGGGTAGATTTGGTAATATCCCAAAGAAGAACTACACTCCTGGCTTAATTTATAGGTATGTCGAACTAAAAAAGAAAAATTTACCTTCTAGCTCAGAAATTGCAAATCTGATAATGATGGCAAAGTCAGATCCTGAAAACGCCGATAAATTTTGGAAAATACAATCCTATCTTGCACGTGAATACATTGAACATAAACGATATAATGATGCATATAAAATAGTTTCTTGCCACTTTACTGAGAACGCAGCTAACAAAAGTGATGCAGAGTTCTTAGCTGGCTGGCTATCTTTAAGGTTTTTAAATAAAGCTCAATTATCGCTTGGACACTTCCGTAGCTTTAATGAGGCTGTAAAAACTCCTATGAGTAAATCCAGAGGAATTTACTGGTTAGGACGGGCTCACGAAGCACTAAAAGATAAAGAAAAAGCATATAAGTTGTACAACTTAGCGGCGACAAAATATCCTTACACTTTCTATGGTCAAGTGGCCGCTTCTGAAATAGGAATGAAAAAGATGATTTTTCCTTCAGACATTAATCTAAAACAACACAAGGTAACCGTTTCAAACAATGCTAAAGTCCATATAGCAAAAGCAACATATCTTGTATCAAAGTACGGCTCAAACGCTCTTAGCCAGCTATATATAAAAGCAGCTATAGAAAAAGCAGAAAACACAGCAGATATTATAGACTTAGCTGCCCTACTGAGCACATCTGCAAATATTCACCACATGGCTTGGCTCACAAAATACGCCCTGCAAAAACATGTGTTGATCAAAAACTATGCTTTCCCAACTCCATATAAATCAGGAGCACAATTGCCATTAGAAAAAGCTTTAATGTATAGTATAATCAGACAGGAATCCGTATTTGATCAGCGCGCCATAAGCAGTGCTAATGCTATGGGCTTAATGCAGCTAATAAAAGGAACAGCATGTGATACAGCGAAATCTATTGGTGATGCCTGCGTTATTTCAAAACTAACCTCAGACCCATCATATAATATGAGACTTGGAAGTAATTATTTGAAACAACTAATCGAAAAATTTGATGGTTCTTATATTATGGCAATTGCGGCTTATAATGGTGGCCACGTCAAGAAATGGTTAGGAATCTACGGTGACCCAAGAGAAATGGACGACCCTAGAGATGTTCTGGACTGGATAGAATCAATACCATTCTATGAGACAAGAAATTATGTTCAGAGAGTGCTAGAAAATTTACAGATATATAGAAGTATATTAAACGAAAATAATGGTTTAAGAATAGTGCAAGATTTAGTATTAAACAAAAAGAAAGGTACAGGATGAGTAAATTTTCAGTCGGTGACATAGCTCCGAATTTTTCAATTAAAGTATCTGAAGATACAACCATTAACTTGGAGAGCCTCAAAGGTAAATATGTAGTATTATATTTTTATCCCAAAGACAACACACCTGGATGCACTATCGAAGCAAGAGACTTCAACTCTCTTAAAAAAGATTTTTCAGCTCTTGGTGCTGAAATAATTGGCGTATCAAAAGACCCGCTTGCTTCACATGATAAGTTTCGTAAAAACCATGATTTACAATTTCATCTTGGAACCGACACTAATGGAGATCTATGTGAAAAGTTCAGCGTTTGGGTAGAAAAGTCGATGTTTGGAAAGAAATACATGGGCATAGAAAGAGCTACATTTTTAATAGATCCAGAAGGAAAATTTGCTTATATCTGGCCTTCAGTCTCGGCTTTAGGACATGCAAAAGATGTTCTAAAAAAACTAAAAGAAATTAAGTAGTTTAGCTTTAATTTAAGAGAAAAAAACAAATAGCTGAGAAAAAAGTTAGGTGAATTATCAGGGCGCCGCTTTGACTCTGTTTATTGTTCTATTGTAACGCTATTAACCTCATTCTCTTTTCTATTCCATGTAAGGAAAAATAAATACGAACCTAGAAGCGCTGCTACTATAAAAAAGCTAAATGCCCCAAACCAACCAGTTTCATCAATCAGCCATCCAACACACACCCCTGAGAGTGCTGAGCCAACGTAGCCCATAGTTCCAACAAATCCATTCGCTGTTCCTATTGCTTTTTTTGAAGCAAAATCCGCTGATGCAACACCTACTAATACTTGTGGACCATACACGAAAAACCCAACTAAACTTAGCGCTATAGCACCAAACTGGTCATAACCAGACGGCATTTGCCAAAAAATAATCAGAGCTATAGCTAAACAAATCATGCATACTGCACCAACAGGTCCTCTTTGTCCTTTGAACACCCTATCTGACAACCACCCAGCTGCAAAACCTCCTAGCAACCCAGCAACTTCGTAACCAGCGACTTGCCATCCGGCATGCGTTAATGATATGCCCTTATGCTCCTTTAAAAATAAAGGCCCCCAAAATATAATACCAATTCTTACAATATAAATGCATATATTAGCAAAACTTATGTACCACATATTTCTATTGATAAAAACCTTACGAAAAATTTCG
>Ga0209702_10009992_pt1 | contig 10337 bp, 11 predicted proteins | sample FRY01_FD_187210 | JGI IMG/M metagenome (GOLD analysis project Ga0209702, IMG submission 187210) | Freshwater microbial communities from Lake Fryxell liftoff mats and glacier meltwater in Antarctica - FRY-01 (SPAdes) (version 2) | ecosystem: Environmental > Aquatic > Freshwater > Ice > Glacier...
CGCCAAGGTGGATGCGGAATTCCTGGCGGACCGGGGGTGGAAATCGAACTTCCTGGTGAACCTGGGGCACGGGGATCCGTCGGCGGAAAAGCCGCGGGGGCCGCGGTTCTGGTTCGATGAGACGTGTTTGATGCTGTAGAAGAAAGAGGTTCTTTTTTGTAAAAAAGAACCAAAAAACTTTCACCCTTTGCTCGCCAGCAAACTCCGCCTGATCGGGTGAGTTAGCGGATGCCCTGGTCGTAGAAGCGGCGCGGAGAAGGTGGGGCCGCCATGGACGACGCGGTGGCCGATGGCGCCGATCCCCTCCACTTGGCCGACCAGGCGCTCGCCGGGGCGGGCTGGTTCGATGGCGTCAACGGCGAACTTGAGGGAGGACGAGCCGGCATCGAGGACCAGGAGGTGGTCGTTCACGGCCAGCCGAGCCAGTCGCGGATGCCCTGGCCCATGACACGATCGAGGTCGGGGCCGTGGAGCCAGGGGAGTTCTTCGGTGAAGAGCGTGATGCACTGGCGCCAGGTGCAGGGCATGCGGGTGATGTCGGTGCCCCAGAAGAAGCGGTTCGGCCCGTAGGCGTCGAAGATGCGGTGCAGCGGGTCGTGGAGGTTGCGGAAGGGGTAGGGCTCGGTGGAATAGCCCGGCGCGCCGGTGGCCTTGATGGCGACGTTGGGCAGGCGGGCCAGCGCCAGAAGCGCGTCGAGATGCACCAAGGCCGCCTCGTCCTGGTTCAGCCGCAGCAGGCCGCAATGGTCGATGATGAGTTTGAGGCCGGGGTGGCGCTCGGCGATCTCGCGGAACTTGGGCAGCACGGGGCCGGCGAGCAGGGCGACGGGGATGGCGTGGCGCTCGGCCTCGGGCCAGATCCAGTCCATGGCGCCGGATTCGAACAGCGCGCGGGCGGCGGGATGGAGCGGGGCCCAGCGCAGGCCGAGCATGCCGGGCTGCTGGCGCCAGGTGGCGATGCGCGGGAGGTTGGCCTGCTCAGCGGCGGGGAAGCTGCCCAGGATGGCGAAGCGGTCGGGATGGGCGTGCACGGCGGCCTCGGCCACGGCATCGGCGTTCGGGTCCCAGCCCGGGGGGTGGATGATGGCGGAATGCACGCCGGCCTCGTCCATGGCGGCGAGCATCTCCGCGGCGGTGACCGAGGAGACCGGCCGGTGGTCCTGGCTGGGGGTGCCGGAGGACCAGATGTGGATCTGGGCGTCGGTGATGCGCATGATAGGATCTTTCAAGAAAGAGTCTTCTTTTTGTGAACAAAAAGAAGCAAAAAAACTTTATCCAATTTGGCGCCAGGCCAGGGTTTTCGGCGGGACCAAAGTGGTGAAAGTTTTTTGGTTCTTTTTTTCAAAAAAGAACATGCTTATTTTGCCTTGTCTTCCAGATACCCCATCAGCGCCTCCTTGAACGGCGGGATCGACTTATAGAGGGCCATTTCGGGCGGAAGCGCGCCGATGGCGCTGGCGAGGTCGGCGGCGGTCTGGCGGTCGGCGGCGAGGCGGCCGATCGGGTAGAGCTGGGTACGGATGCCGAACAGCACGCCGCCGATGCGCGGCAGCAGGCGCAGGGTCTGGCGTTCGACGCGCAGCCAGATTTTGTCCCCGGCGTTGGCGGCGGTGACATCGGGGTTGTGCTCGCGGCGGAATTTGCGGGATTCGGCGTAGAGGGCGGGGTCGTCGGTGATACCCCAGTTCAGGCGCACCACGAGCTTGCCGTCGCGCAGGTTGGGCATCAGACGATCGACCGGCTTGGCGAGGCGGTCGGCGTAGAACGGGACGCGGGTGTGGATGGTGGCGAGCTTTTGGCCGAGCTTTTCGGCGAGGCTCCAGCGGCTGGGGAAGCAGAGCACGGCGGCGTCGAGGATCGGCCCGTCGGGCGTGAGGCGCAGCAGGCAGAGGTCTTCCTGGACGAGGCGGCCGGCGACTTCCAGCGGGTCGTGCGGGAGGTCGCCGAGGGTCCAGGTTTCGTGGGTGAGGCGGTTGTGCAGCAGGGCGCCATCGCGGGCGAACCAGGCCGGGAAGCGGCGCGGGAGGAGCTCGGCCAGGATGTCCAGCACCTCCTGGCGGGCGGCCTCGCTGCCGGGGAGGGTGGCGAAGACATCCGCATGGCGGGTGGCGAGAAGGCGGCGGCGCTCGGCCATTTCCTCGGGGTAGTGTTCGTCGAGTTCGATCAGGTCGTCGGGCGGGGTGGCGACGAGGCCCATGGCCATGCGCCAGGGGCCGGGGTCGAAGCTGAGATGGATGGTCTGGCGGGGAAGGGCGATGGGGGCGTCCATGACTATTTTCCGGCGAGGGCCATGAGGGAGAGGATCTCGAAGGCCATCATGGCACCGATCTGGGCGGTAGTGGTGTTGGCGTCGTATTGCGGGGCCACCTCCACGACGTCGCCGCCGATCAGGTCGAGGCCGCGCACGCCGCGCAGGATGGCCTGCGCCTCGCGTGGGGTGAGACCGCCGACCTCCGGCGTGCCGGTGCCGGGGGCGCAGGCCGGGTCGAGGCCGTCGACGTCGAAAGTGATGTAGAACGGGCCGGTGCCGATGACGGCGCGGGCCTTGGCGATGACGGCGGGGAGGCCGAGCGTGTCGATTTCCTCGGCATGGATGACGGTCATGCCGGATTCGTACGAGAACTCGTAGAGCATCTCGGCCGCACCGCGGATGCCGATCTGGATGCAGCGCGCGGGGTCGAGCACGCCGTCGAGCACGGCTTGGCGGAAGGGGCCGCCATGGTGGAAGCGGCTGCCTTCGGCGGGGCCGGAGGTGTCGCAATGGGCGTCGATATGGACCATCCCGACGGGGCGGGTGCGCCCTCCAGGTCGATGAGATATGGCCTTGAGGATCGGGTAGCTGATGGAGTGGTCGCCGCCGATGGCGATGGGCTTCACGCCGGCGGCGGCGATGCGGGTGAAGAAGGCCTCGATGTCCTCGATCGAATCCGGCAGGGAGTAGCGGCTGCGGAAGGGAACGTCGCCGATATCGGCGATGGCGAGTTCCGCCCTGGGGGTGACGCGCAGCGCGTGGTGGTAGGGGCCGATCCGCTCGATGGCGCGCACGGCGCGGGGGCCGAGCCGGCTGCCGGCGCGGTTGGTGACGGCGAGGTCCATCGGCACGCCGACCAGGGCGACGTCCAGCCCGGCGAAATCGGGCAGGTCGGGCGCATCGGGGCGGTACGGGGCATCGAGCAGGGTGGAGATTCCGGCATAGGGCAGCGGGCGGCGGCCGGCCGTGTTGAAGGCGGCGTCGGCGGCGCGCCGGAGGTCGGGGTCGCTGATCTCGTCGCGGCGGTCGTTGGGGTAGCGGGCACGCAGGGCGGCGAGTTTCTCGGGGTTCGGCATGCTGGGCTCTCCGGGCTTGCAGGCAGTCTGGCCCGTCGTGGGGGCGAGTTCCATCCTACGTTTCGTCCCTGGCCCTATCCGGCGAGCTGCCCCCGGTCGCGCAGGGCCGCCACCAGGATGCGCCGCAACTCGGCCAGCACGCGCTTGCGCGCGCTGAAGCGCCAGTATTGCCGCGCGCCCCAGCGTATCAGCCCGCCGACCGGCAGTTCCGGCGCCAGGCGGCTCACCAGCGCGTCGGCCCGTCGGCTCGCCGCGCCCACCACGTCGTCCACCTCCGCCATCGATGCCGTCGGCCAGCGCGGGGGGGCCGGCATGACAACGGTGGGCATCAGCGGGATCATCTGGAACAGCCGGCCGGGAACCTCGCCCTGCGACGGCACTTCGAACGCCGTCTGCTTCGCCTTTTCGCCATAGCCAGCCGCGATCACCGTGTTGCACTCGGGAAAGCGGAAATGGTCGCGCAGGAACAGGTAGGCGTTCAGCCGGCCGAGTTGGTAGTCGTGAGCCCGCATTTCCTCGCTCAGGAAGCCGCCGAAGCCGCCGAGCAGGCCGCAGGCGATGGCATGCGCTTCCGGCTCGCCGCCCTGTTTCAGCTTGCGCACGGGGGAGATCAGGAAGCGGCTCTTGACCGACTCGTCCAGGGCGGCGACCGCGGCGTCGAGCTTGAACCGGGCCTGGTTGAGCAGCATCGGGATCATCCGCTTCAGCACGCCGGGCAGCGTCCCGTCCGGCAAGACGGGTGCGGCCGGGACCGAGGGGAACGGGTCGATCATGATCACGGCCCGGTCGGCCAGGCCCGCCTCGCGCTCGTTGGGCTTGCCGGCGGTCGCCATCAGCGTCCAGCGCGCCAGTTCGAACGGTTCGTTGTCGATCACGCCGCCATCGACCGCGACGCGTGCGAGCGCTGCCTGGCCGGCCAGGCGCGTGACCAAAGCTTCGTGCGGCTCGTCGAGCAGCATCGGGTCGACCGTGGCGGCATAGGCCGGCAACAGGCGGCGCAAGGCAGTGCCCGGCACCTCGCGCGCAATCGGCCACTGCCGCGCGACGATATCGGCCAGACCCGCCTGCGGCAGGGCACGCGCGCGCAGGCCGATGGGAAACGCGCCGCTGGCGAGCGTGGCATCGGCAAAGCCGCGCCAGGGCTGCGGCAGCGGCGACAACGCCCGCGCGGGGTCGCCGGCGTCGAGCGCGATCGCCGGGTCGGGGTCGGCCCACGGGCTGGCGATCGCCGACATGCCAACGCCGCGCATTGCGAAGTGAACCCGGTCTGCGTGGCTGGTCATCACGTAGCTGGTGGTGCTGCCGTCGCCCGCGGTGAAGCCGACGTCGTAGGGGATGCCTTCCATGTTCGTAACAGTTACGAACAGGTGAACCGACTCCGCAAGATAGGGGCGGCGCTGCGTGGGCGCGGAATTCGCCACTGCGGCCTCGGCGATCTGGTCCAGCAGCGTGGAGTCCAGCACGCTTGCCAGCTTCCGGCCAGGCGCGAGGTCACTGGTGCCCAGCAAGTGGCAGCCATCCATGTGCACCAGGCACGGCCGCTTCACCCACGCCTCGTAGAGCCGCGGCAGCAATGTCTGCACCGTTCCCACCTGGGCATAGTCGTGGGAGACCAGGACCGGATCCGGGTCGGCCAGCGCGAGCAGCCCGACGGCCCCGGTGATGCTGCCCGCCGAGGCACCCGAGATGACCGGGACAATGACATCGTGGCTGGGGATCGGCCAGTCCGCTTCCGGAACGCCGGCCGCGCGCATCCGCTGCTTCTCGCGCTCCCATGCTGCCAGCGCCTCGAAGATCATGTCGAAGACACCGCCGCTATAGGCGCCGGCAGAGATGGCGCCGGCCATCGTAAGCCCAAGTCGGAACTGTCGCATGCCGTCCTCCCCACGCCGGGTCGGGGGGCAGCATAAAGGATCAGATCGCCGCTACAAGGATTTTTGTTCCGATATCAAATAGTTCCCGGTCGGGCCAAACAGGCGGGCCAGCGTGGCGACGATCGCCTCGGGCGGCTGGGCGATGTCGATGGTGATCGGGGCCTCGTCGGGGCCGGGGGGTTCTAGGGCGGCGAACTGGCTGTCGAGCAGGGCGAGGGGCATGAAGTGGCCGGTGCGCGCGGTCATGCGCGCGGCGATCAGGGGCTTGTCGCCGGCGAGGTATACCAGGCGAACATCGGGGCGAGGGCCGACGAGGATGTCGCGGTAGGCGCGCTTCAGCGCGGAGCAGGTGACGATGCCGCTCCGGCCCTCGGCGCGCCAGGCGTCGATCACGGCGGCGATGGCGTGGAGCCAGGGCCAGCGGTCGGCGTCGGTCAGCGGGGTGCCGGCGGACATCCTGGCCACATTGGCGGGCGGGTGGAGCGCGTCGCCTTCCTGGTAGCGCCAGCCGAGCGTCTCGGCCACGGCGCGGGCGACGGTGGTCTTGCCGCTTCCGGCGACGCCCATGACCACAAGGATCACGGGCGCAGTTCCTCGACGGTGCCGTCGTCGTGGCCGATCAGGGCGCGTTCGACCGGCAGCAGGAACAGGCCGGTGGCGACGACGCCGGCGATGGCGCGCAGCTGGCGTTCCAGGGTGAAGGGGTCGCGGATCAGGGCGAAGCCCGGGCAGTCGAGCACGTGGTTGGCGTTGTCGGTGACGAAGGGCGCGCCGTCGTGCAGGCGCAGGGCGGGGGTGCCGCCGAGGGCGGCGATGCGGCGCGCGGTCAGCGCGTGGCCGTGCGGGATGATCTCGACCGGCAGCGGGAAGCCGGCGCCGAGGCGGTCCACCAGCTTGGCGGCGTCGGCGACGACCACGAAACGGCGGGCGGATTCGGCGATGATCTTCTCGCGCAGCAGGGCGCCGCCGCCGCCCTTCAGCAGGCGCAGGGTGCGGCGTTCGACCTGGTCGGCGCCGTCGATGGCGAGGTCGCAGGGGGCATCAGGCTCGGCCAGCGGGATCGACAGGGCGCGGGCACGCACGGCGGTGGCCAGCGACGTGGGGATGCCGGTCAGGCGCAGCCCTTCCTCGCGGATACGGCGGGCCAATGCGCGCAGGACGAATTCCATGGTGCGGCCGGTGCCAAGGCCGAGTCGCATGCCGGGCTCGGCCAGGGCGGCGGCGGCTCCGGCGGCAGTGCGACGGCCCGCTTCACTCATCGGTGTCGCTCATCCCTGCTTCGGCGCCTCCACGTGGCCACCGAAGCCCAGGCGCATGGCGCTGAGCATCTTTTCGGCGAAGGTGTGGTCCTGGCGGGAGCGGAAGCGGACGAACAGGGAGGCGGCCAGCACCTCGGCCGGCGTGGCCTGTTCAATGGCGGTGTCGATGGTCCAGCGGCCTTCGCCGGAATCCTCGACATGGCCGCTGAAGGTTTCCAACGTGCCGTCGCGCGTCAGCGCCTGGGCGGAGAGGTCGAGCAGCCAGGAGACAACGACGCTGCCGCGGCGCCAGACCTCGGCCACGTCGGCCATGTTGAAGTCGTAGCGCTGGTCGGCCTGCAGCTTGGCCGAGGCGCGGCCCTGGAGGATGTCGAAGCCTTCGGCCATGGCCTGCATCATGCCGTATTCGATGCCGTTGTGGATCATCTTGACGAAGTGGCCGGCGCCGGACGGGCCGCAATGCAGGTAGCCCAGCTCGGCGCGGGGATCGTGGCCGGGGCCGCGGTCCTCGGTGCGGGGGATGTCGCCGATGCCCGGCGCCAGGGCCGCGAAGATCGGGTCGAGGAACTCGAAGGCCGCCTTGTCGCCGCCGATCATCAGGCAGTAGCCGCGCTCCAGGCCCCAGACGCCGCCGGAGGTCCCGACATCGAGGTATCGGACGCCCTTCTGGCCGAGTTCGGCGGCGCGGCGAACGTCGTCCTTGAAGTTGGAGTTGCCGCCGTCGATCAGGATGTCGCCGGAGGCGAAATGGGTGCCGAGTTCGGCGATCGCCGCTTCCGTGACCTTGCCGGCGGGGAGCATGACCCAGGCGGCCTTGGGCGACTGGGTGAGCTTGGCGGCCAGGTCGGCCAGCGAGGTGGCGGGGGTGGCACCGATGGCAGCGAGGTCGGCGACCGCCTTGGGGTTGGCGTCGTAGACCACACAGTGGTGGCCGGCGCGGTGCAGGCGCCGCACGATGTTGCCGCCCATGCGGCCCAGGCCGATGACCCCGAGTTCCATGCCGTCCCCTCCGTTGCTGGGGTGGCTGTAGCGGGTTTTCCGGCGCCGGGGAATGTGGGGGGCGGGCGGAAGCCGGGCGCCGGTGGGCTATGAAGTGGCAGCGCTCAGGGAATTTTCGTCGTCCCGATGCCAAGTTCCAGCAGCAGCGCCCGGGCGCGGGAGGCCTTCTCGGCGACGCCCGAGATGCCCTCGCGGCGTTGCAGCTCGGCCCACACCTCGTCGGGGCGGACGCCGCCATCCACCCACATGACGATCAGGTGGTACAGCACGTCCGCACTTTCGGCGACCAGGCCGGCGCGGTTGCGGCCGACCGCCTCGATCAGGCACTCCACCGCCTCCTCGCCGAATTTCTGCGCCACCTTGGCGGTGCCGCGGCTGAGCAGGCGGGCGGAGTGGGAGACGGCGGGGTCGGCGCCGCGGCGGTCATTGACCACGTTCCACAGCCGCTCCAGCACGGCGGGCGAGGCGCCGACCGCCATCGGGGGATGGGGCGGGGCGGGCGGAAGGGCGAGGGCGGCGCGCCGTTTCTTTGCCTCGGCCTTCTTGGCCTGGGCTTTCTTGGGCTGGGCTTTCTTGGGCTGGACCTTCTCGGGCGGCTTCGCCTGGGCCTTCTTGGCGACATCTTTGCGGACCGGCGGCGGGTCGATGGCCAGCGACCTGTCTGGCGCGGCGCCGGCGGGGCGCTTCTTGGCGGTCTTGCCCATTGCTGTGTTCCCTAGGCCGCGATGGCACGCGGCAGGCGGACGGGAAGGCCCGCTTCGCCCAACGCCGCCTTCACCTGCGCGATGGTAAAGGTACCGAAATGAAAAACGCTGGCGGCCAACAGGCCAGTGGCCCCGGCCTGCGCGCCCTCCACGAAATGCGCCAGCGTGCCGACGCCACCGGACGCCACGACAGGCACGCGCACGGCGCCGCAGACCGCCCGCAGCAGGTCGAGGTCAAAGCCCTGCCCGGTGCCGTCGCGGTCCATGCTGGTCAGCAGGATCTCGCCGGCACCCAGGGCCGCGACCTCGCGGCACCAGGCGATCGCGTCGATGCCGGTGTCGCGACGGCCGCCATGGGTGAACACGTGCCAGCCGTCGCCCCCGTCGGCCGTGATGGTCCGCTTGGCGTCCACCGCCACCACCACGCATTGGCTGCCGAATTTCTGCGCCGCCTCCGCCACCAGCCCGGGCCTGGCAACGGCGGCGGAGTTGATGCTGCACTTGTCGGCACCCGCCAGCAGCAGCCGCCGCATGTCCTCCACCGCGCGGATGCCGCCGCCCACGGTCAGCGGCAGGAACACGCGCGCCGCGGTGCGGCTGACGACATCGAGGATGGTGTCGCGGTTCTCGTGGCTCGCGGTGATGTCGAGGAAGGTGAGCTCGTCGGCGCCGGCGGCGTCATACAGGGCGGCCTGTTCCACCGGGTCGCCGGCATCGCGCAGCGAGACGAAGTTCACGCCCTTGACGACGCGACCGTCCTTGACGTCCAGGCAGGGGATGACACGCAGTTTCAGCACCGGAACACCTCTAGACAACTCTGTTTGCCCGCGCGCCCACGCCGGCGCAAGCGTAGAACGCGCGGCATCGGGCTGCAATTGTATCCGGTGCTGACAGCTGACGGATTGATCCGGTCAGCTTGCCAGTGCGCGCAGCGCCTCGGCCGGGTCCACCCGCCCGTCATACAGCGCGCGCCCCACGATCACGCCGTCGATCCGCCCCGCCGCCCCGGCCGCCCGGTCGCGCAGCGCCAGGATGTCGGCCAGCGAGCCCACGCCGCCCGAGGCGATCACCGGGGTGGAGATGCGCGCGGCCAGGTCCAGCGTCTGGTCCAGGTTCAGCCCGCCGAGCATGCCGTCGCGCCCGATATCGGTGAAGATGATCGCCGACACCCCGGCATCCTCGAAGCGCAGCGCGAGGTCGACGGCCTGGAGCGTGGAGGTCTCGGCCCAGCCCTCGGTGGCCACGAAGCCGTCGCGCGCGTCGATGCCAACGGCGATGCGGCCGGGGAATGTGCTGCATGCCTCGCGCACCAGGGCGGGGTTCTTCGCCGCCGCACTGCCCAGGATCACCCGGCTGACCCCCGCCTCCAGCCACGCGCCGATCCCCGCGATGTCGCGGATGCCCCCGCCCAGCTGCACCGGGATGGTGACGCTGGCCAGGATCGCCCGCACCGCCGCCCCGTTCACCGGCCGCCCGGCGAAGGCGCCGTTCAGGTCCACCACATGCACCCAGCCGCAACCGGCCGACTGCCACGCCCGCGCCTGCCCGCCGGGATCGGAGGAATACACGGTGGCATCGTCCATTTCCCCGCGCCGCAGCCGAACGCAAGCGCCGTCCTTAAGGTCGATCGCCGGATACAGCGTGAGGGCCATCAGCCCAGCCGCCCACCCGGCTGCAGCGTCTTGTAGTAGAAGAAGCCCGGCACCGTCCGCCCGTTCACCCGCGCATAGAGCGGGTGCTCGCCCCAGCGCACGTAGCCCATGCCTTCGTACAGCGCGATCGCCGCCTCCTGGGTCGCCCGCACGTCCAGGTTCAGCACGTGGTAGCCCAGCGCCCGCGCCCCTTCCTCCACCCGCTGCATCAGCAGCCGGGCCACCCCATGCCCGCGGGCATACGGGGCGACGAAGCCGTGCATCACCTGGGCTGCGAAGGCCTGTGCCTCGTTGTTGCGCGGCGGGCGCACCAGCTGCGCGGAGCCCACCAACACCCCGTCCATCCGCGCGCCGAACAGCTCGCGCTCCGGCACCAGCAGCACGCCGCGGAAATATCGCTCCATCGCCTGCCGCCCGGGCGGGTGGACCCAACCGAACCCGCCGCCGTCGATGATCGCGGCGTCCGCGGCCTCGCACAGGCTGGCCAGGTCGTCATCGAGCAGTTCGGCCACGCGCTCCACC
>Ga0209702_10009995_pt1 | contig 10336 bp, 9 predicted proteins | sample FRY01_FD_187210 | JGI IMG/M metagenome (GOLD analysis project Ga0209702, IMG submission 187210) | Freshwater microbial communities from Lake Fryxell liftoff mats and glacier meltwater in Antarctica - FRY-01 (SPAdes) (version 2) | ecosystem: Environmental > Aquatic > Freshwater > Ice > Glacier...
TCTTGAGTTCACTGAATGGGACCAGGCGTTTGTGAAGAATAAGTTATTGGCCACGGCCACGCTCGATCGTTTGCTGCATAACGCCTATCGGCTAACCCTGCAGGGTAAGAGTTATAGAAAGCCAAAATATTTTAAAAAAATAGACCTTGCGCGTGGGGGAAAATTAAGCGAATATTGAGTACCCGCAGGGGGTAAAAATCGATGAAAAAATGGCCCCATAAATTCGATCATTGGTGGCTCCATAATTTCGATCAATGACAACTTTAAAGTGAGCTCTATTTTGCTGATGTTTAAAGTGTCATGCCACCATCAACGATGATCGTTTGACCCGTGATCATCGAGGCACCAGCACATAAAAACAAAACAGCCTGTGCTATGTCTTCTGGCTCACTCCGACGTTTTAAAACTGATTTATCAACAGCATTTTTTTTACGAACTTCGCTCCAACCTTCAGTCCACGGGGTTGCTGTTTGACCAGGCGCGACGGCATTTACGCGTACCTCTGGCGCAAGACCTCTAGCAAGACTTCGCGTTAGGCTGATCAATCCTGATTTACTTGCTGCATAGGCAATGCTGCTACCCTGTGCACCGACCCCTGCTATAGAAGCCATGTTGACAATACAACCACCTGACATTTTCAAAGATTTTGCGGCAGCTTTAGCGCATCGAAAGGGCCCAATAAGATTAGTGTGTAGAAGTTTCTCCCAAAACTCTTCTGTCATTTTTTCAAGATCAGATGGTGGAATGGGTTCAGGGGTTCCAGGGGTTCCAGCATTATTAATTAAAAAATCTAGACGACCGAGTGATTTGATTGCGCTCTTAATCATTGACTGAGCGCTCAATGGATCTGAAATATCGCCTGGTGCTGCAATAACGTTTAGACCATCAGATTGAAGCTTGGCTATTAATTGAATCGCTTTTTCGTCGTTAGGTAAGTAATTGATGGCTACTACTGCACCAGATTGTTCCAATATTAAAGAGCACGCGAGCCCAATACCTGACGCACCCCCAGTAACAATTGCCGCTTTTCCAGTTAAATCAGCGTGAATCATATAATTTTCCTCCTTTGTTTAATGTTCAAACGGCATCCCATGAAGTTAAGCTATTTGTTGTGACACGATGAAGAAGATCTTTTTCTTGTAATACAATAAGTTTCGCAAGTTCAATGACTTTAACTGCATAAGCCCCCGGTATGACTACAACGCCGCTCTCATCGGCAACTATATAGTCCTCGCGACTAATAGATACGCCAGCGATATTAATTGGCTTATTAATTGAACCGAAAGTAAACTCATTTCTGCTTCTGCGAGGACACACACCAACAGCCCAAACGGGATAACCGATTTGGCGAATGTCTTCCACGTCTCTACAAGTGCCCCACATGATAGTCCCCCTAACTCCACGTTGCTGAGCTAAACGAGAGGCAAGTCCACCCCAAGCAGAAGCGTGGTTAGCGCCTTGTAGATCCATAATCACGATATCCCCATCAGCCATTGTTTGAAGTACTTGTTCAAGGGGCTTGCCAACACCGCCCCCAAAACGATAGGCGTCTGGATCTGAAGATTTGGCAACAAGGTTTACCGGTAAAGCGCGACCAACGATACGCCCTTGACCGATCCGCTGAGCTATTAATCCAGGCAAAACACCTTTGATACCGAGTTCATCGAGTGCATCTGATAGTTCAGAAGTTGCAAACTCTGAAAGTTGTTTGCTTAACTGAGTCATTGTTTCTCACCTCATTATTTATATATTTTTGAATCGACTTGATGGGCTCTTATAAAATCCCAGTCGTACTCGACTCCCCAACCAGGGCCTATAGGGACTGGCACCATACCGTCAGAGTTAATGCTTGTGAGCGAGTCACGATAACCACAAGCATAAATTTGTTGACACCGACCAATCTCTGGTGTTTTTGGATGAACCAAGGACATCTCGTAATAATTAGAATTTCGAATTGCTGACATTAAGTGTCGATGCATCGGGCCAGGGCCGTGAATTTCAACGTCCAAACCAAAACCCTCTGCAACATGGGCGATTTTGATTGCACCTGTTATACCACCGTCATATTCAGCATCAGTCCGCACAATGTCTGTACCCCCAGCAACAATGAAATTTACATGTTCTTCTACGCCGCGAATATGCTCTGTTTGGCATAAGGGGGTTTTTAGTTTTTCACGAAGCATTTTGTGAGAGAAAGACGAAATTCCTGTATCTCGATAAGGATCTTCATACCAAAGATAATTTGCTTCATCACATGCACGTCCGACTTCGAGCGCCTCTATAAACGTTTCAAGCTTGCATGCGGGATCAAGCATCAAATGCATGTCGTCACCTACAGCCTTACGAACTGCCAAAATGGTTTTGACAAGCTCAGGTATAGAATAGTCATCCCAAACATGTAATTTATATCCTCGATATCCTAGTGATTTACACTGAACAGCAAAGTCAGCAAAAGCCTCAGGGCTACTAAGTCCACCATTTCGATCTCCAGACATTGTTGATGCGTAGGCTGGTAAATGGGTTCTATAACCTCCCAGCAATTCAGAAACAGATGCACCGTAATATTTTCCTGCTAAATCCCACAGCGGAAGATCAATCATCCCCATGCCCATTTTGTCAAACTTTCGCAAGCATCGTTTTAGATCGTTATAAATTAACTCACGTTGTAATGGATTTTTCCCGATCAATCTGTCTGCAAATTTATTCATCTGAGCGACCCCTACTGCGTCGCCACCTACATACTCACCTACAAGGCCGTCGTTGCAAATTACACGAACGCTAAAAGCCTTGACAGATTTATTGCTTCCTTTTTTATAGACCAAACTGTATCCCGCATTGTCAACATCCATATCTGGGATTAAAAACTGAGAAGAAATAATTTCAATTTCTTGAATGACAGGTGCTGACATTTGAATCCTTTTTTATTTTTTTAATAGAATTTACACATTCATACCTAGGTAAAACCCTTTCTTTCAAATCGACTGTATTGACAAATGATAATGTAAGCCTTAGTGTAATACAAACGTTTGCATTTTTATCCAAAAAATCGGCGTATATTTACTAACGGAGGCGACATGTTTAAAAAATATATTCAAAAAGCAACTTTCCTATTTTTAGGAATATTTTTTTCAGTAAGCGCTTTGGCATATCCTGATAAGCCAGTAACTATCGTAATGGCTTGGGGTGCTGGAGGTGCCACAGACGTCATTGCAAGAGTTTTACAGCCAGTATGGGCAAAGAATTTAGGTGCTGAATTAATTATTAAAAACATCAGTGGTGCATCAGGGACAATTGGAACTGCTGAAGCTGCAGCTGCGGATGCAGATGGGTATACAGTAATCGTCACCCCAGCTGGGCCAATAACAACTCAACCTCATATGCGTAAGACTCCATACAGTGTTGAGAGCTTTGCACCAATCGGAAGGGTATCGGTTAACCCGCAAATGATGATGGTGTCTAAAGATGCTCCTTACAAATCGGCGAAGGACCTTTTTGAAGTCATTAAAAATGAACCTGGAAAAATAGTAGCAGGTTCAACCGGTGCAGGAACTCTTCCCCATGTTGGTATTATTGCTATGCAGCAATCTGGGCTAAATATCAAGCATGTTCCCTACAAAAGTTCAGTAGATGCAATGAAAGCTCTGTTGAGTAATACAGTTCAAGTCTTTAGTGATCAAGCACAATTAGTGCAATCATTTGACGTTCTACCGATCGCATCTTGGTCTGCAACACGATCTGCAGAATACCCAAATGTACCAACGATGAAAGAACTAGGTTATGACTACGATATCTATAACTGGGTTGGTGCATATGCTCCAAAGGGTGTGCCACCATCTGTTATGGAAAAATTAATTTCATCATTTAAAAAAACAATGCAAGACCCAGCTGTTCTTGATGGACTTAAGAAAATGAAGATACAAGTTTCATACATGGGCCCAAAAGATTTTGGTGAATTCACTGTAATTGAATCAAATCGCAACCGTAAGTTACTTCAAGCTGCAGATCTTTTAGCTAAATAATTAGTGCAATTAGACGCTCTCGTGGCATAGTAATTACCACGAGTGCATCTTTCAGGTTTGGAGGCTTGATGTTAAAAGAAGGCGATCGAGATAGTATTTTTGCATTGTTTAGTATTGCAGTAAGTCTAATACTGCTCTATGAAGCAAAAAAACCATACTATGAGGCAGGTGTAGCTGACTTAGGAGTTAGCCCTGTTTTTTTTCCCTTGTTATTGATTTATATATGGTTGGTTTTAAGTATTTTAATTTTAACTCGTGGGTTAATACTAAGAAAAAAACAACAACCAACAAAAATACAAATAAATTTTATAAAGTCTTTAAAAGGTTTTTTAATAGTTTGTCTATATGCATATTTAATGCCAATATTGGGTTTTTATTTAGCAAGCGTCTTTTTTTCACTCTCTTTCATGACAGTTTTTGGATATCAGCGCAAGTTTCCACTATTAATAATTTCTTTTTTGTTCCCGCTCCTACTTTGGTACATATTTACTTTTTTATTAAATGTATCCTTACCAGTTTCACCTTGGTTTTTTCGCATCTAAAGAAAGAATGGGAGATATGCTGTGGACTATATTTTTTCAGTAGTCGGTACAGCTTTAACAATACCTTCATTACTAGCGATTTTAGTAGGGACAGTATTTGGATTAATTTTTGGAATACTCCCAGGTTTAGGCTCTGTATTAGCTATTTCCATAGCCTTGCCGTTCACATTTACGATGGACATCATGTCATCGATTTCATTAATGCTGGCAATTTATTGCTCATCTGTATACGGTGGGTCGCTTTCTGCAATATTAATTAACACACCTGGTACCCCCCAATCTGCAACAACAATGTTTGATGGTTACCCGATGACATTACAAGGGAAAGCTGATCTTGCAATTGGTTGGGCAACAGGCGCATCTTTATTTGGTGGTCTTTTCTCAGTAAGTATCTTAATGTTCGCAGCACCACAACTTGCTAAATTTGCTCTTAAATTTGGACCAGAAGAAACTTTTGCTTTAATTTGTTTAGCTCTAACTTGTATAGCTGGCGTATCTGGAGGCAGCATTCTTAAAGGTTTATTGTCGGGTGTTATTGGTTTATTTCTTGCAGTGATTGGTACGGATTCAATGTCTGGAAGCAGTCGTTTTGATTACGGCATATTTGAACTTGCAGCAGGAGTTGAATTGATACCTGTTTTAGTTGGTGTTTTTGCACTTACTGAAGTATTTTGGCGCCTTGGTGAAAAAATTCCTAAGACACCAATGAATGAACTTAAGGGCGGTTTCCGTTTAGCACCATTTAAAGAATGGGCCCTTAGATGGAGAACGTTAATTAAATCGTCAATCATTGGTTCTTTAGTTGGGATTCTACCGGGGACAGGTGCGGCAACTGCAAGTTTTATCTCATATTCTGAAGCGAAGAGATCTGGTCGTTTTAGGGAAAATATTGGTAAAGGAGAGCCAGAGGGAATTATTGCTTCTGAGGCTTCAAATAATGCCGTTACAGGGGGTGCGTTGGTACCAACATTAGCTCTAGGAATTCCAGGAGACCCTGTAACAGCCGTAATGATGTCTGCACTGATCATTCAAGGAATACAACCAGGTGTAAGGTTGTTTGCAGACCACGGGCCACTGATGCATTCAGTTTTTTTTGCTTTAATTATTTGTAATATCTTTATGTTTTTTAGTGGTGTATTTGCTGCTCGTTTCGTAATAAAAATACTAAAAATACCAGAAACTTTACTTTTAAATATGGTTTTAATACTTTCATTATTGGGTGCTTTTAGCGTATCTGGTCGATTATTTGATCTCATTATTGTATTAATTGCTGGTTTGGGTGGTTTCATATTGAGAATGGCGAATGTTCCACTTGCACCAGTAGTAATCGGGTTAGTATTAGGCCCAATATTTGAAGAAAGTTTACGTCAAGGTTTGATTATTAATGATGGAAATATAACCAAATTCTTTAGTTTTAATCACCCAATTGCACTAATACTAATATTTACGACTTTAGCTATTATTTTAAAAATTACGTATAAAGAATTATTTGATTCTTTAAAAAATAAAGAGAGTAAATAATTTATGATAAATAAAAAAACAATTTTAACGTGCGCTGTAACTGGTAATATTCACACAAGAGAACAGAATATTAATATCCCTGTAACTCCTTATGAAATTTCAATGGCAGTACTTGAATCAGAGATTGCAGGAGCAGCAATTGCCCATATTCATGTACGTGACATTAAAACAGCTCTTGGAACAATGGACATTGCTATGTACCAAGAGGTACTTGATCGCGTACGTACTGCCGGAAGTAACATTATTCTTAATCTTACCACCGGTGAAGGTGGGCGCTTTGTTCCATCTCGTGAAGACCCAGCAAAACCAGATTTTGGCACTACGTTATGCAAACCCGAGTTTCGCGTAGAGCATATACCAAAATTAAAACCAGAAATATGCACACTCGATTTTAATACGATGAACAGTGGAGCTAACGTTGTAATTAATACACCTAGAAATTTAGAAATTATGGCTGAAATTATAAATCAGGCAAATGTTTTACCTGAAATTGAAATTTTTGATAGCGGTGATTTAAATCTTGCCTTAAGTTTTTATGAGCGGGGAATTTTAAAAGGCCCACTATTATTTAATTTTGTTTTGGGTGTTAAATATGGGGCTGCAGCTGATGTTCAAACGTTAGTTTATCTTACATCGCGATTACCAAAGAATGCTCAGTGGACTGCTTTCGGTATTGGTTATAAAGCATTTCCTATGCTTGCAGCTTCCTATGTTGCAGGTGGCCATGTACGAATAGGTTTAGAAGATACTTTGTATATTAGTAAAGGAAATCTGGCTAAAAATAACAAAGAATTAGTTGAAAAAGCAGTTGATATTATTCAAAAACTTGGAGGCGAAATAGCCACACCAGATGAAGCGCGTGAAATACTAAATTTAAAAAGAGAAATTTAAAATGACATTTTTAAATAATAATTTTTCTCAACAAGTTGTGTTCATTTCAGCCGCTGCTTCAGGCATTGGTCGTGCAGTAGCATTTGATTTGGCAAGATGTGGCGCTACAGTTCACATAACAGATATTGACGGTAAAGCAATAGACAACGTAAAAATGGAAGCAGACAATAGCAATCTTGATATTAAAACTCATGTTTTAGATATGATGAACGATATTGATTTAAAAAATACTGTTGAAAAAGCTATTAATGAAAGCGGTAAAATTGATATTTTAATTAATAACGCGGGGGGTTCATTACGCACCCCATTTCATTTTTTAGACCAATCTGATCAAGATTGGCAGAGTGTGTTCGATTTGAACATTAAGCTAGCTGTTCAATTAACCCGATTAATTCTTCCATCGATGATATCAAATAAATATGGCAGAATAATCAACATAGGTTCAAAAGCTGGGCGTTATGGTAGTCTTTTTGCAGGTGCAAGTTATGTGGCGGCTAAAGGTGCAGTTCATGCGCTGACATTGCAGCTTGCGCAAGAGTTTGGTCCTATGGGCATTACATGTAATGCGATATGCCCAGGAGCAATTATGACGTCGCGTGTGCAATCTTTCATTGCAGAGCGACAGTCAATTCAAGATCGAACACGTGTAATTAATGAAATCCCTGTGCGTCGTCACGGAGAGATTGAAGATATTACAAACGCAATATCATTTCTAGCTTCAAAAGACTCGTCTTTCATCACAGGTATGTTGTTAGATGTAAATGGTGGTCAAGCGATGTGTACTTAGAATATTTCATTGAAGTGTATATTTTGCAGATGTACAGTTCAATACTACTTGATTTTGTCATGGTGTTTCATCAACTAGCAAGCATATGATTATCTGTTTCATTATTTCAAATTTAAAATAGTTAACTTATTGTCACTCTTACAGTTCATATTTAAGAAATCATTTATGTCACAACTGAAATTTAGTATAGTTATTATCGGTGGTGGAATCATGGGTGGTGATATTGCAACCATATTCTCGGCTGCAGGTTGGAATGTCCACGTAGTGGACCCGTCTCAAAGCGCGCGTGATTCATTACATGGTCGAGTCCTAAATGGTATAAAAAAAATGCTTGCGCCAACTTTTGAAACTGGAATAGTTACAACCTACTCTAATATTGAAAATATTGATTGGAAACGGATAAACCTTGTAATTGAAGCTGCGACCGAAGATTTGAATCTTAAGCAAAAGATATTTATGCAAATTGAAAATTTGGCTGAAAACTATACGACATTTGCTAGTAACACTTCGAATTTTCCAATTAGTGAAATTGGAAAGTTTCTTAAATATAAGAATCGATTTCTTGGTATCCATTTTTTTATGCCAGCACACTTAGTACCTCTGGTTGAAATTATTAGCGGCAATGAAACTGATCCTCATTTAGCAGAGTCAATGTGCGTGCTCTTTAAAAATCTTGGCAAAGCTCCAATCTGGGTAAAGAAAGATATTCCTGGCTTCGTTGGTAACCGTATACAGAGCGCGATGATGCGTGAGGCACTTTACTTAATTGAAGAGGGTGTCGTTTCTGCTGCAGATGTAGATATTGCTGTGCGATTTGGATTTGGTTTCCGTTTTCTTGCCTGTGGTCCCATTATGCAAAAGGAAATGTCGGGTTGGGACACTACCTGTCGTGTCGCCAACGCACTGTATCCGCATCTTCATAATGAAACATCCTTTCCTTCTAATATGAAAGAGATGGTGGACCAAGGTCATTTTGGTATGAAAAATTTACACGGTGTATGGGTATGGACTGAAGAAAGCGTAGCCAAAGAAAAAGCACGTATAGAACAAGTGCTTCAAGCTGGACTGAAAATAATTATTAAAGATTTAAAATAAATCACCGCTGACCCCGATTGGCATGAAGTTGCAACGGTAAGAGCCGTATGCAATAATGCACGTACGGATTTGAGCGGGTGGCATCGGGAAACTCATGTCCCTACCTCAACCGGGTTATTGGAAAAAGTAACGGAATTAAGTCGAGCCGAAGCCATGAGACGCAAAAAATATTGCGTTGATGGCTTAATATAAATAATTCTGGTTCGACTAGCTAACCCGACTTCGACACTTACAACCGTAACCCATTGATTTATATGGAGTACGCTTAAATTCGCTCCATTACAAGTTGATATAACGTGTCGTATGGGTCGGTTTTTTGACCCCTAAGCTTTCTAATATGGCTAACTGTTCTGGGTTGATGGTTGAGATGCCTGAGATGGGTTTTGAACCGTTCAAGACCACTCGGTGTGTTTGAATGCGGCGCAATATTGAAAGTGCTCGATCTGGCGATACAACATCTTTGACTGGTTTTGCTTTGAGCTTTGCTCGCATAACTCTTTGTATGACTAAGGCAATAAAGCAAATCATGGCGTGAGCTCGAATGCGATTGGGCAATCTGTGATGTACTGGTCCAATTTCAATGTCAGACTTCAGTACTTTAAAGCCGCGTTCAATATCTGCCAGTGATTTGTACCGTGCCACCACATCCTCTGGGCGTAAATCTTTAACGTTGGTGACCAATAACAACTTACCATCCATCGCTCGGGCTAAGGCAAGTGCTTTCTCATCAATGTCGTAGGTGAACAGTTCGCTTTTTAAGTCAACTTTGATGATGCGTCTGAGGTGTGCCTCAGATACCGCATGATAAAACCTTGCACGAACACCCCCATCAGATAGCGACCGCCCTCGACTGCGTTGGCCACCCTCTTGGCTATCGAGTTTGCCGACCCACTGCGCAGCTTGCGCTTCAAGGGCTGCAATCTGTTGATCACGTGCTTGATTCTGTTCGTTTGCCCGATAAGGGTTGTGTGCAATGACTAATCGCAGGCCCTGCCATTGTGCTTCGTCAACCACTTCTGGCGTCTCATTTGTTGGTGTTGTCGTGGGTATCGATGTTGCTGCGGCTTGACTGTTAATCGGTTCTAAAAGCTCTACAAACTCGTGGTATCGCCTGCCTGGCACAGCGAGTATGAACTCTAGGGGTTGACCACCTGGGGTGGTCATAGCTTGAAGTTCTTCTAAGTTACCCAATGACAATAAGCCTCGGTCAGCCACTGCAATGACTCTTTGTATGGGGAAGCGTGCCATGACCTTCTGAAGTGAATCTTTTAAAGTACCCACCTCAGCGGTATTACCGTTAAATACTTCGTGGTAAAGCGGTATACCTTCTGCTGTTTGTACTAAACCGAGCATGAATTGACGCGCAATACCGCCTTCTTTCGACATGCCGTACTTGCGTACATCATCATCTTGCTCAGACAGGCCTGAGGCTCGAATGGTGGTCATGTCGTAAAACACGACTGAAAGTTCAGCATTCACCA
>Ga0209702_10009996_pt1 | contig 10335 bp, 7 predicted proteins | sample FRY01_FD_187210 | JGI IMG/M metagenome (GOLD analysis project Ga0209702, IMG submission 187210) | Freshwater microbial communities from Lake Fryxell liftoff mats and glacier meltwater in Antarctica - FRY-01 (SPAdes) (version 2) | ecosystem: Environmental > Aquatic > Freshwater > Ice > Glacier...
ATCACGGAAACTTTTGCAAGTCCGCGAACACAGAAGCGTCCCTGATCAAAGCCAGCTATCGCGGCAGACTGTAAGTGTGCAAAGAAGCGTTCGACCGCACTTCGCATTGCATACTTGATGGTCCAATCTGTTGTTCCCCAAATCGGATACTGATAATTTCGTGGCGCCAGAGATGATTCAATTATCATCGTATTGACTCCACAGGCCTCATTCTTGCTGTGTTGAATTTTGCAGATGGGAGCGGCCAAGCCAGCTTTATTTCCAAGGACTTTACAACGAAGTTTCCCCCGGGTGGCCGGGGATGCAACACGCGCTCGATCAGAATGAGGTTTACCTTGGGTACGAAATGAATAGTTATCTCGCTGGGCGATTAATTCGTTAAAGGTGGAAAATGCTTTTTGAGAACCATTGAGTCCAGGTCGCTTAATATGTTCAAGGTGCTCAGGTAGGGCGGGTGAATAAGGCCAGCCATCTACTATTTTATTTCCCATATAGGTCGCAGAAATTCCATGATCTTTTTCCATTAGGTCATAAGTCAAATGCACCCCTGCCTTTCGTACTGGTTCCAGAAATGACTTTGGTTTATTGGCATAACCCTTATCTGCAAGTACGCGTTCGATCGCAATACCTTGAGCCAACATTCTTTTAATCATGTCTGCTGCTGGCTTTCCATCATCTTCATTGGCTGTTGTAACTACTATGCGATCGCAGAGCTCAGTTCCCTCGCAGCGAACTAATCCAACTAAGTTATAGCCAAGCACTGGAGAATTCTTATGTTTTGAAGTTCCCATTGCTCTCCAAGTTGCCCCTGAATCAGCTGATTTACTTTTTCGTTGACTTGTCCAACCTTCAAAAAGACTTCCATCGACTGCCCAGGTTAGATTCCCATTTATTTCCCCAGCAGAGGGGGCGACTAAAATATCTACAAGTTTTTGGATAACTTCATCTTGAGTACCACCTGATTCAGTCATCTTTTTTAGAAGATCAAAGCGATAGCAAAGCTGACGATAGGTCGGCTTTGTTTGGAATCCCATAAGTTTCAAATCTGATTTTGAAGCCTGCAGAATTTCCTCATAAAGATAAGTAATGTGCACAGGTTTTGATTCAAAAGCTAAATAAACAAGGCCAACTAGAAGTGAGTAGCTCGAAACTAAGGGTACGGGTCCACGCTTACCGAGGAATTCCGAGTCAATTGCCTGACAAGTATCCTGAATTTTGCTTCCCCATCGATTAACAATTATTTGAAGACTACTGTGATTCATTCGGTCCCACCTAGTTCGTACGAAAGGTGGACTGGATTTGTAGTTGGTAGTGGTGCAAATTCTCCTACTAGATCATCAATTGAACGGAGTGATTTCAAGCCGGCAGCCTTTAACAGAGTAAGAATTGGTGCATTCGATGCAACGTGCTCGGCTAACCATGCTTTGCGTAATCCATTGACCTGAATTAGACCAGGAGTTTTCGAGCGTTTTAATTCGCGGGAGATTACGCCGGCCAATTCACCTGGCCGTGATGAATCAATTGGGATAGTCCCATTTCGCGAGATCATTGGCTTATCTCCCGCTGAGAGTGCTAGATCTTCTAGTTCCTGTTGAAATCTTTTGAGCACAGGTATTGTGCGTTCCGCCCCTGGAGCGCGAACAATCACCCATGTTCCAGCTCCCGAAATTCGAATAACATCATTGCCGGTGATAAATCGAAGTTCATGTCCATTCACTCCTGTTGAGCGGGATAGCAGCAGGAGTGAGCGAGCATTTGCACGAGTTTCTGGGTTACGAAAAAAACCCACAGCACGTAGTGCTTTTTCAAATAACAGATTATCCGTTGGTGGAATCGTGGAGAAATCAGTGTGAACAATTTTTGCGACTTGATTTGAACCGAAGGATTTAAGTATTGATTGCAGTGCAACGCGCGACCGATGGGAGGATCGACGGAGGATTCCTTCAGTGGCTAGATATCTACGAATTTCATCATGATCCATTGGGTCATCTAGAAGGTGCGTGGGCGAGGTATCTGCGAGCCAAGTAAGGTAAAGGCAAAGTACGGAGATTCTGGCTCCATGAGATTTATGATCGGAGCGGTCAGGATCCTTTGCAAAATCTTCAAGCAAGATTCTTTGCGCAATCGGCTTTGCTGCAATCCAGCCAGCGGCTGACCCGCGAGTTGGAGCAAAATTGCCGGTGAGTACTTTCATATATTCATGCCCAGATGGGGGAGTGGTGGCGATGGGTGGGTGGGTGGGAGCAACCTTCTGACTCTTATTTATCTTCATATATATAAATTTGCCCACCTCTCCTTCGTCCGCACTCACTTGTCACGCTCAAAGATTGCGACTTTTGGTCAAAAATGGCAGTTAATGTGAGTAGTTGTAATACAATACAACTATGGCACGACAAAAGAGGCTAGTTCCTTCCCCCGGTGAGATCTTTCCAAACTGGCCTAACTCTCATTTGGAGAAGGCCCTAGCAAAACACGTATTTGATGCGGCCTCTCTGGCTTGTGAAATCTCTTTTCAAATCAAGCATCACCGATCAAAGGCGGGTTGGAGTCAAAGCCAATTGGCAAAGAAAGCCCACATCAGCGAATTCACCGTATTTAATATAGAAAACGGAAAGAGCTGGGCTGATCTCTACACCGTCGGGGTTCTCTTTAGCGCTCTGGGGATTAAGCCCCAAGATCTCGGTCAAAAGACTGGCCACACAAGCAAGTGAAATATTTGAATATCAACCTGTGTGACAGATGCACTTGCTAGGGTAACTTCCTAAGGGCTAGTGATTTCGATTAATAGGAACGAGGAGTCATGGCGCAACTCACGCCGCAGGAACAACAAGAGGTCGTTCGTTTCCTAGAAGCCGGAAAGCCCCTTCCTGACAAGTATCGCTTCTTGCTCTTTGATGACAAACGACAAGTTGAATTAGTTTGGAATGGAAAATCAAATGAAGTCACAAATGCTGTGCTTCCATTTCAAACAATCGAGCAAGTAGATGAACCCAGATCTGAAAAAGATGCAAGTTTGCAATTTAACCTCTTTGATGTGGATGACCGTGGGCGACAACTTAAGGGCTGGACCAATAAATTAATTTGGGGTGATAATAAACTTATTTTATCCTCACTCAAAAATGGTCCGCTAAGAGAAGAGATTGAAGCTAGCGGAGGTTTGAAACTCATTTATATAGACCCTCCATTTGATGTTGGTGCAGATTTTTCCATGAATGTCGAAATAGGCGAAGAGAAGTTTGTTAAAAAAGCCAACATTTTAGAGGAAATCGCATATCGCGATACTTGGGGTAAGGGCCAAGACTCATTTAATTCGATGATTTACGAGCGACTGATCCTGATGCGGGATTTATTGGCTGAGGACGGAAGCATCTATGTCCATTGCGATTACCGAGTGACCTCTTCAATAAAGATGATCCTTGATGAAATATTGGATTCAAAGAATTTCCGTAATGAAATTATTTGGTCATATGGTGCTGGAGGAAACCCAAAGGAGTTCTTTCCAAGAAAGCACGACACTATTTGGTTCTACTCAAAGGGGACTCCGAGTTTCTACACTGATTCCGAAGTAATGCGAGTCCCATACGATAAATCAACACTAGATACCCATTACAAAAATATTGATGAAAACGGACGAAGATATAGAATTCAAAAAGTTAATGGGCGGGAGTACTTAACTTACGCAGATGAAGGGAAACTGGTTACAGACGTTTGGACCGATGTTGGAGCGCAAAATGCAACATCTCCAATTAGCAAAGAAAGTACAGGCTATCCAACTCAAAAACCCGAAAAACTTTTAGAGCGAATCATTAAAGCATCAACCAAAGAGGGTGATCTTGTTGCCGATTTCTTTGGGGGTTCTGGTACGACAGCTGCCGTGGCAGAAAAACTGGGAAGACGCTGGATTACAAGCGATTTAGGCAAGTTTTCTATCCACACGACTAGAAAAAGAATGATCACAGTTCAAAGAGAATTAAAAGCGAATGGTCAGGATTATCGAGCATTTGAAATTCTAAACTTAGGAAAGTACGACCGCCAACATTACATTGGTACAAATTTGGATTTAAGACAACAAGATCAAGTTGCTCAACAGTCAGCTCGAGAAGATGAATTCACCGCTTTAATTTTGGAGGCTTACAAGGCAGAAAAAGCAGAGGGCTTCAAGACTTTCCAAGGAAAGAAAGCTGGTCGGTTGGTTTCCGTAGGTCCGGTAAACGTACCCGTTAGCCGGTTGTTTGTGGAAGAAGTTATTTTGGAGTGCCGAGAAAAAAAGATTACGAGAGTGGACATTCTCGGTTTTGAATTTGAAATGGGTCTTTTCCCAAATGTATTGGAGGATGCCAGATCAAAGGGTATAGACATTTCACCAAAGCACATTCCAAGGGAAGTCTTCGATAAAAGGGCAATTGAAAAGAATCAAGTGATATTTCATAATGTTGCAGCAATTGAAGTCAAGGCAATCCTAAAAGGTAAATCCGTTGCGATCGAATTATCGGACTTCTCAGTTTTCTATTCGCAAGATTCAGTCTCGGAAGCTGAAAGTACTTTGAAAGATAAGGCAAGTAAGATTGTTGTCGAAAAGGGTCAAATTGTTAAGGTAAGTAAAGATAAATCAGGAATTGTGACGAGGGAACAATTGACCAAGAAATGGACCGACTGGATCGACTACTGGGCAGTCGATTTCAATTTCGAAAGCAAGCGAGAAATTGTACGTGTAAAGAATATCGACACGGAAGAGTGGGAAGAAATCTGGACCGGAGATTATATCTTTGAAAATGAATGGCAGACGTTTAGGACGAAGAAGGAGAGAGGCTTAGAACTGAAGAGTGTGGCAATTGAATGCACCGCAGGGCCTAGAAAAATTGCAGTAAAAGTCGTCGATATTTTCGGAAATGACACGATGACTATCGTGGAAATTCAAGTTGGCGGCAAGAAATAATGGCACTACATCCGCAATTTCCTCCATCTCCCTACGAAGTTCTTGATCCATCCATCCGATGGTTTCCGGCGGATGAAGCATTGAGAGAAACGACGGCTGATAAGTTAATGCCGCCGCTAGTACCTGAGCTTCGCAAAAAAGTTAAAGAGTGGCGAGATAGCGGATATGTTGGCGCAACCCATACCAGCGAAAGTTTACTCAAGTGGTGGTTTAAGACTTCCCATACAGCCCTGCAACCTGATGGCACAGCTGGCACCTTTCAGTATTTTTTTGCACAAAGAGAAGCGCTAGAAACAATTGTTTACTTGGTCGAAATCGCCGCTATAAAAGATAAGTACGACCTCATGCGCTTTGATACCTCAGGACTTGTCCGTCCAGCGATGTTTGATGAAAATTGGAAACGATTTGTCATCAAAATGGCAACCGGTTCGGGCAAGACAAAGGTTTTGAGTCTGGCACTTGCTTGGAGTTATTTTCATAAACTCTACGAAGTCGATTCACCCCTTTCTCGGAACTTTCTTGTTATTGCACCAAATATCATTGTTTTAGACCGAATTTACAAGGATTTTCAGGGGCTCCGCATCTTTCTAAAAGATGATCCAGTGGTGCCCGATGATGGCTTTGCAGGCAAAGACTGGCGCAGCGATTTCCAACTTACCCTGCATCTACAAGATGACGTTCGGATCACCAGACCAACTGGAAATATTTTCCTCACCAATATCCACCGTGTTTACGCCGGGAACGAGTCGATTCCGTCAGCCGATGACGAGGATACCGCTGAATACTTCCTTGGGAAAAAGCCAGTGGGAGCGACTAATGATTCCAAGGTAGATCTAGGGGTGATTATTCGCGATATTGATGAGCTAATGATCTTAAACGATGAAGCGCACCATATTCATGATCCCAGCATGGCTTGGTTTAAGTCGATTGAAGATATCCATAACCGACTAGTGCAGAAAGGGAGTGGTCTCGCACTACAGATCGATGTGACTGCGACACCTAAGCACATCAACGGGGCTATTTTTGTTCAGACAATCTGTGACTATCCACTAGTAGAAGCTATCTCTCAAAATGTAGTCAAGCACCCAGTCTTGCCCGATGCCGCAAGCCGAGCAAAGTTAGTTGAGAAAAAAAGCGCAAAGTTCACTGAGCAGTACGCTGATTATCTCAACCTTGGAGTAACCGAATGGCGGAAGGCAGCGGTTGAGCATGAGAAGATGGGCAAGAAATCTATTTTGTTCGTGATGACTGATGACACACGAAATTGTGATGATGTAGCAAATTATTTAGAGACTATGTATGAAGATCTTCAAGGGGCCGTATTGCCTATCCACACCAAAAGTAATGGTGAAATTTCCGAATCTCCATCTGGAAAAAATGAAGAGAAGTTAACGCTCCTGCGCGAGCAAGCTAATTCGATTGACAACTTAGAGAGCCCATATAAGGCGATCGTCTCAGTCATGATGCTTAAAGAGGGTTGGGATGTCCGAAACGTCACTACTATCGTTGGTCTGCGAGCATATTCGTCGCAAAGTAATATTTTGCCCGAACAAACACTGGGCCGTGGCCTTCGCAAGATGTACTCAGGGGAAACCGAAGAGTATGTAAGCGTAGTTGGAACAGATGCATTTATGGATTTCGTAGAGTCAATTCAAGCAGAAGGTGTCATTCTTGAACGCAAACCGATGGGTGAAGGAAGTGCTCCCAATGCACCAATAGTTATAGAGATTGATAATGAAAATGTAAAAAAAGATATTGATAAGTTAGACATTGAGATCCCTGTACTTTCGGCGCGAATATTTCGTGAGTACAAGAACCTAGCCGAGCTAGACCCCGCATTATTTCCTCATCTCAAGGTGAACTTTCAAAATTTTAGCGATGAGCAGCAGCGCGAGATTATTTTCAAGGATATCGTCACGGGAGAGATCACTGGTACAACCTTTCTTGATGAGGTTGGAGTTGCAGATTATCGGAGCGTAGTTGGCTATTTTGCGCAGACGATTATGAGGGAAATGGTATTGGTATCTGGCTATGACGTACTTTATCCAAAGGTCAAGTACTTCATGTCTGAACACTTATTCGATCATAAAATTGAGTTAGAAGATCCCGACACACTGCGCAATCTTTTGGAATTGGCTGCGTCAAAGACAATTTTGGAGACATTCAAGAAGGCTATTAACGATCTCACCGTTCGGGATAAGGGTGATGCCGAGATTCGCGACTATATAAAATTACGTCAGACTCGTCCCTTTGTCGTCAAAGACCAGGGGTATATCATCCCTAAAAAGAGCGTTTTTAATCGCATTGTGGGGGATAGTCACTATGAGCTTCTCTTTGCCCGCTTCCTCGAAGATGCCGAAGATGTGCAGTCCTATGCCAAGAACTTTTTGGCAGTAAATTTCCGACTTGATTACGTCAACTTTGATGGTGATATTTCAAATTATATTCCAGATTTCATCGTGAAATCCACCAACGGGGAGATCTTCATTGTTGAGACTAAAGGTCGTGAGGATTTAGATGATCCTTTGAAGATTGAGCGCCTCAAGCAGTGGTGCGTTGATATAAATAATCTACAGTCTAAGGTCAAATATGATTTTGTATTTGTAGATCAAGTGAGTTTTGAAAAATACCACCCAGATTCAATGAAGCAATTAGTCACGAATTTCACAGAATATAAGGGATGAGGTCGGTGTAACCGTCGTGAGATAGGTTCCCAGATTCTTCATCTGGCGCTGTTCCGGGATTTGTAATTTTAGAAAGTCCTTGCTTTTCACGCCAAACATAATATTTTTGCCTTATGAGTTCTTCTGCTTCCTCCCAATTTGCAGCTCTTTGCGCAATCTCGGTATCATTTTTATTTATGGAATTTGTGAAGCAAATTGTCTCGATACCTTTTTTCTCGAGTCTTTTAATATTTACTGGACTGTCTTCAACGAAGAGATTTGCAAATACTGCAGCCTTATCTTGAATCAAACATAAATCCCAGTAACGGATGTCATACTTTTCAAGCCATTTTATCGTTTGATTGGCAGCTTGGGCATGGAAATTGGGAATGAAGATGCGATGGGTGGCTACCCGAATCCATATCCCTTCTGTACTGAGTCTCCTTAATGATTGGGCAGCGCCGTCGATTGGAAGAACATTCAGGAAGAGATCTTTCTGTGTGATAGCAAACCGATGCAGCTTTTCGTATTCCCCTTCGATTAATCCCCACTCAGGGAACCCATAAATTGGGTTTTGGTCCAGTCTCTCTTTGGGTTTTCCTGACCATTCTGCGTAGATTTTACGCATGGATCCTACAAAGTCAGCAACGCATCCATCGAGATCCAGACCTAACACGAAACTTGTTTCCGCTGTTTTTTTCGCTCTACTCAAAAGTTACTCGGTACGTTGGCCATAGCGTGAGTCTTGCATGCCCAAATTTTATAGGCAAGATATTTCATCAGTTAATGTCTCAATTCTTAGCACATCGCTCTCACCGACGTCTTCTTGCCAAACGGAGTTGAACTACGTAACGATCTCCAGCTCATTGGGTTAGACGTCCATTTCGCGCTGGAACTAATACAAAGCCTAAGCAGGTCCGGAGTAGCCGATACCTACATGAGTGAGCTGCTTCGACTGTTCCACAACTATCTTGCAAGTGCCTACACGGTTAGCGAGTATGTGAGGGTGATTAATGACCGAAGAAAGAAGCGCTTCAAAGGAACCACTGACCCGCTCGCCGGGCCGTACCAGAGTAATCGCGAGCAATTCGACAAAGTTCCCGAAATGAGCGTAATGAGCGTATTTCGAGGGTTGTACAGCACCCCTCGCAGGCGCCATTCACGCGCGAGGGGAATTTCAATAATGTCAACATACCCGAGATGACCATCGAGTTGCGTGTTTCGATACATACATCGCAGTTACTTCTGGATCACAGTTTCTTCAAGCCGGCAGCGGTCGAGTTTCTTAGTTTGCGGCCAGATGTTTTGCTAATCGAAGTTGTCAATGCCTACACGCCACTGATGTCTAATCTTCTTTGGCACGTATTACGACAAATTAGTGGCAGATGCTGTGCCTCGAATCAACGACTATAACGAACTCATCGTTGCTTACAACGCGGGGCTCTCGGGTGCGAATCTAGAAGATGCCCTAGCGATGACGGAGTTCCGAATCCATGAATTCAATACACCGCGACCACCTTTTGGAAAGCAATAGCGCGATCTGGACCATCTGCAGGTCTAACTACTCGCCTATGACGATCTATTCCGCCGAGCCTGGGGGATCATATTGCCATTATTAATAGGACAAGAGTTAAACCATTACGCGCTGCTGACTTTTTGAGTTCATCGGAACAATCTCTTTAGCCGAATAAGCAGTTATTAGAGCAAATAGTCCTCACTAAAGTAAAAAAGCTCATCTGAAGCACGAGACGCTTCAAGTCCCACAGCAGGTCACACTTTTTTCTCTGCTTCAAGAGTGGAACAACTATCTAGTTCCTCTTCCACTTGTCCTACTTCCCATCTATGCTCTAATCGTGGCCTGCAAGACTAAATCTCTGAAAATAGGGGCAGCGTGATGACTGGCAGGCCACTAGTTGTGGTCACATTCAAGGAACCGACCTTAGTTTTGGATGTAGAAGATGGAGTTTCATTCCTAACCACCCGACATAAAGTGGACGCGAACTGGGCACGGCAAGATGGAATCGAAACAATCTTTCTAAATGACGATGGTGAAATCGTGGGCTCTTGGCCGACTAATTCGGTGGAGTCAATTCAATGGCCCACCGGGAAGAGCACGCCGGCAACCGCAGAGGGTATCAAGTTGCGCAGAGACGAGATCCTTTTGGAGTTTCCACGGGCTTGGTCAAAGCGGGACGCGAAAGAAGATGCCAAACTCACAAGTGAGTTCCACCAAAAGGATCACCTCGCCGCAATTTGCAAACAACATCAGCGAACCGAAGGCAGCATCTGTCTAAGACTTTCCAAGTTGGCGCTCGTCCCAGCAGAGCTAGATAGGTAGGAGATTAGAAAACTTTTGCGCGACCGCCGAAATGAACTTTGAGCACAGGCTCAGTGGGTGAACGTTTGGCGAGTCTTCCTGTTTTTTAGGCAGACCAGATTAGTGCTTGTAAATTATTTGATATTTTATGTTTGTCATACGGACGTTCTTGCTCTACTAGGCTCACGACACGCCGTGTCGGTGTAAAAAGTGGCGGACTTTCGTGTAAAAATTATAAATATCCGCAAAATAGTGATTGTCCTGTACTGGTTACAAAACTTGTAAATGGCACAAAAATTAAAGGCAAAACCCCTGACCATATTCTGTTCAGGGGTTTTTGTTTGGTTAGAAACAAGAGAGCTGCTGTCGTGATGGTGCGAGCATTTCTCACGGTCGTTGAAATTTCAACTAGATCACAA
>Ga0209702_10009999_pt1 | contig 10333 bp, 3 predicted proteins | sample FRY01_FD_187210 | JGI IMG/M metagenome (GOLD analysis project Ga0209702, IMG submission 187210) | Freshwater microbial communities from Lake Fryxell liftoff mats and glacier meltwater in Antarctica - FRY-01 (SPAdes) (version 2) | ecosystem: Environmental > Aquatic > Freshwater > Ice > Glacier...
TATATATTATAGGAAAGAATATCTATATACTGATTATCCTATAACTTGCACTTGTAGCTCAGTTGGTTAGAGCATTGGTCTTATGAGCCAAAGGTCTGCAGTTTGAACCCACATTTGTGCATTTTTTATTATATACATTTTATATAATAAAAAATAAAATAAAATATAATATAATATAATAAAATATAATATAATTTTATTTATATTTTTTGTAAGTACTTATTTGATATTTTTTATATTAAAATATAAAAATATAATATTTTATCTAAATTTTTATCTTAATATTATAAATAATAAATATTTTTATATTACATATTACTATAATATAATAATGGAACAAGAACTTAATATAATTAACAAAAATACAATTATTACTAAAAATTTAGTAGTCATTGAAAATTTTGAAGTAAAACAGAATGTATTATTAAATAATAAAGTGGGAATAACAAATGAATCCACAAACATTGAAGGTATTACTAAAATTAATCAAAATACATTTTCAGATAATAATTCTTCCGTTGATAATGTTGTAGCAAGTGTTAATGTATTCAAAGAAGCATTAAATAAAATTTATTATACATATGATTTGATATTAAAAAATAAAGATTTAATCTTACAAGAAGGAAATTATAATTCTATTGTGAGACCATTTTTAAATAAAAAATTTATAAATCCTAATATATTATATATAGAAAAATTTAGTTTAGATAATTATCAATTTGATGTATGTGAAACGTATTATAGCACTAATTTTAGTGATTATGAAGATACTAAATGGAATGATATAACAAATAATGAATTAAAAGAAACTTTAATAAAATATTATAATGACTTATTTAATAGGAATAAAAAACTCAATAATCAAAATAAATTGAAAGTTATATATAGTTATTTTATATGGCAAAATCCGGATTTAACAACACGTTTAGATACTGATTTTAAAATAATCATTCCTGATATTTTGGATCCAGAATATTATATTGCTATTGGTAGTGCTATTAAAGTTCAAGAATTTTTTCCTAGTTTTACTAGTTTAGATAAAATTCCAGAATATTATATATTATTTTTACAAAATATTCAAAATATTATTAATAATAATATAAATAACGAACTTTTAAGTACAATATGGGAATATGGCAATGTTCCTGATTTTAATCAATTAAAATGTATTCAATCAAATGAATATCCTTATTGGAACGGAAAATATATTCAAGAATGTTATATTAAAGGATCAAATGAAAATATACCAATAATTATCTATAATATTATTGTTGATTTAAATTTAAATTATCCTGAATTAAATGTTGGACAAGTTATTTTTGTGACCTATTCTATATCTAGCTATAATTATGTAGCCATTGTTAAAATGATAAATGTTGATGAAATATTATGTTTTCAAATTACACCCATTAAAATTGATGATTATTTTGAAGAAACTTTGAAGATTAATGGTGATACAAAAATGAATGGTAAATTAAGAGTTCAAACATTTGATGGACAAAATATTATTGAAACAGATAATGTAAATAAAATAACTATATTTAATAATAAAGTGGGTATAAATCAACAAGCTTTTGAAGTAGAAGGTATATTAGATATTGATAATTTATCATATCAAAATATTACTTCACTATTAGATGATTTTATTCCTCATTTATTAAATAGTTATGATATAAGTAATGTAATACAATTATCAAATATTACAGCTAATATTGAAAACAGATTTTCTAATTTATTTGAAACAGAATTAAAAGATTACAAAAATCAATGTTTTATTTTAAAAATACCTATACAATCATTTATTAATCAAGAAGATATTCAAATACTATATAGACCATTAGGAATTCCAATATTAGAAAAGGGACAATTTGATCAATGTACTTATGATAGATTTAATAAAATTTCAAATGAATTATGTAGAATGAAGAAGGAATTTAAAAATAAACATGATTTTATATTTTCATTTGTAGAATTACTGAATGACACTGATAATAATTATGTATGTTCTTTAAAAGGATTGTTATTCAATGAAAATAATGAAATTTTACTAATAGGAACATTCTTAAATGTTGATAAATATATTATTGATCAATCCTATAAAAATATTTTTATTAAATTTATAGATGGATTAAGTAATGTTAATAAAATGGTTAATTATACATCTTTATTAATTCATAATGATGAAATATTTGATAAAATTATAGAGGAAAATGATAGTATCAATAGTATAACAAAATATATTGAAGATAATGATTTTCGTGGGCGTTTTAACTTAGCATCAAATTATACTTTTATGAATGAAGTAGATTATACTAATAAAAATTATATTTCTTCTTATTATGAATTATATCCTGAATGGAATGGATTAAATTCTAAAGATATTAGCTCAAAAACAACAGATATCAATATACATGATAGTTTTCAAAAATATAATGAAATTTTTATTAAGAATTTTGGTATAAAATATAATCAAAATTTTTTTATAGTTTTTGAATCAGAAGCATTTAATTCAATAAATAATTTAAAAATAAATTTTAATCAATTAATTAATAAAAATTCTAAAACATATTCTATTGGCACAGGTATAAATTTAAAAGATTATATTGACAAAAGTATTATTACAAATGGTGATGTTAATTTTAGAGGAGACTTTTCAATATCAGATAGTAATGAAAAACAAATATTTAATATAAATTCAATTAATAAAACAATTGGAAATGTTTATAAAGTTGGTATTGGCACAATAGATCCAAAATCAACATTAGATGTACAAGATAGTGGGATTGATGATATTTTAAAACTATCAAAAAATGGAAGCACAATTTTTAATAATTTAAATAAAATAATTAATTTGTTAAAAAATGCTAATTCAGAATCTGATTTTAAACAAATAATTCTTGATACATTTCCTTTACAATCAAAAAATAATTATATTTGGTGTTGTAAGATTAATAAAGACACCTTTATTGGTAAAGATGTAATAAGTATATATGAATTTCTATTTCCTAAATGGGAAGGAATTGCAGTAGGTGATTTAGATGATCCAAGCAATTTAAGTTTGATTAAGGTCCTTATAAATTATTATCAACATATATTAGATACAGGTTTAATTTTTGATAATTATGTTTTTACATCAACTCAAGAATGGAAATATGGTAAAACACGTTTTGCTGGTAAATACTTTAATTATCAAAATAACATCTATCTAATTGGTTCAGATTTACATATTCAAGATTATGATTTACACATAAATACAAATAATAATAATATACAATTATTCAATTATGTTGATGTTATTCGAAAAATAATGGGATTAGCAATTATAAAAATAAATAATATTTCATCAAAAGATATTTTTAACTATCAAGAAAATTTAAACAGTTTAAATATAGATCTTCAACAATTTCCTGATTTAACAAAAAATATATATTTAATTGATATTAAGGATGATATTTATCAATCACAAATAAGTAATTATGATTATAATAATAATACATTTTCAGAATTTCAAATACTAAATTTATTAGAGTCCTATAATTTAAAAGTTAAATTTTTAGATTTAATTAATAATTTTCAACTTATTTATACTTCATTTAAAGAATATGATTCAGGAATTATTAATTACCAAGATTTATATGATAATTTTATTGGAATATTTTATATTTTAAAAATAGATTGTAAACTTAAATTATTAATTAAAGAATTTAAACTACAAGATATTATTAAACCATCTGTAGATATTCGAGGTGACACAAGAATTAAAGGTGATTTATTATTAACAAACTCTACAACAGGTGTTAATTATACATCTGTAGATCCAGAAGGTAAATTTATTGGTATTAATTCTGATGATAGATATACAAATTATAAAGGTATATTTTCAACAAGTACAAGTTCAAACATTATTAATTCTAAAAATCACGTATTAATATCAAATAATACAAATCCTAATTTAGTGACCGAACGATTTGCTGATTATACTGGTGATGAAGAATTTAAAAATTTCAGATCATATAGTTCTGCAACAATAAGAAGAAGTAGTAGATTATTTACATTTAAAGAAATGTATGAAAAAACAAGGGATAATAGTGATCCTTCTCATCTTGCTAAATATGGTGTAGAAATTTCTGCTGAAATTCAAGATAAAAATGGTTTTACAGCTTTTATGCAGAATTTTGGAACAGTAATACACGATTTAGATAAAAATGATAATCCTCGTTCAGCATTTGTTGTTAGAACTTATCCTATAAAAGATGATGGTACATATGATATTCCAAGACCAATGTTATATTTAGATCCAGATGGTACATTAAATGTGGAAAATATAAATGTTGGTAAAATAAGTGGATTAAGTGAAAACAAAGAACGCAGTAATATAAATGTAGATACAATTACATTAAGTGGTTCAAAATATAAAATGTATGTTAAAATAGATGGAGATGAAGAAATTTTGATGTGGGGTAATAAAGAAATAAGTCGCCAGTAAATATATATTTTATATTGAAACTGTTAAATTTTTATAATTTATTATTATAAAAATTTGTAATTAAATAAAAAATTTATTATACACTTTTGAATATTAAATACTTTAAAAAAAATGATAGATAATTTTTTAATAATTACAAAACTAATATTATAATAACTACTCAAAAATATATTATTATTTATTGATAAAATGAGTCTGTATAAAGTTTCTACTCCTAGTGAAATTGTTGAAAAATGTAAAAAAGAATGGAAATGTTTTTTTACAAATTTAAGCAATGATAAATCTAAAAAAGTAACTAAAAAAATAATTGATATACAAACAACGCTTTTTTCAATTTATTTATTTAGTAATTTATCTAATAAAGAGGATAAAAACTATTCAATTAAAAAAGGACTAGCTTTATTAATTCAACAAGATAAATTTAGTAAACTAATTATTGATTATTTGTTTGATACTAAGTTAATTAGAAATGATGCAGATATTAAATATGCTGTAAATATGTGGTGTGAACCATCTACAAAAGCAGAAGCAGAATCTAAATTTGGGCATATTAGTTTCTGGGACACATCTCTTGTAACTAATATGTCAAATTTATTTTCTAGTAATACCTCATGGGGTGGACTTATATGTAAAAGGTCATTTAATGATAATATAAGTAATTGGGATGTATCTAATGTGACTAATATGGCAACAATGTTTTTTAGTGCTGATAAATTTAGTATTGATATAAGTTATTGGAATGTATCTAAGGTCACTAATATGACTGCTATGTTTAAAAATGCTAGTATTTTTAATGGAAATTTAATTGATTGGGATGTATCTAATGTCATTGCCATGGACTTTATGTTTTCTTATGCATATAAATTTAATGGAAATATTAATAATTGGAATGTTGCTAATGTAAAAAATATGAATAGCATGTTTTGGTGTGCATATGAATTTAATCAAAATCTAAATAAATGGGATGTATCTAAGATTACCAATATGCAATCTATGTTTAAAAATGCTTGTTCTTTCAATGGAGATATAAGTACATGGAATGTATCTAATGTTAATGATATGGATTCCATGTTTTATAGTGCTAATAAATTTAATAATGATATTAGTAATTGGAATATTACTAATGTCAATGATACAAGTAAGATGTTTTGTAATACTAATTATTTTAATCAAAATCTTAGTTATTGGAATATTTCTAAAAATACTAACAAATCTGGAATGTTTAAAAATTCTTCCATTAAAGTTAATAATAAACCATTATGTTGTCGTTAAATAATTTAATTAGTACTTTTTTATTATAATTACATATAATACATATAATACATATAATACATATAATACATTTAATACATTTAATACATATAATACATTTAATACATATTTATAAACTTATTTATTTTCTTTTTTTAAGATCATCTTGTTCAGTAGAATCTGATAATGTATTTACATCATGTGAACCAACTGCACTATTAAATGCTGCTTCTCCACCAGTACCCGTTGCTGTTTGATGCTTATAATACGTATAAGTGTGATCACTTAAATCGTGTAAACGCTCTGGACGTTGTACATTTTTAACAAATGCATTGATGCCATTTTTACTGAAATCATTTGATAAAATATGCATATTATAAGCCGTAACATGAAATTCAGGTAATGTAATTAAATGTAAATTGCAACCAAATGTAGATAATTGATTTCCAAAATTCTTTAAACGCCTTTCAACAATTATATCAGATATATATTTTTGTGGTATGTAACCCGTACCTTTTTGTTTATTTATATATTCTTTAATTTGATTAGAGTGATAACTTGAATATATATTTTTAGAATGTATATCAAGATTTTCAACCCATCTATCTTCTTTTTGATTTACATCATTTAAGCATAAAATTATATTATGCAATTCATCTTTAGTAAATAAATGATCACCTTGAATTAAATCACCTTCTTTAATTAAAAATTGTTTTAAGTTATTAATCGTTATTTCATTGTTGTTTTTTATTATATTTTTGTTCCAAGTAATTATTTTATCTGTTAATTTTTCAGCTTCTTTGAAAAATTTAATATCCCAATCAAATGATGGTGAATGATTATATAAAGAATATGCTTTTTTACCTTTGGGTAATAATATTTCATTTACACCATCCATATATTTTTTAGCAATATGTAAATCAGCATCAGGTGTCTCCATCCAAATATGACTTGCTAATCCTTCGTCTACAATACGTGCACCGCGATAAATTGATAAATCTAATCCCCAAGGGTTTCCAGTTTCTTCATTTATACCTTGTTTTAAATATAAATATTTACCATCTGGGGTTGGTCCTGCTTTCCAATCAATAAATTTATATTCTGGATTTTCAGGATTTGTTAATTTATGTGAATAATGTATTCTTTTTGCAGATAAAGCATCCGTTCGTGCAACAAAACGCACCCATTGACGGTCTGCTTGTTCTGGACCTAATAATTCTTGTGCTGCTAAATTTGCGGAACGTAATATAATAGCATAATCATCATAATTATTTAGTTCTTTATCTCCTAAATGTCCACATCTTTTTTTTTCTCCTTGGTCTTCAATATGAATTACATTTATACCATTTTGGATTGCTAATAAAGTTGCTATTCTTGTTTTTTCAGGTGTATTCCAACCTTGTTCTAAATCACATAACATTGCCATATCATAATATTCTACTGTTTTCATAGATGGTTTATCTATTTTTAATATATGTTGAACTGCATCTGCACGGTGTAAATGATTATTTATTTGCATCGCACAATTTGCTGATTCTTCTGGTGCAACGTGTAATGTATCTGGTAAGCACATATTTAATCGATTACCCATAGCATTGTGTTGCCATCCTCCAGCATAAGGTCCTACTTTACCATTTCCACCTGCAACAACATTTACTGCTGATACACCATTTGTTGTTCCTAAAAATTTATAGGCTGGTTGATTATCTTCATATAAAAATTTATTTAAATATTCGCCACGATATTTAGTTAATTCAATACCTGATAAATAACCTTTAGAACCTGAAATTTTATGATACGTTTCTTTATCCCATTTTACTCCTTTAAATCCATTATCAATATTTAAATATTTATTGGCTACGTCAGGTAAGAAATCATAATCATTATATACATACTCTTTTATAATTTTTTTTGATAATTCAAAATTTCGACTAGCATAATCTACCTCATTGTCACATATCATTTTTAAATATTCTTCATCTAATAATTTTTCAAAGTTTTCTTTTGTTAAATTAAAACCAGTGTTATCATTTAAAATTTCTTCTTCATTTTTATACCATTGTTTAATTTGAAAAATAGATAATTCAGATGTTGCTAAATCTTCCATCAACCCATTTAATGCTACCGCACCATTTCCACTTAACCACGCAGAAATATATTGTAATGAAATATTTATATTTGTGCGTAAATCACGTTCTAGTACAATAAAATTATCAATTTTTGGTAGAAGATTTTCTTTAATTATATCATTGGTAGGTATAAATGATATTTGATTATTATCTTTTAAATTATCCTCAAATAATTTTTTAACTGGATCTACTAAATTGGGGTGTGCCACCCAAGCACCATCACAACCTCTTTTAATTTCTAATTCTTTGTCATTGATTATTTTTTTCAATATTTCATCATTTTTTTCTTTATTATTTCCGGGAATAAATGCGGACATTCCACCAATTGCTAATATACCTCGTTTATGACATGATTTTACAATTTGTTCTACATAAGCTTCTAAAAAAGGTTGTTTCATATTTAGTTCATTGCGATAAGGTAGGCTTTCTCCTTTATTTGATGATTTAATGGCACTAAATAAATAATCCCATCGTCCACAATTTAATGCGGAAATATGGTCTTTTAAAGCATAAATAATTTCTTCAGTTTGAAATATTGCTGGATAAGTTTCAATTAAACACGTTACTTTTGCAGTTCCGATTGGAATGGATAATTTATTTTGTGTTTGTACCAATAAATCATTTATCAATTTTGCTTCTTCATACAATTCTAATTTTGGTATATATAAATAAGGTCCTTTATTATTTTCTACTAAATAATTCGCATTATGATACATATAAGTTCCTATATCAAAAAATGAGGCTGGAACTGCATTTCCATCTACAATTACATTTTCTTCTTTCATATGTAATCCTCGTACTCGTGTAAAAAATGTTGGATGTGTAGTATTTTGTGCAATTTCATATTTTTTTACAAGATTTCCCTTAGCATCATATTTATAATCAAATAACTCTCCTCTGATTGCTTTTTTAATATTATAATGTGCATTAATAACATTATACCATGTTGGAGACATTGAATCTTCTAAATCGAGCATATATCCATTGGCGTTAGAATTAAATGCATTAATAATCATCTTAGCATTATTACCTGGTCCTGTAATTTCAACATGTCTTCTTTGTAAGTTTTGGGGTAGTGTATTAACTTTCCATCCAGAATCTCTTATAGATGATGTGTCTTTTCGAAAATCATAATTTTTTTCCATATTCATTTTTTTCCGTAATTCTGTACATTCTTTATAAGTTTCAATATTATCTTTATATAATTCATTAACAAAACTTAAACACCCCGGAGTTAATATTTTATCAATATTACCTGTTTTGCGTAAATAATGAATATTTCTATTCATGTTGTGTTTTATTTTTTTTAAAGATAAATGCGACAGCATATAAAAATACATATATTTTAATTTTAATTAAATTAAAAATGTTAATTAAATTGTTTTTACTTTGTTATTACTTTGTTATAAATATAATATTATTTTATTTTTATTTATTGTATATTTTATCAATAAAAGCAATTTCATCTTTTGATAAATTTAATAAGTTATACTTTCAAGAACAATTCTAGAATTAAATCCACTATATTTACATAGTTTTAAATATTCTTTAATTTCTTCACTTATTAATAAATTTAATAATTTATCCGACTCATTTTTATTTATCAATATATAAAATTTACTTTCTGTTATATTACAATTATTTAATAATATTGGTTTTAGATATCCCGCCATATTTAATAATATTTTGAAATCTTCATAAATATCTAATTTTATATCAGAATAGTATGTTTTAGATGTTGTATGATATGTAATATATTTATATTTTTCATCTTGAATTAAACTTAAATGACACTTACCATTTTTACTAGATGTATCTAATTTTCTACATCTTTCTATTTGTAATTTATTTTTTTTACTTATTATATTTTTAATTAAGTTTAATGTTTTAATTGTTATATGTATTGGTAAAAATTTTAAATTAAAATAACTTTTTATATTTATCATATTTTTCTCTATAATTGAATTATATTCACTAACTATTATAGTTTCAATATTTGATATATTTTTTTGAATAACATAATATGTAAATGATGAACCTACGTTAAAATATTTTTTACATTCGTTCATATTCATATAATACAAATCATATTTCAAAAATATATTATGTAATATATCACCTCCCATTTGTTTATTAGTAGATGGACCAATAAAAGAAATTGGATTAATAAATACTAAAAATCCTTCTTCTTTTAAATAATCAAACGAATAATTAATAAATTTAGTATATAAGTTTGTTCCTCCTTTTGATTTTGATTTATTATCTGTTTCTTGATAAGGTGGATTACCAATAATTACATCAAATTTATCAATATCCCAATGTGTTAAAGGATTAAATATTAATGCATCTCCACAATAAAGATTCAATTTATATTTTTTATCTACATCAAATATTTGATTACATATAAAAATATCTTTTTCAAGTAATTCTGTCATATATAACATATTTTCTAAAATATGCTTTTTAC
>Ga0209702_10010003_pt1 | contig 10330 bp, 8 predicted proteins | sample FRY01_FD_187210 | JGI IMG/M metagenome (GOLD analysis project Ga0209702, IMG submission 187210) | Freshwater microbial communities from Lake Fryxell liftoff mats and glacier meltwater in Antarctica - FRY-01 (SPAdes) (version 2) | ecosystem: Environmental > Aquatic > Freshwater > Ice > Glacier...
ATGCCACGCAGGGCGTATCCAGCAATTGGCCTTGTAGGCGTTGGGCTGCGGCCTTAATATCGGTCAAAGTAAGCATGAGCGTCTTTCTGGAGAAGCGCTGATTGCGGCTGGTTTGTGGCGCAATTCACGGCGTGGTTCAAAATGTTCGAGCTGACGAGGATTGTTGGCAAACATTTGAGCTGAGGCGGGGGTTTGAGATTAAGCCGCCAGGCCTGGCTGCCGCAGATCCAGTGCCCGCCAGTCTCGCTGGGCGGCGATGGCCGCCAGCTTGGCGTCGGCGTTTACGGCCACCGGGTGCTGGACGGCCTCGAGCAGAGGTAGGTCGTTGATGGAATCGCTGTAAGCCGTGCTTTTGCAGTCCTTCAGGCGCAAACCGCGGGTTTTCATCCACGCATGCAGGCGTTCGACCTTGCCCTCGCGCATATTGAGGATGCCGGTCGTGTTGCCGGTGAAGCGGGCTCCCTCTACTTCGGGCTCGGTGGCAATCAGGTGCTCGATGTCAAAGTAGATAGCGGTCAGTTCCGTGATGAATCGATTGCTGGCTGTGCTCATGATCACCAAGTCGCCGGCCGCCAGATGGCTGTTAACCAGCGTAATGGCTGCGGTCGGGATGCGCGGAATGATCCACGTGGCCAGGAACTCCTGCTGCAGCGGTTTCCATTCCTGCGCACTGCGGCCCGCCAGCGTGCCGACGTAGAAATCGGCGAACTCCTTGAGACCCACTGTGCCCGCCGTGTAGCGCGTGCCCATGTCGGCATTGCGCGCTGAAAACTCGGCTTTGTCGAGCACGCCTCTTTCAATCAGGAAGTCGCACCACAGCACATCGCTGTCACCGTTCAGCAGCGTGTGGTCCAGGTCGAACAGCGTGAGGTTCAGCGTGCGCCGCGCAGGGCCGCCCCAAGCAAGCACAGCCCCCTCGGGGGGCAGCGCATTACACGCAGTGAAAAGCGTGGGGGTCATTCTCGGAGATGCCAGGCCTTGGGCCGGGTGAAGGTCTGGATACCGTAGGTCGATAACGTCAGTCCGATGCCAGAATCGCCATGGCCGCTCCACGGCAGGCGCGGGCTCACGCGGTCGCAGCAGTTCCAGTAAACGCTGCCTGCGTTGACTTGAGCCAGCAGTGCTTTTGCCCGGGCTTCATCAGGCGTGAACACGCCGGCAGTCAGGCCGTAACGCGTGTCGTTCATGAGTTGCACGGCTTCGGCGTCTCCCGCGACTTTCTGGATGCCGATGAGGGGGCCAAAACTCTCCTCGCGCATCAACTCCATACTGTGGTTAACGTTGGAAAACACCGTGGGCTCGTACCAGTTGCCGGGCCCTGGCAGGCGCTGGCCGCCCAGCAGCAACGTAGCGCCTTTTCCTTTGGCGTCGGTGACCTGTGCATCCAACACATCAAGCTGCGGTGCGCGGGTGATAGCGCCGATGTAGGTGGTGTCAATCATCGGATCGCCAACTTTGAAGGTTTTAACCGTGTCTACAAATGCAGCCACAAACGCATCGTAAATAGTCTCGTGCACATAAATGCGCTCCACTGAGCAGCAGCTTTGCCCGGTGTTGTACATCGCGCCATCAGCCAGTGATGCAGCGGCATTTTGTACATTGGCATCTTCACAAACGTAGGTCGGATCTTTGCCGCCCAGCTCTAGCTGCAGCTTGACCATGCGCGGGCCTAAGGTTTGTCCGATCTTTGCACCTGTAGCGTAAGAGCCAGTAAAAAATAGCCCGTCGATTTTTTGCGCCAGCAAGGCCGTACCAACTTCTGCACCGCCGATCAGTGCTGCAAAAACATCTTTTGGAACACCTGCTTCATACAGCAGCCGCGCCATAGCCAAGCCTGTCATCGCCGCAAATTCAGATGGCTTGTACAACACGGCGTTGCCCGTCAGCAGTGCAGGAATAAACACATTGCCGCCGACGAACCAGGGGTAGTTCCAAGCGGAAATATTGGCCACCACACCGAGTGGGGTATGCTCAATTTGTTCAGTCATGCCGCTATCGTTAAAAACGGTTTGAGTTGCGGTGCTGGCATCAACCTCGGTCAGAAAAAAATCAATTCGGGGCAGGAAACCATTGATCTCATTGCGCGACATGCTGATGGGCTTGCCGGTCTCGCGCGTCATGATGGCTGCAAGGGCATCCAGCTCAGCCGTGATGCCTGAACGGAAACGGCTGATGCAAGCCTTGCGTTCGGCCAGAGGCACTTTTACCCAAGCTGTTTGTGCCGTGCGCGCCTGGCCCGCTTTGGCCGCTATCGACGCGGTATTGTCTTGTGGCAGCTCGGCAATCAATTGGCCGGTAGCTGGGTTGTAAACAGATAGCAAGGTCATGGCGGTCATGATGATGTGGTTTGTAAGGGCTCGTTCAGGAATAAGCTGTGCATTTGGCCGTCGGATTTGGGATGCAATGCAAGGCGCAAAGCGTGCCGTGTGGCTCTGCCACACAAGCGATTTGCAACACCGCAGTGCGCCCAAAGCTGACGAGCCAAATGTGCATGTTATTCCTGAACGAGCCCTAAGGGGCGCGCGTTCGTTGCAGCCGCTAAAAAATCGGCCAGCAGAGGCGCGTCATCTAGCGTGCCTAGCTCGGCGCTGTGAAACTCCGGGTGCCACTGCACCGCTGCGATGTAGCTAGGCCCGGTGTGGCGGATGGCTTCAATCACGCCGTCGTCAGGGCAATGCGCTTCGACCACAAAGCCTGCTGCAAGCTGCTTGATACCTTGATGATGAATGCTATTTATTTTATAGCTGCTTGCGCATGTAAATAGGGTGCTAAGCCGTGTTTCAGGCACTATTTCAAGGGTGTGAAAGTGTCTGTCGTAGATTTCGGCGTGGCGGTGCAGGCGCGAAGCCGGCAATTGCGTAGCAATGTCTTGGTAAAGCGTGCCGCCAAAAGCAACGTTGATCAGCTGCAAGCCGCGGCAAACACCAAACACCGGCTTGCCCGCTTTGACGAAAGCATGTACCAGAGCTTTTTCATACTCGTCCCGAATACGGTCGCCTTGCCACGCGTCTTGCATAGGCTCTTCACCATAGCTGCCAGGCCACACGTCTGCACCGCCGTGCAGTACCAGGCCGTCCAGCCACTGGGCATAGTCGTCGACGTCAGTATTGCCGCGCGCCGTGCTGCCCATCGGCGAGGGCACCATGACAGGCAGCGCACCGCCCGACATGATCCAGTGCGCCATTGACTGCTCGACGTATTGCAGGGTTTTAAAGGCAAAGCTGGCGCGGGTCTTGTCAGGGTGCATGAAGCAGGCGCTGATGCCGATTTTGAGTTTGTCATTCATGACCATGCATGCCTATAGGGCTGCCTTGAATAACACCTCAAAATCGTAGGCTGTGCAAGGCCGCGGATTGGTTTGGTGGCAAATGTCGGCCGTGGCAATCTCAACTAGGCGCGGCAGGTGGTCGGGCTTCACACCGTGGGCCGACAATGTTCCAGTGATGCCCACGCTTTGCTTGAGTTTTTTCAGCCAGGGCACAAAAGCCTTGCCGCCGCCCACGACACCGCAGACATGGGCCAGCTCGTCGAACTTGGCGGGAGCCGCTTCGTAGTTCCAGGCCAGCACGGTGTCAATCATCAGGGCGTTGGCCAGGCCATGGTGTAGGTCGCAGACCGCGCCCAGCGCGTGCGCGCAGGAGTGCACGGCGCCCAGGTCTTTCTGGAAGGCAATGGCCCCCATCATGGAGGCCATCATCATGTCGCTGCGCGCCTGCAGGTTGCCGGGCTCTTGCACGGCGCTGAGCAAGGCATGGGCCGCGATACGCGCGCCTTCCAGTGCAATGCCGTCGCACAGTGGGTGGTAGGCCGGCGAGAGGTAGCTTTCGATGTTGTGCGTGAGGGCGTCCATGCCGGTGGCGGCGGTGATGTGGGGCGGCAGGCCCAGTGTCAGCTCGGGGTCGGCAAATACCACCTTGGCGAGGATTTTGGGACTGAACACCACGCGCTTCAAGTGCGTGTCGTTTTCACTGACCACACTGGAGCGGCCAACTTCCGAGCCGGTGCCCGAGGTCGTCGGCAGGGCCACAAAATAAGGCAGCTGGTTGACGATGGGCCGCACCTGCGGGTGATCCCAGACATATTCGAGGATATCGCCTTCGTGCGTAGCGGCCAGGCCCACCAGCTTGGCCACATCGAGGGCGGCGCCGCCGCCAAAGCCGATCACGCAGTCGGCTTTGTGCACCTTGTACGCGGCCGCGCCGTCCATCACCTGGCTGCAGGTCGGGTTGCCGAAAACGCCCGAGAACACGGCGACCTCGAGGTCAGCTAGGTGGGTCTTGAATTCGGCCAGTACCGGCAAGGCGCCCAGCGCCTTGTCGGTGACGAGCAGTGGGCGTTCGCAACCGGCTTGAAGCAGTTGCGCCGCCACCAGCTTGCGGGCACCGGCACCGAATTGGATGATAGTGGGGAAGGAAAAACGGGTGATGCTCATGATGATGGTGGGAGTTGACGAAGAAGTAGGCTCAGATGATTTCAAAGTAACGTTTCAGTTCCCAGTCGGTCACGGCGTCCAGCCACTGCCGCCATTCCCAGTCGCGGGTGGCGGCGAAGTGATCGACAAAGGTGTCGCCGAGCCAGTCGCGGGTAATTTCCGATTGCTGGAAGATGCGCGTGGTCTCGATCAGGGTACGCGGCGCGCGTGCCATGTTTTCCGCGCCGCCGTTGGTACCGATAATTGGCGGGGCGCTGAGCTTGAGGCCCTTTTCCACGCCATCCAGCCCCGCCGCAATCACCGCCGCCATGGCCAGGTAGGGGTTCACATCGGCACCCGGGCAGCGGGTTTCCAGCCGCGTCGTCTTGGGGCTGCCGGCGATCACGCGAAAGCTGGCGGTGCGGTTGTCCATGCCCCAGCTTGGTTTGACTGGCGCCCAAAAGCCATCAACCAGACGTTTGTAGCTGTTGATGGTGGGCCAGATCATGGGTCCAAAGTCCATCATGCAGGCCACTTGCCCAGCGACGTAGCTTTCAAACAGCTTACTCATCTTGCGCGGATTTTTGGCGTCATAAAACAGATTGTTTTTACCGTCAGACAAGCTCTGGTGAATGTGCCCGCTACAGCCTGGCAAATGCTGATTGGGTTTGGCCATAAAGCTGGGCATGATGCCAAAGCGCGAACCGATTTCTTTCACCCCGGTCTTGAACAAAACGGCCCGGTCGGCCTGCTCAAGCGCCTCGCTGAAAGCGATGGCGACCTCGTAAACGCCAGGGCCGGTTTCGGTGTGAAGGCCTTCAATCGGTACGCCAAAGGCCAGCATCTCGTCCATGATGGCCTTGAAGAAGCCCTGGTTCTGGTTCATGCGTAGCAGCGAGTAGCCGAACATGCCCGGTGTCAGCTGCGCGGGCCCCACGCCTTTTTTGGCGGCCCAGCTGTGCGGTGTTTCCAGAAAATTGAACCACTCGAACTCCATGCCGGTCATGACCTGGAAACCCATTTTTTCGGCGCGCCTGAGCACGCGCCTGAGCGTCTGGCGCGGGCACACAGCATGGGCTGATCCGTCGGCGTTGACAAACTCGCCGAGAAAAAATGGCACACCGTCGTCCCAGGGTACATGGCGTGCGGTGGCCAAGTCCAGCCGCGCCAGCGCATCCGGAAAGCCGTGCTGCCAGCCTGTCACCGCGCTGTTGTCGTAGCAGTGGTCCATCATGTCCCAACCCAGCACCACGTCGCAAAAACCAAAACCACCTGCCGGGTAAGGCTCGGCGGCGCCAAAAAACTTGTCCTTGTGCAGGTACTTGCCACGCAGCACACCGTCGATGTCACTGACCGCTACCTTGATTTTTGCAGCACCTGACTGTCGGATCGCCGCAAGGGCGGGATGTAGCTTGTCGGATGTTTTCCTGCTGGCCATGCGGGACTCCTTGTGTTTGGTTCTGGTTAGGGCTCGTTGAGGAATAAGCTGTGCATTTGGGCGTCGGATTCGGGATGCCATGCTAGGCGTGAAGCGTGCCGTGTGGCTCTGCCACACAAGCGATTCGCAACAACGCAGGGCGCCCGAAGCTGGCGAGCCAAATGTGCATGTTATTTCTCAATGAGTCCTTAATGCGCCGGTGCGGCGCAGGGGATGCCCATGTCCTGCAGTGCCCCCGCTATGGCGCGTACGGCCTGCGCCATCTCATTGGGGCCAATCGCGCCAATACAGCCTACACGGAAAGTTTCTACCTGGGTCAGCTTGCCTGGGTATAGGACAAAACCGCGTTCTCGTGCGGCTGCATAAAACTTTATGAAGTCGTAGCGCTTGTCCGCCGGGGCGTGGAAGGTCACGATGATAGGCGCCTGGATGGCCGGGTCCAGAAAAGGTTTGAAGCCGAGTTGGGCCATACCTTCAATCAGCGTGTTGTAGTTCAGGGTGTAGCGCGCCAAGCGCGCCGGTTGGCCGCCTTCTTCTTCAAATTGTGCAATGGCTTCAGCCAGCGCCACCACCACATGCGTGGGCGGGGTGAAGCGCCATTGCGTGGTTTTTTCCATGTAGCTGTACTGGTCGTACAAGTCCATGGCCAGCGACTGGCTGCGGCCGGCGCAGCCGTCCAGAATGGCCTTGCGGATAAAGACAAAGCCCATGCCGGGCACACCCTCCAGGCATTTACCGCTGGCGGCCACCAGCGCATCAAAACGGATATTGCGCGCGTCAATGTCGAGCGCACCAAAGGAGCTCATGGCATCGACAATCAGGCCCTTGCCCTGCGCCGCGCACAGGTCGGCGACCTCCTGCAGTGGATTGAGCACCCCGGCGCCGGTCTCGCAGTGAATCAGTACCACATGGCTGATGCTGGCGTCCTGCTTGAGCCTGTCGGCCAGCGCCACTGCCGACACGGGCGCCGCTTCGTCAAACGACAGCACGCTGCAACGGCGGCCCATCAGTGTCGTGAGCTTTGCGGCGCGCTTGCAGTAGGCACCGTTGTCCAGCACTAGCACGTGGCCGTCCTGTGGGACCAGGGTAGCCACGGCGGCCTCCACGCTGAAAGTGCCGCTGCCCTGCAAAGGCACGACCACGTGCGATTCGTGGCCATGAAGAATGTCCAGCAGGCTCTTGCGCACACTGGCCGTGACGGCATTGAAGTCGCTGTCCCACGAACCCCAGTCTTTCAGCATCGCAAGCTTGGTGCGCAGCGTGGTGGTGAGCGGGCCGGGCGTTAAAAGAATTTTGTCTCTGTCCATGGCTTGGTAGTGTTGTAAAGGTTCAGGAGGTGGGGCATCATGCTTTCCAGGCTTGGGTGCGACGATTGACCCACCAGGCCAGCGCCATGAACAGCAAAGTGGCAATGCTCGAAGCGATCAGGATCAGCACGGCCATGGCCGCAGCTGCACCCATTTCACCGGCTTCATCTAGGTTCAAAATTGCAATCGACGCGACCTTGGTTTCGGGTGAATACAAAAACACCACGGCCGAGATGGTGGTCATGGCATTGATGAAGAAGTAGCGCGCAATATCCACCAGCGCCGGTGTGCAGATGGGCAGGGTCACGCGCCAGAAGGTTTTGAAGAAGGGTACCTTGAGTGAGGCGCTCACCGCTTCAAATTCGCCGTCCAGGCTTTTCAGCGCCGTCACGGCCGTCAGGTGGCCGGTGGTGTAGAAGTGAACAATGGTGCAGACAGTGAGCAAGGTCATCGTGTGGTAAAGCCCGCCCAGTGGATTATCTGGCGCATTGAAAAAGAAAATATAACCCAAACCCAGCACCAAACCTGGCACCGCCATCGGCAGCATGACCAGCATGCGCAGCACGCCGCGCAGACCGTCCATGCCCCTGGTTTTCTCCAGCAGATAAGCGGTGCAAAAGACCAGCGCGGTGCCAAAGAAGGCCGTCCCCGCCGCCATCTTCAGGCTGTTGATAAAACCCGCGCCACCCTCTGCATCGACCAGTCCCAGTGTGTAGTGGCGCAAGCTGGGCGTGAGGTTGTAGGGCCAAAAACTGGCAAATGAGGCAAACACCGCCATGCCCAGCATGGCCAGTACCAGGAATGCAACCGCGCAGCAATAGGCCGTCATGACCGCATCGTAAGCGCGCGAGGGTTTGGGGCGCAAGGGTACGGAGCGCGCCGTCAGCATGGCGGTTTGGCGTTTGCTCACGTAGCCATCCACTGAAAACGTCAGCAGAGCGGGCAGCAACAGAAAAATGGCCACCACAGCGCCTTTGGGAAAGTCCTGCTGGCCAATCACAAGTTTGAAAATATCGGTGGCTAACACATTGAAATTACCGCCAATGACTTTCGGAATACCGAAGTCAGTGATCACCAAAGTAAACGTCACCAGCGCAGCAGAGACCAAACCGTATTTGGCACCTGGCAGCGTGATGGTGAAAAACTTGCGTGATGCACTGGTGCCCATGGCGTCTGCTGCTTCGTACAGGCGTGCATCTGACAGGCTCAATGCCGTGACCAAAATCATCAGCGCATGCGGAAACACGGCAAAGCATTCAGCCAGCACTATGCCTGGTGCCCCATAAATCTGCTCAATGCCGACAGAGAGCATCCAACTGTTAAGCACGCCCTGATTGCCAAACCAGTAAATCAGTGAAATGGCCGATAGCAGCGAGGGTGCCAAAAGCGGAATAAGGGTGATGCCGCGAAACAGTGCCTTGTATTGCATGCATGAGCGTGTCAGTGCATAAGCAAAACCAAATGCCAGCGGTACGGAAATCAGTGTGACTAGGCTAGATACCCAAACGCTGTTCCACAAACTTTCAAGCAATGCGGGGGTTTGGGCGTACGCAATAAAGTTGTCGAACCAGATCAGTCGGCCGGTTTTGTCCTGTAAGGCTTGCTGCAAAATCGCCAGCAATGGGGCCGCTAAAAATGCCAAAAGTACCAGCGCAATCAGCGCCAGCAGCAGATGACCCAGGTAGTCAACCCAATGTGTCTGCTGTTTGACGGCGGGACGCGCTATGACCGCTTGCATCAGAAAACCTTGATGCGCTCAGGCAGCAGTTTGAGTTTCAGAGTGGAGCCGATTTGCAAGGCTTGTTCAGATAAAAAATTGAGCGATAAATAGATCGTGAGCTTGTGCGCTCCCAGTGTCGGTGAGCCTACGCGCACATGACAAAACGAACCGAGAAACTCAATTTTCTCAAGTGTCGCGTCAAACACGTGTTCGTCAGCGTCAGCAATCGGGCTAGCCAACACGTCTTCAGGTCGCAGGTAAATCTTCACCTCGCGGTCGGCACCACCTTCCGGCAGGCAAAATGCGCCAAAGCGCAGCACACCGTTTGCTACACGCGCTGGCAGCACATTGACCTTGCCCACAAAATCAGCCACGAAGGGGGAGGCTGGTTCACGGTAAATCTCCATCGGCGTGCCCACTTGCTCAATCACGCCATGGTTCATCACCACTATCCGGTCTGCGACGCTGAGCGCTTCTTCTTGGTCGTGCGTCACCATGATGGTGGTCACGCCCAATGTTTGCTGCAATGCGCGAATTTCTTGCCGCAGCCGCACCCGCTCCAATGCGTCAAGGGCGGAGAGTGGTTCGTCCAGCAGCAGCAAACCCGGTGACGTGGCCAGTGCGCGTGCCAAGCCAATGCGCTGTTGCTGGCCACCTGAAAGCTGGCTGGGGTATTTATTTTCGCTGCCAGGCAAACCCACCAACTTGAGCAGTTCGGTGACACGTTTGACGGCCTCGGCTTTAGGCGTTTTGCGATTTACCAAGCCATAAGCCACGTTGTCTGTGACACTCAAATTAGGGAAAAGCGCATAGCTTTGAAACACAATGCCGTAGTCACGCAGCGCGGGCGGCAGGCGCGAGATGTCTTTTCCGTTTTGATGTACTTTGCCAGCCGTTTGCACATCCAGCCCGGCAATGATTCGCAGCAGCGTCGTCTTGCCGCAGCCAGACGGCCCGAGAAAACACACGAACTCGCCCTTGCGAATATCCAGATTGATGTCTTGCAGCGCGGTGAACGCACCAAACTCTTTACGGATATGGCGCAACTGGAGAAATATGTCGTGGGTCATTCGTGGATTATTGCCTTGTGAAGGCTGTTCTTGCCGGGACGCGGTGCCGATAGATCACGATGCAAGAACACCGCGGAACCGGCTTTGCCGGGCCGCTGGTGTTGTCCCCCTGAGGGGGACTTCGGGCTACACGAAGTGAGCCCGAGACAGGGGATCTACCTCTTCTCGGTCTTGCTGTTGTAGCGCTTCGTCCACTCCGCCAGCACGCGTTCGCGGTTGTCAGCCGCCACATAGAAGTCCATTTTGACCAGACGCGTTTCATAGTCTTTGGGGATATTCGGCAAAGGTAAAGCCAAGCCGGGCTGTGCGGTAATGGCAAAGTTTTTGCCGTACAAAATCATGGCGTCCTTGCTCGATGCCCAGTCGGCCAGCTTCTTGGCAGCA
>Ga0209702_10010004_pt1 | contig 10329 bp, 4 predicted proteins | sample FRY01_FD_187210 | JGI IMG/M metagenome (GOLD analysis project Ga0209702, IMG submission 187210) | Freshwater microbial communities from Lake Fryxell liftoff mats and glacier meltwater in Antarctica - FRY-01 (SPAdes) (version 2) | ecosystem: Environmental > Aquatic > Freshwater > Ice > Glacier...
TCTGAAATCTGCATGACTGCCCTTGCCTGTTTTGTGCGCACCGTAGCCGCCCGGCCCGGCAAGGTGAAGGGACAAAGAAAAACCCCTGCGCCACGGGGGCGCAGGGGTCAAGGGTGTGCCGTGAAGGCCGCTTACAGGTCGCGGCTCTCGGTCGTGTCCACCAGCCCGCTGTCGCGGCCCTGGTCCATCACGTCGGCGGTCGGCGCGGCGAGGGCGGCTGCGGTTTCCGCATCGGCACGGCGCGCTTCAATCACCGAAAGGTCGCGGTCGGCTGCGATCTTCTTGACACGGCTGGTCGCCCCGCCGGTGCCTGCCGGGATCAGACGGCCCACGATGACGTTCTCTTTCAGGCCGACCAGTTTGTCACGTTTGCCCTGCACCGAAGCCTCGGTCAGAACGCGCGTGGTTTCCTGGAACGATGCCGCCGAGATGAAGCTGCGGGTTTGCAGCGACGCCTTGGTGATGCCCAGCAAGATAGGCTCGGCCGTGGCCGGACGCATGCCGTGGTTCAGCGCCTTGGTGTTGAACTCCTCAAGCTCCGCCTTGTCCACATGCTCGCCTTTGAGCAGCGTGGTTTCGCCGGAATCCAGGATCTCGAATTTTTGCAGCATCTGCCGCACGATCACCTCGATATGCTTGTCGTTGATCTTCACGCCTTGCAGGCGGTACACGTCCTGCACTTCGTCGATCATGTAGTTCGCCAGGGCTTCGACGCCCAGGATCCGCAAAATATCATGCGGGGCCGGGTTGCCGTCCATGATGTAATCGCCCTTCTGAACAAAATCACCTTCCTGAACCGGAATGTGCTTGCCCTTCGGCACCATGTATTCAACCGAGTTGTGGCTGTCGTCCGTCGGTTCGATCGTGATCCGGCGCTTGTTTTTATAGTCCTTGCCGAAGCGCACATAGCCATCGTGTTCCGCGATGATCGCGTGATCCTTGGGGCGACGTGCCTCGAACAATTCCGCCACGCGGGGAAGACCCCCGGTGATGTCCTTGGTCCGGGCACCTTCGCGCGGAATACGCGCCACAACGTCGCCAGGACGAATGTCCTGACCATCTTCAACCGACAAAACCGCATCTACCGACATCGGATAGCTGATCGGGTTGCCGTTGTCCGCGCGCACCGGATCACCGGTTACGGGATCCATGATGATGACTTCCGGCTTCAGGTCGTTGCCCTTGGGCGCGGAACGCCAGTCAGACACGATACGCTGGGTCATGCCCGTTGCATCATCGGTATCCTCGCGGATCGAGATGCCCGAAATCAGATCCACAAACCGCGCCACACCGCCCTTTTCGGCGATGATCGGCAGAGTGTAGGGGTCCCATTCGAACAGTTTCGCGCCGCGTTTCACGGGCGCGCCTTCCTTGGCGTGAACCTTGGCACCGTAGGTGATCTTGTGCGCCGCGCGTTCCTGCCCCGCTTCGTCGATGATGGCGATCTGCATGTTCCGGCCGATGACGATAAACTCGCCATTGGCGTTTTCCAGCAGATTGGCGTTGCGGAACTCGATCTTGCCCTCCTGGCTGGCTTCAAGGAACGACTGCTGACCACCTTGCGCAATGCCGCCGATGTGGAACGTCCGCATCGTCAGCTGCGTGCCGGGTTCACCGATGGACTGCGCGGCGATGATGCCGACAGCTTCACCCTGGTTCACCAGCGTGCCACGGGCCAGGTCACGGCCATAGCACATGGCACACACGCCCTCGTCCGCCTCGCAGGTCAGCGGGCTGCGGATGCGCACCGAAGCCACGCCCGCCTGGTCGATCAGATCGGCCTTGCGTTCATCCACCAGTTCACCCTGTGCCACGATCACCTCATCGGTGCCCGGAACCAGAACGTCATCCGCCACCACCCGGCCCAGCACACGCTCGGCAAGGGAGGAGACCACTTCACCGTCATTGACCGCCGCCGAAGCGGTGATCGCATTTTCGGTGCCGCAGTCATGGCTGCGCACGATGCAATCCTGCGCCACGTCCACCAGACGCCGCGTAAGATAGCCCGAGTTTGCCGTCTTCAACGCAGTGTCGGCAAGACCCTTGCGGGCGCCGTGGGTCGAGTTGAAGTATTCAAGAACGGTCAGACCTTCCTTGAAGTTCGAGATGATCGGTGTCTCGATGATCTCGCCGTTCGGCTTGGCCATCAGACCACGCATACCGCCCAGCTGTTTCATCTGCGCGGGCGAACCACGCGCCCCGGAGTGGGACATCATGTAAACCGAGTTCGGCTCTTTTTCCGCACCGTTCTCGTCATAATGCACGGCGGAAATCGAGGCCATCATGTCGCCCGCGACCTTGTCCGAACACTTGGACCAGGCATCGACAACCTTGTTGTACTTCTCGCCCTGGGTAATCAGGCCGTCCATATACTGCTGCTCGAATTCCTTCACCTGATCGCGGACTTCGTTCACGATCGGCCATTTGGAATCGGGGATCAGCATGTCGTCCTTGCCGAACGAAATCCCGGCCTTGAACGCCTCGCGGAAGCCCATGGTCATGATCTGGTCGCAGAAGATGACCGACTCTTTCTGACCGCAGTAGCGGTAGACAGTGTCGATGACGTTCTGCACGTCTTTTTTCCGCAGCAGGCGGTTGACCAGTTCAAACGGCGCTTTCGCGTTCAGCGGCAGCAGGTTGCCAAGCCGCAGACGGCCCGGCGTCGTTTCATACCGCTTCCAGACCTCGTTGCCCTCTTCGTCGATCTGCTTGATCCGCGCACGGACGGACGAGTGCAAATGCACCAGACCCGCTGCAAGCGCGTGTTCAACTTCGTCAACACCCGAAAACGCCATGCCTTCACCGATCATGCCCTTGCGCTGCATGGTGGTGTAGTAAAGGCCAAGCACCATGTCCTGCGACGGAACAATGATCGGCGCGCCGTTGGCGGGCGACAGAACGTTGTTCGTCGACATCATCAGAACGCGGGCTTCAAGCTGCGCTTCCAGCGAAAGCGGCACGTGAACTGCCATCTGGTCGCCGTCAAAGTCAGCGTTGAAGGCCGAACAGACCAGCGGGTGCAGCTGAATAGCCTTCCCCTCGATCAGGATCGGTTCAAACGCCTGAATCCCCAGACGGTGCAGCGTCGGCGCGCGGTTCAACAGAACCGGGTGTTCGCGGATCACTTCATCCAGGATATCCCACACTTCGGGACGTTCCTTTTCGACCAGCTTTTTCGCCTGTTTCACGGTGCTGGAAAGCCCTTTGGCCTCCAGTCGCGAGTAGATGAAGGGCTTGAACAGTTCCAACGCCATCTTCTTGGGCAATCCGCACTGGTGCAGCTTCAGTTCCGGCCCCGTCACGATCACCGAACGACCCGAGAAATCCACGCGCTTGCCCAGAAGGTTCTGGCGGAAGCGGCCCTGTTTGCCCTTCAGCATGTCGGACAGCGATTTCAGCGGGCGCTTGTTGGTGCCGGTGATCACGCGGCCCCGACGGCCGTTGTCAAAGAGCGCATCCACAGCTTCCTGCAACATGCGCTTTTCGTTCCGGACAATGATGTCCGGCGCACGCAGTTCGATCAGGCGTTTCAGGCGGTTGTTGCGGTTGATGACCCGGCGATACAGATCGTTCAGGTCAGACGTCGCAAAGCGGCCACCGTCCAGCGGGACCAACGGGCGCAGTTCCGGCGGAATCACCGGAAGAACCGTCAGGATCATCCATTCAGGCCGGTTGCCCGACTCGAGGAAGGATTCGACGATCTTCAAACGCTTGATGATCTTCTTCGGCTTCAACTCGCCGGTTGCCTCTTTGAGGTCGGCCCGCAGTTGCTCTGCCGTAGAATCCAGATCAATCGCCGCCAGCATTTCGCGGATAGCCTCGGCACCGATATTGGCGGTGAAGGCATCTGCGCCATACTGGTCCTGCGCGTCGAGGAATTCTTCCTCGCTCATCAACTGGCCGTAAGTCAGGTCAGTCAGGCCCGGCTCGATCACGACGTAGTTCTCGAAGTAGAGAATGCGTTCCAGATCGCGCAGCGTCATATCGAGCATCAGCCCGATACGGCTTGGCAGCGATTTCAGGAACCAGATGTGCGCGACCGGGGCAGCCAGTTCGATATGGCCCATCCGTTCGCGGCGCACCTTTTGCAAGGTAACTTCGACGCCGCATTTCTCGCAGACAACGCCGCGATATTTCATGCGCTTGTATTTGCCGCACAGGCATTCGTAATCCTTGATCGGGCCAAAGATACGCGCACAGAACAGCCCGTCACGTTCCGGTTTGAACGTGCGGTAGTTGATGGTTTCCGGCTTCTTGATCTCGCCATACGACCACGACAATATCCTCTCTGGCGACGCCAGAGAGATTTTGATCTCGTCGAATGTCTTGACAGGAGCAACCGGGTTGAACGGGTTGGTGCTGAGTTCCTGGTTCATCTTGCGTCCTTATAAAGAGGGATGGGTGAGAGGGGCGCGAACGCCCTCACTCTTCCTCCGAATCCAGGAGTTCCATGTTCAGACCCAGACCGCGCACTTCCTTCACCAGAACGTTGAACGATTCCGGGACACCCGCCTCGAAACTGTCTTCGCCCTTGACGATGGATTCGTACATCTTGGTCCGGCCCGCCACGTCATCCGACTTCACGGTCAACATCTCTTGCAGGGTGTAGGCGGCGCCGTAGGCTTCCAGTGCCCAGACCTCCATCTCCCCAAGACGCTGGCCACCGAACTGCGCCTTACCACCCAGCGGTTGCTGCGTGACAAGCGAGTAAGGCCCGGTGGAACGTGCGTGCAGCTTGTCATCCACAAGGTGGTGAAGTTTCAGCATGTACTTCACGCCAACCGTGACAGGACGCGCGAACTGTTCGCCCGTGCGGCCATCGAACACGATGGATTGACCCGACTGGTCGAAACCGGCACGGCGCAACGCATCGTTCACGTCGGATTCCTTGGCACCGTCGAAAACGGGCGTCGAAATCGGCACGCCTTTGGTCACGTTGCCGGCAAGCTCCAGCAGATCGGCCTCGTTGCGATCAGCGAAGGCATCCTCATAGGTTTCATCCCCATAAGCATGGCGCATCGCTTCTTTCACCGGGGTCAGATCGCCTGACCGGCGGAATTCCTTCAAAGCATCATCGATCTTGATGCCCAGACCGCGCGCGGCCCAACCCATGTGGGTTTCCAGAATTTGCCCGACGTTCATCCGCGACGGCACACCCAGCGGGTTGAGGCATATATCCACCGCGGTCCCGTCAGCGAGGAACGGCATATCCTCCACCGGCACCACTTTGGACACGACACCCTTGTTGCCGTGACGACCGGCCATCTTGTCGCCGGGTTGCAGCTTGCGCTTCACCGCAACGAACACCTTCACCATCTTCATGACACCCGGAGGCAGATCGTCGCCGCGACGGACCTTTTCCACCTTGTCGTCAAAGCGGTGGTCCAGCGCGCGCTTCTGCGCCTCGTACTGGTCATGCAGGGCTTCGACCTCTTTCGCATCGGCTTCTTCGCCAAGCGCAAGCTGCCACCACTGGCCGCGCGAAAGCGTGCCCAGCAGTTCGTCGTCGATGGTCGAGCCGGATTTGATGCCTTTCGGGCCTTTCACAGCCGTCTTGCCCATCACCAGTGTTTTCAGGCGCGAATAGATGTTCCGCTCCAGAATGGCCAATTCGTCGTCGCGGTCACGCGCCAGACGCTCAACCTCTTCGCGCTCGATCTGAAGCGCGCGTTCGTCCTTGTCCACACCGTGGCGGTTGAACACACGCACCTCAACAATCGTGCCGAAGGCTCCGGGCGGCAGACGCAGCGACGTGTCGCGCACGTCCGATGCCTTTTCGCCGAAGATGGCGCGCAGCAGCTTTTCTTCCGGCGTCATCGGGCTTTCACCCTTGGGGGTGATCTTGCCCACCAGAATGTCGCCCGGCTGTACTTCGGCACCGATATACACGATCCCCGCCTCGTCCAGATTGCGCAGGGCTTCTTCACCCACGTTCGGGATGTCACGCGTGATTTCTTCCGGCCCCAGTTTCGTATCGCGGGCCGCAACTTCGTATTCATCAAGGTGGATCGACGTGAACACGTCATCCTTCAGAATACGTTCCGAAATCAGGATCGAGTCTTCGTAGTTATAGCCATTCCATGGCATGAACGCGACGACGATGTTCCGGCCCAGAGCCAGTTCACCCATGTCGGTACACGGGCCGTCAGCCACCACTTCGCCGCGTACAACCGTATCGCCCACCTTTACCAGCGGGCGCTGGTTGATGCAGGAAGACTGGTTGGACCGCTTGAATTTGCGCAGACGGTAGATGTCCACGCCCGGCTCGCCGGGTTCCAGCATTTCCGTGGCCCGCACAACGATACGGGTCGCGTCCACCTGGTCGATCACACCGGCCCGGCGCGCCATGATGGCAGCGCCACTGTCACGCGCTACCACGGCCTCGATCCCCGTGCCCACATAGGGCGCGTCGGATTGCAGCAAAGGCACCGCCTGACGTTGCATGTTCGACCCCATCAGGGCGCGGTTGGCGTCGTCGTTTTCAAGGAACGGGATCAGGGAGGCCGCAACCGACACAAGCTGTTTCGGCGATACGTCGATCAGGTCGATCGCTTCCGACGGGTTCAGCATGAATTCCCCGGCTTTCCGCGAGGAAATCAGGTCATCCGTAAAGCGCCCTTCGGCATCCTGCGCCGCATTGGCCTGCGCCACCGTGTGACGCATTTCTTCGGTTGCCGACATGTAGACCACGTCGTCGGTCACCTTGCCGTCGATCACCTTGCGGTAGGGTGTCTCGATGAAGCCATACTTGTTGACCCGCGCGAACGTGGCCAACGAGTTGATAAGGCCGATGTTCTGGCCTTCCGGCGTCTCGATCGGGCACATCCGGCCATAGTGGGTCGGGTGCACGTCGCGGACCTCGAACCCCGCACGCTCGCGGGTCAGACCGCCTGGCCCCAGAGCCGAAAGACGACGCTTGTGCGTCACCTCGGACAGCGGGTTGGTTTGGTCCATGAACTGGCTCAGCTGCGAAGATCCGAAGAATTCACGCACCGCCGCAGCCGCCGGTTTGGCATTGATCAGGTCTTGCGGCATGATCGTGTCGATCTCGACCGAGGACATACGCTCCTTGATCGCCCGCTCCATCCGCAGCAGACCGACGCGGTACTGGTTTTCCATCAACTCGCCAACGGACCGCACACGGCGGTTGCCGAGGTGGTCGATGTCGTCGATCTCGCCCTTGCCGTCACGCAGTTCCGTCAGCGCCTTGATACATGCGATGATGTCTTCGCGCGAAAGCGTGCGCTGCGTGTCGGGTGCGCCAAGGTTCAGACGCATGTTCATCTTCACGCGGCCAACGGCCGAAAGATCGTAACGCTCACTGTCGAAGAACAGCGTGTCGAACAGGTTCGACGCGGCTTCCACGGTCGGCGGCTCGCCCGGACGCATCACGCGGTAGATGTCCATCAGCGCGGTATCGCGGCCCATGTTCTTGTCGGCGGCCAGCGTGTTGCGGATGTAGGGGCCGCAGTTGACGTTGTCGATGTCCAGCACCGGAATGTCGGTGATGCCGTGATCCATCAGCAGCTTCAGCGTGCCACCCTTTACGCCGCCGTCGCGGTCGTATTCCATCGTCAACTCGTCGCCGGCTTCGACCCAGATCTCGCCGGTTTCCTCGTTGATGATGTCTTTGGCCACATAACGGCCAATGATCTGGTCAAACGGCATCAGCAGGTCGGTCACGGAACCCGACTTGATAAGCTCGTTCGCCATGCGCGGCGTCATCTTTTCGCCGGCCTTGCAGATCACTTCGCCGGTTGCGGCATCCACGATGTCGAATGTCGGGCGGGTGCCACGTACGCGGTCCGGGAAGAACTTGGTGACCCAGCCCTTTTTCGGCACGTTGTGGAACATGACGGTCTGGTAATACGCATCCATGATGCGTTCCTGGTCCATCCCCAGCGCATAAAGCAGCGTCGTCACCGGCAATTTGCGGCGGCGGTCGATGCGTGCGAACACGATGTCCTTGGCGTCGAATTCGAAATCCAGCCACGACCCGCGATATGGAATGATCCGGCAGGCAAACAGCAGCTTGCCCGACGAATGGGTCTTGCCCTTGTCATGGTCAAAGAACACGCCGGGCGAGCGGTGCATCTGCGATACGATCACCCGTTCGGTGCCGTTCACAACGAAGGTCCCGTTCGACGTCATCAGGGGCATGTCGCCCATGTAGACGTCCTGTTCCTTGATGTCCTTGACCGAACGCGCGCCGGTATCCTCGTCGATATCGAACACGATCAGACGCAGCGTCACCTTCAGCGGCGCCGCATAAGTCATGTCGCGCTGCTGGCATTCATCAACGTCGTACTTCGGCTTCTCAAGCTCGTATTTCACGAACTCCAGAACAGCCGTTTCATTGAAGTCCTTGATCGGAAAGACCGACTGGAACACACCCTGAATACCGTTGCCATCTTGCGGCTTCGGGCCATCGCCCGATTTCAGGAACAGGTCATAGGAAGATTTCTGAACCTCGATAAGGTTCGGCATTTCCAGCACTTCCCGGATCTTGCCGAAATACCTGCGGATACGCTTCTGTCCAACGTAGCTCTGAGCCATGCTCGAAGTCACCTTTCATCATTCGCGGGCGCACATCGTCGGGGCTACGATGCATCGCCGCTTGCGAAGCAGGGGGGTAGGTTCCATTCGTGCCATCCGTCCCACCGGCTGGCTCCCGAACCTGATAACCGCGCCTTGGAAGGGGCTTTGCACAAAGCCGCTGCCAAGACGCGCACGGCTGGGCCCGAATTGCTTCGGACCCAGCCAGTTTTCTAACCAAGTGATGCCAAAGGCACCGGCCCGATTACTTCAGCTCGACTTTCGCGCCAGCATCTTCCAGCTTCTTCTTGAAGCCTTCCGCGTCAGCTTTGGTCACAGCTTCTTTAACTTTGCCACCGGCCTCAACGAGGTCTTTGGCTTCTTTCAGGCCGAGGCCAGTGATGGCGCGGACTTCTTTGATGACGTTGATTTTGTTCGGGCCGGCTTCGGTCAGAACAACATCGAATTCGGTTTGCTCTTCGACCGGAGCGGCAGCAGCCGCAGCCGGACCAGCAACCGCGACAGCAGCGCCGGCTGCCGGCTCGATACCGTATTTGTCTTTCAGGATCGTTTTCAGTTCTTGCGCTTGCAGAAGGGTCAGACCGACGATGTCTTCCGCGAGTTTGTTCAGATCAGCCATTTTCTGTTCCGTTCGGTTAAGATGGGTTCCAACGTGCAGGGGTTCAACCCACGCAGGTTAACGAATTGCTCAGGCGGCTTCCCGCTCCTCGATGGTGGTGAGGATGCTTGCGATGTTCGAAGCAGGCGCGCCAATGGCCCCGGCGATGCTCGACGCGGGCGCACCAATACACGCCACGATCGAAGCAATAAGCTCCTCGCGCGACGGCATGGAGGCCACGGCTTTCACACCGGCCTGGTCCAGGATCGTGTCGCCCATTGCCCCACCCAGAATAACGAACTTCTCGTTCTTCTTGGCATAGGCTTCCACGACCTTCGCAGCTGCGACAGGGTCTTCGGAATAGGCCATCACGGTCATGCCCGTAAGCAGGTCACCCATCTTTGCAGCGGGCAACCCTTCAAGGGCGATTCTGGCGAGCTTGTTCTTGGCAACGCGTACGGACCCGCCAACTTCGCGCATTTGCGCGCGCAGGTCCTGCATCTGTGCAACCGTGATGCCTGCGTAGTGTGCTACCACAACCACGCCAGAGCTTGCGAAGATCTGGCCGAGTTCATCGACCACTTTCTCTTTCTGGGCTCTATCCACAGTTTCACTCCAAGTATGGGGGTTTCCCCCCGGCTCATGTTTGCCCCGGAAAGTCCGGGGCGTTCGGGTCCGCGATGTGGTCCCGAGGCCAAAATCACCCGAGGGAGTGCCCCCGAAAAATCCGTCTCGATCCCCATCTCAGGCAGGAAAATTAAGGGGTTACCCCCACCCACCGTCTCGGACAGGACCGGGCATTGCGGCCCGGCCTTGGCATCCCTTCCCCAAGGGGTCGGGAATTCTGTGAAGGCGGGGCTGAACCCCGCCCGCAGGCATCAGTTGCCGGTGGCCGAAGCCAGATCAACCGACACGCCCGGCCCCATGGTCGAGGACAGCGAAACCTTGCGCAGGTAAGCGCCTTTCGCACCCGACGGGCGGGCCTTGCTGACCGCATCCACGAATGCGCGGATGTTTGTGGCAAGATCGGCTTCGGTGAACGACACCTTGCCAACGCCGGCATGGATCACGCCGGCCTTTTCGACCTTGAACTGCACTTCGCCACCCTTCGCCGCACCGACAGCCGTTTTCACGTCCATCGTCACCGTGCCGACCTTGGGGTTCGGCATCAGGTT
>Ga0209702_10010006_pt1 | contig 10327 bp, 12 predicted proteins | sample FRY01_FD_187210 | JGI IMG/M metagenome (GOLD analysis project Ga0209702, IMG submission 187210) | Freshwater microbial communities from Lake Fryxell liftoff mats and glacier meltwater in Antarctica - FRY-01 (SPAdes) (version 2) | ecosystem: Environmental > Aquatic > Freshwater > Ice > Glacier...
AAATGAATATTGCTGGAGTAGCTCAATGACAGCCAGCGAGGTAAGCCGAGAAGAAGCTGGAATTATGTGGAGGAAAAACACTTAAGAGGAAAAGATAAGTTTAAAATAATTAATAAATGAATACGCTGGAGTAGCTCAATGACAGCCAGCGAGGTAAGCCGAGAAGAAGCTGGAATTATGTGGAGGAAAAACACTTAAGAGGAAAAGATAAGTTTAAAATAATTAATAAATGAATATTGCTGGAGTAGCTCAGTGGTAGAGCAGCTGTTTTGTAAACAGCAGGTCGGTGGTTCGATCCCACTCTCCAGCTCCATATTTAAAATAACGTGCCGAGTTCGCATAGTGGCAATTGCAGGAGACTGTAAATCTCCCGGCCTAACGGCCTCCGAAGGTTCGAGTCCTTCACTCGGCACCACAAGACTTAGCGAATTTACGAGTTTAGTCGCTTGCAGTACCCGAATAGGTGCACCATTAAAGCATCCCGAACCCCCGAGGTTCGATATTCACATTGCTTGTGAATTATGTGGAGGTAAAAAACTTAATAAATGAATATTGCTGAGATAGCTCAATGAACATCAAAGAGCAAAGCGATTTGCTTGTGAATTATGTGGAGGTAAAAAACTTAATAAATGATTATTGCTGAGATAGCTCAATGAACATCAAAGAGCAAAGCGATTTGCTTGTGAATTATGTGGAGGTAAAAAACTTAATAAATGATTATTGCTGAGATAGCTCAGTTGGTAGAGCACATCCATGGTAAGGATGAGGTCTCGGGTTCAAATCCCGATCTCAGCTCCATCCTTTGCTCCTTTGGAGCTAGGGAATGGCACGCCAATATCTTTCCCGTCATACTTGACCTTTACAACAATGACGAAATTAGTGCAAATCTGCTAAAATAAACCTAATGCAACTTATTCTTTCAGAAAAAATCCAAAATATCTTTAAAATTCTAAATGAAAATAATTTAACGGCGTACCTTGTTGGTGGAATTGTTAGGGATTTGTTTATCTCTAAATATCATAAAGTTGAAATTACAAATAAAGATTACGATATTGAGGTTTTTGGTATTGCACTTTCTGATCTTGAGAATTTACTTAGATCAGAGTTAAACTGTGATATTTCTAAAGAGGGCGAAAGCTTTTCTGTACTAAAAATTTACTCAAACAATGGTGATGACCCTATTGACGTGGGTATCCCTCGTACAGAAATTACAACAGGCAGTAAATATACCGACTTTTCTGTTACACCCGACCCAAATTTAACAGTCGAACAAGCAGGAATTAGACGTGATATTACTATTAATGCAATTTATTATAATCCAACAACCAAAGAGCTAATCGACCCGTTTAATGGAATAAATGACATTAAAAATAAGTTAATTAGGGCAGTTAATTCTAAAACTTTTATAGAAGACCCTCTGCGGATTTTAAGAGTTATGCAGTTTTCGTCACGTTTTGGGTTTGAGGTAGATAGGTCAACCTTAAATTTATGCAGACAGATGGTAAAAGACAAAATGCACGAATCGTTAAGTAAGGATAGAATTAGGGAGGAGTTTTTAAAATTTGCATATAAATCAAGCTATCCATCTTTTGCCTTAGAATTCTTACATAATACTGATTTATTAAATTATTATATGCCAGAGATTTTTAATTTACAAAAGACACTACAGACAAACGAATGGCACCCCGAAGGCAATGTCTATAATCATTCGCTACAAGTTATCAATGCAGGTACAAATATTGCAAATAGAGAGGGTCTAAGTAACTATGAAAAGGCGATCTTGTTATTTTCTTGTTTATATCACGATAGTGGTAAAGCTATAAAAACAGTTTTTGATGAGAAAGAGAAAGTATATAGAGCTCACGGACATGCTGATGCCGGGGTTTCACTTGCCGATGCATTTATTAAACGGCTTAATTTACCAACTTATTTGGCAAGATCGATCCCGATTTTGGTTAAATATCATATGCATTTACCTATACTCTTTTATAACTTTAAGCAAGGATCAGACCAAACAAAGGCGTTTAATAGAATTGCCCTAAAATTACAGGCGGTAGGGGTAGATATAAAGATTTTGCTCTGGTTAGTTGAGGCAGATAGAAGAGGTAGAAAGCCTAACGTTGAGGCAGATTTTGAGCCGTTTCCTAAATCATTTCTTTCAGAATTCAACGAGCTAGAAGCATGGTTTAACGACATGAATACGGCACTTGAAAAGTCAAAGATCTTAGAAAAAGAGTTAGTTACAGGTGAATGGATTTTGCAAAATATTAATTTAAAGCAGGGTGTTTGGGTTGGAGCAGTTAAAGAGTTTATTAAGGATTTGTATTTGACTAAAGAATACACCGGCACTAAAAATAGAGTAGAGCTATATAACGGCGAAGGACAGGTGCAAGAACAGGTGATTATAAGTGTTTACAAGTTTTTAGAAGAAGCAGTTGAGCAGGATTGGAAGAAAGTACTAGAAAATGAAGATTACAGGGACGAGTTAATTGAAATGTTTGTTCTGAGATAATGTTTACAGGACGTATATGTAGTAGAAAAGATTTACAGACTTAGACTTTTGTGTTTAAATTACCAACTATGAAAGCTTGTTACATTTGCGATAAAAGTTACCAAAAAGGTAGAAGCGTTACATTTTCTCATAAGAGTAGTGTAAAACGTTTTAAACCAAACCTTTCAACAAGGACTATAAAGGATGGAAATAATACTAAAAAAGTTAGTGTATGTACTAGCTGTATTAAAGCTGGCAAAGCTTAATCTTTAAGATATCCATTTTTAAACTCTCGAAAGCTCATCTCGTTTTTACCTTCTGGTTTTAGCTTAGTTAGTCTAATCTCAACCTGCGGGGTTAGAGTATGTTCTGTTGCAATGGTTTTTAAGGATTCTTCAACCTTTACAATTTGTACTTTTAAGTTTGGCTGTTTTGTTGGAGTTAATTTGTAGTAATCTGCAATGTTTTGAAGCGTTGTATAGGTTGTTGGCCAAGGGTTAAGCGCCATGATTTTTTTAGATAATGTTTCATTGTTTTCTTTAAGTAAATCTATATATCCTGCAGTTTTTTCAAGTTTTGGAGCTTTTTTAAAAGTCCCAGTAGGTTGTGTGGTTAGTTTTAAATTTTCTTCTAGGTAATCGTTCAAATTTTTATTGAGTAATTCAGATCCTTTAAGAAATAATTCTTGGTAAATATCATTTTTAGTTTTTGAGTAATCAAGCTTGATTGTTTCTTGATCTAAAATTTCTCCCTTGTCAAACTTTTCATTTATCTTAATTAATGTTACGCCAGTTTCAACCTCGCCGTTTAAAATTGCCCACTCTAATGGCGAGGCACCAGCGTAATCTGGCAAAAGTGATGGATGAATGTTTAAGATTCCTTTTTCAAACTGATCTATTACATTTTTAGGGATCAAGTAACCAAAGTAACTAATAATACCAAGTTCTAACTTTTCTTTTTCTATAACATCAAGTATGTTTGCAAATTCTATAATTTTAATATTATTTTCAATTGCCCATTTTTTTACCGGGTTTGCAGTTAATATTTGCTTTCTACCTATTTTTTTGTCGGGGGTTGTTACGACCGCAATTAAATTAATCTGAGGGTTTTGCTTTAAAATCTGTAGTGTGAATATTGAAAATTGGTGTGTCCCAAAAAATACTGTGTTTATCATTACATTGCCTTTTCTTGTTCAATTAATTTATCTAGCTGTTTATCGTTTAAAATTTTCCCCTTAACTTTTGATGTAAATAACACTCCGTTTATGTGATCGTTTTCGTGCTGAATTACTCTTGCAAAATAGTCATCTGCTTTTATCTTTTTTAACTCGCCTTTTTCATCTTGGTACTTGATTGTCATTTTTTTTGCTCGTTCAACCTGGCCGTAAGTGTTTGGGATAGATAAACAACCCTCAAACATTAGGTTTGTATTTTTACTAATTGCAATAATTTCAGGGTTAATAAATACGATATCTACGTGTGTTTCTGTGCCTGCTGGGTCAATGAAAAACTTTTTTACAATAAAAATCCTTTTACTTATGCCAATTTGAGGGCATGCTAAACCTGCACCTGGTACTTTAGATGTGTTTAAGGTTTGTTTAAGATCATTTATCAAGGTTTTTAGGTTTTGGTTAAACTCAGTTACCTTTTTTGCTTTTTGTGTTAACACAGGGTTAGGTACTGTTATTATTTGCATATGCTAATTATAGCAGGTAATTTTACTAAAAATCTTTTCCCCCTCGAAAAGAAATTTCTTTTAAGATATACTCTAACTATGTTAAACGCTATATTCGGATTATTTTCTCATGACCTTGGGATTGACCTTGGGACAGCAAATACATTAATACATGTTAGGGGAAAAGGCGTTTTGATTCGTGAACCATCGGTTATTGCGATTCATAAAAAATCTAAAAAAGTACTAGCAATTGGAGAGGAGGCAAAGAAAATGATAGGCAGGACTCCAGCTAGTATTGTTGCGATTCAGCCATTAACCGCAGGGGTAATTAGCGATTTTGACTCTACGGAAAAAATGCTCAAATATTATATTGAAAAAGTTCATCAGAGTAGCTCGAGATTACCTAAAATTCCACGCCCCCGAGTTGTTATTGGTATTCCTTCTAGTGTTACAGAGGTTGAAGAAAAGGCCGTAATTGACGCTACAAAATCAGCTGGGGCTAGAAAGGCATATTTAATCGAAGAGCCAATGGCGGCTGCAATTGGAGCAGGGATTGATGTAATGGCACCAAAAGGTAGTATGATTGTTGACATTGGAGGAGGAACAACCGAAATAGCAATAATTAGCCTTGGTGGAATAGTAAATTGTATGTCGTTAAAGGTGGCAGGCTACGAGTTTGATCAGGCAATTACAGATTATATTAGATACAACTTTAACCTACTAATTGGAGCAAAAACTGCAGAAGATATAAAAATTAGGATGACTAATTTAATTTCGTTAAAAAAAACTGCAGATGAAAAGGGGAGGGTAAATGCGCTATCGGGTGAATCGGAAAATAATATGATAGTAAGGGGTAGAAATTTAAAAACAGGGTTACCAGAAGAGATAAAGATAGATAGCAACGATATTACCGAGGCATTAAAGCGCCCAGTACAGATTATTATAGATGGAGTTAAGGATGTTATCGAAAATACGGCACCAGAGTTAGTTTCTGATGTTATTAAAGCAGGAATTGTATTAGCAGGTGGAGGGGCGTTATTAAAAGGTTTTGCAGAGTTAATGTCAAATCAACTTAATACAACGGTAACGATTGCAAAAGACCCATTAACATGTGTAGTTAGAGGGTGTGCAATTGTTTTAGATGATAAGGGATTATTAGGAAAGGTGACTAAATAATAATAAAGTATCGGGTATTCTTCGACTAAGCTGTACTCAGCGCATGGAGAAGTGAAAGACGTTCGTAAGTTCTCGACTACGCTCGAACGATAATCCTTCTTGAGTTCTCCACAAGGTCGAACGATAGGGTGGGTCGAACAGTAGTGTGGGTCGAACAGTAATGTGGCTCGAACAGTAATCATTATTCTTCGAGCTTGTCGAGAAGTAAAGATATATGAACAATAATTGGCATTGGTATGTATACATAGTTGAATGTACAGACGGATTATATTATACAGGCATGACATGGAATATAAGCGATAGAGTAGAACAACATATAAGTGGAAATGGTTCAAAGTTTACAGGGAAACATGGATTTAAAAGAGTAGCTTATTATGAAGAACATAATGATTTAGATACAGCAAGGTATAGGGAAAAGCAGATTAAGGATTGGAGTAGAGAGAAAAAGATGAAGTTAATAAATGGGGAATGGGGGAATATTGGATAAGTTCTCGACTAGGCTCGAACAGTAATACTCCTCGAGTTCTCCACAAGGTCGAACAGTAATGTGGTTCGAACAGTAACGATAATATTCTTCGACTAAGCTGTACTCAGCGCATGGAGAAGTGAAAGACGTTCGTAAGTTCTCGACTACGCTCGAACGATAATCCTCCTTGAGTTCTCCACAGGGTCGAACGATAGGGTGGCTCGAACAGTAATACTCCTTGAGTTCTCCACAAGGTCGAACGATATTAGTTATCCACTCAACCCTTGACCCAACCCCCAATACTTTCTACTATGAGTAAATGAAATCTGGGGTTGTTAAGTATTTAATATTATCACTTTTTATTTTACTTTTGTCGGTGTTTAACATTGGCGTTAAGTCATTTGTCTCAACAAAATATTTACAATTTATCACTCCCTCAGCTGTGTCTGGACAGAAAATATATAATAACTATGCCAACTTTTCTCTAGCTTTACAAAGGTCGGCAATGCTCGATGAAAAGGAACAGCAAATTGTTAGCCTTTCAGAACTTGTAGCCGATTATGAAAGTGTAAAGGAAGAAAATAAATTATTAAAAGAAACACTGGGTGTTAAAACTCTTTCATTTGAAAAAAAACAGTTAGTCATTGCTCAGCTAGTTTTTATTGACACAACAAAATCAGTTGCTACAGCAGTTGTTTCTTCTGATTCATCAGATAATATTAAAGTAGGAAGCCCTGTGATTTATTCTAATTCTTTAGTTGGTGTAGTTAGTGAGATAAATAAAAATAGGGTTTTAGTAAACTTAATCTCAAATAAAGACTTTGTTACAGAGGCAGTGGACATTGTTACAGGTGCAAATGGCGTTGTAAGAGGTGCTTTTTTGGGCATTACTTTTTCTGATGTATTAAATAGCGAGACGTTAAATTTAGGAGATATTATTGCTACCTCTGGTTCTAGTGGAAAGTTTGAGAATAGTTATGTTTTAGGAAAGGTTTCAGATGTAAAATCTACAGAGGGAGAGCCTTTTCAAACGGCAACAGTAGTTAGCTTGATTAATGTTCATAAGTTAAATAAGGTATTGATAGTAGTTGAAAAATGATAAAAAATACAATTATTATATTAATATTTCTGATAACTAATTTTTTAGAGGTTGGCTTTGCAAAGCCGTTTTTTACTCATTTCTTATTTCTAAACCTTGCAGTAATTGTGATCCTTGCATCTAGTCTAAAATTTTATAACCAGGCTCTTTTTATTGGATTTTTGTATGGAATAATCTTAGATATTTTATTTGCAAGCAACCAGTTCTTTTTACCAATTGCATTTACATTAGGTGTTTTTTCAATAAATAAGCTATCGTTATGGTTAGGTGAAAAGCTAGTGCATAAGATTATTTACATACTGATTTGTGCATCAATTTTACGTTTTGTATTAGGTGGTAGTGCTGGATTAATAAGTGCCGAAACAGTTTTTTTATTAATTTATACATTAATAATAAATTTTCTATTTAGTACCATAAAACAATATGTCGATATTTAACGATCTGGTTTATGAAAACCTAACTTCAACAAAAAAAACTAAAGGGAGTAGCAATGTGTTGAATTTCTTTGAAGCGGATAGCTTTGAAAATGTAAAAGGACCACTTTATCAATCGTTAATTACCTTTGTATTAACGTTAGTTTTATCTTTATCATTTTTATTTATAATCTCACGAGTTATCTATTTACAGGTTGTAAAAGGCGAAAGTTACTCGTTAATGGCGCAGGCAAACCTTTACCGAGAGCTACCAGTTTATGCTAATAGAGGGGTAATTAAAGATGAAAAAGGAAAGGTGATTGTAAGAAATAGGTCTGGATATCAGATAAAAGTAGATAATCGTAGTTACCTAGCACAAAACCAGGTTAAACAGGCCCAGATTGCAGAGACGCTAAAGTTAAATGAGGCTGAATTGTCATTAGACTCAAAAATTAATGTAGAAAATGGTATTTTTTACTCAGTACTTTTTAAGGATGTTGAGCGCGAAAAAGCGATTAAATTAATTGCTCAAACGAACACTTCAAATGTAGTTTTTGTAGAATCTACTCCAATCAGGGACAATTTATACTCATTACAAACTGCACATATAACGGGGTATTTAGGGCGAATACAAGAGGGTGAGTCAATAATTTACCCAAATTATTTTAATGAGGAGCAAGTTGGACAGCTTGGTATAGAAAAAAAATACGAAAAACAGATACACGGCGAAAGTGGTCTTGAAAGGGTAGAATTAACAGCAGATGGAAAGACAATAAATAAAAAACAGATTACAGATGCAGTAGACGGAAAAGAGCTTGTTACAAATATAAATTTAGATTTACAGCTAAAGGCTTACGAGCTAGTCAAAAAATCTGTAGAAGATAACAATGGCTTAGGTGGTGTGTTAATAGCACTTAACCCTAAAAATGGCCGGATTATAAGCTTAGTTTCTTACCCTAGTTACGATGTTAATAAATTTTCTTCAAGTATAAGTACAAAGGATTATAACGATTTATTAAATGACCTTGGTAAACCACTCAATAATAAGGCAATAGCAGGACTTTACGCTCCAGGTTCAACATTTAAGATTGTTTCAGCAACAGCACTTTTAGAAGAAGATATAATAAGTGCAGATACCGAGGTTGACGGAGCTGCAAGTGTTAGCTTAGGAACAACAGTATTTAGAGATTGGAATCCAGCAGGGCATGGTCCAACTAATATTTATAAAGCTTTAGCTAGCTCGGTTGATACATATTTTTATAAAACAGTAGGTGGAGTAGGTGAGGTTAAAAAAGGGCTAGGTGTTAAAAATTTATCTAAATGGGCAACAAATTTTGGACTTGGAGAAAAAACAGGTGTAGACATGGGCGGTGAGGTTACGGGTGTAGTACCAACAGAAAGCTGGAAAAAAAAGGTGATTGGCGAGGATTGGTATGATGGAAACACCTTACACTACTCGATAGGGCAGAGTTATTTATTAACAACTCCGTTACAGGTTGCAATGTACACAGTTGCAATTGCAAATAACGGATTAATATTTGAGCCAAGAATAGTAGGTGAAAACGAGATTCCAAAAGATATAGGTGCAAAGCCAACAACAATAGAGATAGTTAAAAAAGGGTTAAAAATGGCTTGTGAGGCACCACTTGGTACGGGGTATCCGTTTATATATCCAAAGTACCCTATAACAGTTGGGTGTAAAACAGGTACAAGTGAATTTGGAGAGAAAAATAAGCTAGGAAAGTACCAAACACATGCATGGTTTACAGTTTTTGCCCCGTACGACGATCCAGAAATTGTTGTAACTGTGTTAATAGAAGCAGGGGGAGAAGGTAGTACAGCAAGCGCGCCTGTGGCAAAACAGTATTTAGATTCATACTTTAATTTTTAAATGGGTTATAAACTTTTATCTCTTTATATTTTTTAAAATCCTTTTCATTATCTGTTGCAATAATATCTATGCCATGGGTAATTGCTGTGGCAACTAAATAATTGTCATAAATTTGATTTGATTTTACGTTATATTTTTCAATTAGCTCAAGAGATAAATTAAGGGTTGTTTTTTGTGGCGAGATAACTTGGGCAATATTCATAAACGAACTTACTTGTTTTAGAGCAATTTCCATTGTAAATGTAGAGTTATAATTTTTATGTGTAAGAACTCTTAAAATCTCATTTACGTTTTGATATGCAATATATGGATCAAAATCTTTATTTTGGGCTAAGGTCCTAAAATCCTTTGCTACTTGGTATTTTGGAGAAAGGGTATTTGATGAATATATCCAGATATTAGAATCAATTAAAACTTTTTTATTTTGGATCGTCATAAAAATCATTTCTAGTTAAATTTACTGGAATATTTTTAATTTCTTGATCATAAAATCTAATTTTTTTTGGTTTTATATTTTGAGTTTTTTTGTTCACAGCACTTCTTAGTGCCTCGTTAAAAATGGATTGTAAAGTTACACCTTGTTCAAAAGCCTGCTTTTCAACTTGTTTTTTTAAGTTTTTTTCAATTCGAAGGGTTGTTCTTATTAGTTCCATGATAATAATATTAGAGGGTTGACATATATATGTCAAGATTAAGCACCATGTTCTCTATTTCACTCGAACGATAACGTAGCTCGAACGGTAGTTACTATTCTTCGACCTTGTGGAGAAGCAGCGAATTATTTATCTAGGTATTGTCATTCGCGATGACGGGAGGGTGAATTTAAAAAACACCCGGAGCAAAAACAAAGTAAAAAAGAAAAATTTACTTTGAAAACAAGAGTAAGGTTTTGAAAAATCTCAAATTCTTACCGCTCCGGAGCTTGTTTTTTGATTAACTGTGCGATCGCCACCAATCCCAGAACATCTCTACGGCTTCATCTTGACTCACATTGTACTTTTCTTTAATGATAGGGTGGCGGGGGACCCATATACTAAACAAGTAGTCTCGAATAAAATGGGGTAATGAATAACAAAATAAATGAAGGAATCAAGACAAAGATACTAGAAGAAGTAAA
>Ga0209702_10010008_pt1 | contig 10325 bp, 9 predicted proteins | sample FRY01_FD_187210 | JGI IMG/M metagenome (GOLD analysis project Ga0209702, IMG submission 187210) | Freshwater microbial communities from Lake Fryxell liftoff mats and glacier meltwater in Antarctica - FRY-01 (SPAdes) (version 2) | ecosystem: Environmental > Aquatic > Freshwater > Ice > Glacier...
ACCGCCGCACTGATTGCGCCAATCGCTACCGAAGCCAAACGGATGGAGCCGGAAGCCAAGCTCGCCAAGTTGCTCGAAGGCCGAGTCGCGGGCGAGCCGCAGAATTGCATCTACCTGCCCACGATCCGCTCAACCCAGGTGATCGACAAGACTGCGATCGTTTACGACGCAGGGCGCACGCTGTGGGTCAATCGCCCCGACAACGGCGCGTCCTCGCTCGATGACGACGATGTACTGGTAACCAGACTGCACGGCTCGTCGCTGTGCAGCATCGACATCGTCCAGCTGCAGGACCGGACCTCGTGGTTTTATTCCGGCTTTGTCGCGCTCGGCGATTTCGTGCCCTACCGCAAGATCGCAGCCAGCAAATAAGCGGAACCCGCGCCGCCCGAAAGCGACGCGGGTAATCCGGTTCAGCGGCCCAACTGGCCGCGAATTGCGCCGTTGGGATATTGTGCCGTGTGGACGTTTACGTAGAACGCCGTGGGGTTGTTCTCGATCCGGTCCTGAGTCCATTCGGCCCCGTCGGCGCAACCCTTGTAGCCGCCTTCGTTGGCGGGCTTGAGCGTGAACACCGGCGGACCATCGACCCCTGCCGCGCCGCGATGAATGTGCGCGGCGGTGATCGGCCCGATCCCGCGGATATCGTTGAGATCATAGCAGATTTGGCCGAAATTGTCCGAGATAGAGATCTCGGCACGCCCCGATCCGTCGGGATCGCCGCTTCGGGCGGGTTCTTGCGCACCGGTCAAATTGGCGCGGTAGGTCTGGGTGGTCTTCTCGGCGACGGCCTCTTCGACCGTGGCGCAACCGGCGAGAGCAAAAGCTCCGGCGGCGGCAGCAAATATCAGTGCGTTGCGCATGGTTGTTCCCCATTTCGAAGTCGCAGAACGTGCGACCGAACCACGGAGGAACGGCCGGAATGGGGATGAGTTCCGGGCGGTGCAAATGCGCCCTCGCGCACGCCAGGGCTGGCGGAACCTGGTAAGTGGCTGCCACGCGATCACTTCACTCCCACTCGATCGTCCCCGGCGGCTTGCTGGTGTAGTCATAGACCACCCGGTTGATTCCCCGAACCTCGTTGATGATCCGCGTCGCCACGCGCGACAGGAACGCCGCGTCGAACGGATAGATGTCCGCCGTCATGCCATCGGTCGAAGTCACCGCGCGCAATGCGCAGACGTTGTCGTAAGTGCGGCTGTCGCCCATCACGCCGACCGTTTTGACCGGCAGCAGCACCGCGAAGGCCTGCCAGATCGCGTCGTAGAGCCCGGCGTTGCGGATTTCCTCGAGGTAGATCGCGTCCGCCTTTCGAAGGGTGTCGCAGGCGGCGCGGGTGACTTCGCCGGGGATGCGGATGGCGAGGCCGGGGCCGGGGAACGGGTGGCGGCCGACGAACACCTCGGGCAGGCCCAGCTCGCGTCCCAGTTCGCGGACCTCGTCCTTGAACAGCTCGCGCAGCGGCTCGACCAGCTGCATGTTCATCCGTTCGGGCAGGCCGCCCACGTTGTGGTGGCTCTTGATCGTCACGCTCGGCCCGCCGGTGAATGAAACGCTTTCGATCACGTCGGGATAGAGCGTGCCCTGCGCGAGGAACTGCGCCCCGCCGATCTGGCGCGCCTCAGCCTCGAACACGTCGATAAAGGTCTTGCCGATGAACTTGCGCTTGGCCTCGGGATCGGTGATCCCGGCCAGGCCATTGAGGAACAGCGTGCTGACGTCCTTGTGGATCAGGGGAATGTTGTAGTGGTTGCGGAACAGGCCAACGACCTGCTCGGCCTCGCCCAGCCGCATCAGGCCATGATCGACGAACACGCAGGTCAGTTGCTCGCCGATCGCTTCGTGGATCAGCACCGCGGCGACCGCGCTGTCGACCCCGCCCGACAGTCCGCAGATCACCTTCCCCGATCCCACCTGGGCGCGGATTTCGGCGATCTTGGTCTTGCGGAATTCAGCCATCGTCCAGTCGCCCGCGAGGCCGCAGACATGACGGACGAAATTCTTGTAGAGCCGCCCGCCGTCGGGGGTGTGGACCACCTCGGGGTGGAACTGCATGGCGTAGATACGGCGCTCGTCGTTGGCGATGACCGCGAACGGCGCGCCGGGGCTGGCGGCGACGCTGCGGAACCCGGGGGCAAGCTGCGTCACCTTGTCGCCATGGCTCATCCACACCTGGTGCGTCTCGCCTTCGGCCCACAGCCCGTCGAACAGCGCGCAGCCATCCGAAATCTCGATGAAGGCGCGCCCGAATTCACCCGAATCGCCGGCCAGAACTTCCCCGCCCAGCTGGTGCATCAGCGCCTGCTGGCCATAGCAGATCGCCATGATCGGCAGGCCGCTGTCGAGGATTTCGGCGGGTATGCGCGGGCCTTCCGGGTCGAGCACCGAGGCGGGCGAGCCCGACAGGATGATCCCCTTTGGCTGCATCCGCGCGAAGGCGGCGGCGGCCGAGTTGAACGGGGCGATTTCCGAATAAACCCCCGCCTCGCGCACCCGGCGGGCGATGAGCTGGGTCACCTGGCTGCCGAAATCGACGATAAGGATGGAGTCGGATGGTGCGATGGTCATGGCGGCGCGGATAGGGACGGCTTGGTTAAGGGGCAAGCATTCGCGCATCGTTGCTTGCTGCGACGTGGCGAAGCTGTCAGTCCGGTCGGATGATTGTCCCGCGCTCGCTTGCCATCGCTGCCGGGATGACCGCACTTTCGGCGCTGGCGATCACCCTTCTGCTGACTGCGCTGGGTCCCGACTGGTCGGTCTATGCTCCGGCAAGCTGCACCGCGACCCGGTGCTTTTGCGAATTGCCGCGAACCGGTTCGCTCATCCTTCAGCCCGCCAACAGCTGGTCGAGCTACGGCTATGCCTTTGCCGGGTTCCTGATTATCGCGATGTCGCGCGGCCCTGGTTGGCGATCGGGCTTCCACCCGGATGCAGCGGCGTTTTTCGGCGTTACCGCGATCTTCGTGGGATTGGGGTCGGTCCTGCTCCACGCCACGCTGGCACTGTGGGGCCAGTTCTTCGACGTGACGGGAATGTATTTCGTCAGTGGTTTCATGCTCGTCAGTGCGCTGGCGCGCTGGCGGAATCTTTCCGCGCGGCTGGCGATGATTTCCTACATCGGGCTGCTCGCAGTGCTACTCGCGCTGCTCTACGCAGTCCCGGAAGTGCGCCGCTGGTTGTTCGCGGTGGTGCTGATCGCCGCAATCGCAATCGAACTGGGCTTTGCCCGGCGACGGCGTCCGGGGGTTCAGACGACCTTTTATCTGGCAGGGATCGCACTCACGGCGATCGCCTTCACGATCTGGAACCTCGATCAGCATGGCGTCGTCTGCGCGCCGGACAGTCTCCTGCAGGGTCACGCGGCCTGGCATCTGCTCGGGGCCACCAGCCTGTGGTTCACCTTCCTTTATTATCGCAGCGAGCGCCCGCGGCCGGATGCGTCACCCGGCCAGTAGCTCGCGCAACTCGGTCTTGAGCAGTTTGCCGATATGGCTGCGCGGCATCTCGTCGATGGCGTGAAGTGCGCTCAATCGCTGGGTCTTGCCGAGCCGCGCGTTGGCAGTCTGGCGGATGTCTTCCAAGGCATCCTCGCCGCCGTCCTTGAGCACGACAAAGCCCACCGGAGTCTCGCCCCATGCCTCTGAGGGCATGCCGACAACCGCCGCCTCCGCGACGCGCGGATCCTTGGCCAGTTCGGTTTCCAGATCGATCGGGAACACGTTGAACCCGCCCGAGATGATGACGTCCTTGGTGCGCCCGACCAGTTCGACGAAGCCGTCGGCGTCGATCCGCCCGATGTCGCCCATCCGCTGCCACACGGTGCCGTCGGCGGGATCGGTCCAGTAGCCTTCGCGGGTCTTGTCGGGCTGGTTCTTGTAGCCGAGCATCATCGCGGGCGAGCGGCCGACCAGTTCGCCCGCCTCGCCCGGCGGTAGCTCGCGCAGGTCCTCGCCCAGCACTTTGACGAAATTGTTGGGTGCGGGCTTGCCGACCGTGTGGAGCTTGTCGGGGTGTTCGTGCGCGTAAAGCAGGGTGGAAACACCGCCCTCGGTCATCCCGTAGATTTCGATCAGCCCGCCCGGCATCCGCGCCAGCACTTCGGCCTTCAGCTCTGCGGGGAACGGCGCGCTGGTGCAGTATTTGAGACGCAACGCGGCCAGATCGAACTCGGCGAAGCGCGGTTCGGCCAGCAGGCGGCGATATTGCACCGGGACCAGCATGGTGTGGGTGACGCGCTCCGTCGCGGCCCGCTCCAGCCATTTGACGCTGTCGAACTTGCCCATGATCGACACGCAGCCGCCCGAATAGATCGTCGGCAGGAACACCACCATCGTCGTGTTGGAATAGAGCGGGGTCGAGGTCAGCGACACTGCATCCGCGCCGTAATTGGTCAGCGCGCGGAACACCATCTGGCGCCAGCGCATCCCGTGGCTGTGGACGATCCCCTTGGGGGTGCCGGTGGTGCCAGACGAATAGATGATGTTGAACGGGTCGGTATCGACCGGTTCGAACGGTGCGGCGGTGGTGCCCGCCGGGGCCATCCAGGCATCCAGATCCTCGTCGAGCACGATCTGCTGCGCGACCGGCAGACGGCGTTCGCCCAGTTCATCCAGCTTGGCGCGATCGATAAACAGGTGGATCGCGCCCGAATCGGCGGCCATCGCGGCAAGCTGGTCGGGCGAGGCGCTGGTGGTCAGCGGCGCGGCGCAGCCCCCGGCGCGGATCGCGGCGAGGAAGACCAGCGCATAGTTCACGCTCGATGTGCCGAGGATCGCGACCGCCTGCCCGCGCTCAAGTCCGTCCGACTGAAGCCGCGCGGCGATCCGCTCGATCTGCGCGGCCATGTCGGCCCAGCCCAGTTCGGTGTGCTCGTCGCGCAGCGCGGGGGCACTGCCGCGCAGCGCGCCCCAGCCCGCGATCAGCGCGGGGAGCGAACCGAAGGGCGCATCGAGCGCGGTGACGGGATCGAATGGAGCGGTCATCATGAGGGGATAGGAAACGGGCGGCGGACTGTCCAGCCACTGCCAGTTGCATGAAATGCAACTGTCGGGGCGGCAATAACAAGCCTGCCGCTAATGATTATTCGCAGGTGCAGCATTATAACTGACTCACGATGAATCGTTCGGATTTGTCGACAAACGGAGCAATTCCCATGCGTGCTACCAACTCGGCCCCCCATTCCGCGCCGGTCAAGACCACTATCATTCAGATCGCCCTGCTGCTCGCCGCGTTCGGCACCAGCGGCACGATGTTCGCCGCCACGCTCGCCTGAGCCCCGTGGCCAAGGTCCGCAAAGGCCGGTAGCGCAAGTCGCGCTGCCGGCCTTTCGCGTTTCTGGCGTGCGCTTGCTTACTGCGCCAGCGCCTTGACCAGGTCGAACAGATAGTCACGCGCGGTATAGAGCGCCTTCACTTCTACCCGTTCGTTGAGCCCGTGGGTGCCGTTCCCATCGGGATCGGTCCAAACGCTGGGCACGCCGTATGTCGGGATGCCGCACCCATCTCACCGCCCCGCGCCTTGCCCGCCTTGGCAAAGAACGCCCGGGTGGTGTCGGAAAATTCAAGCGGGAATTCGAGATCGCGCAAGCGGACCAGCGCATCGGACAATTCATAGAACGCGTTGGCGCGGACCGGGGCGGATGAGCTGGCTGTCCGCCATTCCCGCCGCCTTCAGCCGTGCCGCCATCCGTGTCGCGGCGAGCGTGCAGCTGCCTTCACCGCGCTTTGCTGCCGACAGCGTCGTGTCGGTCTCGACCAGCTCCTTGTAGAGCGCGCGAAATTCGGTCTGATCGGGGCGGAGGGTTGCGGTTTGCGCTGCCAGGGCGTGACGCTCACTGCGGAAAGCAGGATGAAGAGAAGCGGCTTGTTCATGATGACCCCCGGGCTTTTGCCTGTGCCCGTCCATTGAGCATGACCGGGCCGATAAGGAAACCGGCTTCGCGTTGCTCCACACGGCTTGACGGTGCAAAGCCGTTGCGCTGAACTGGCGTAGTTCTTTCGGATCAGGGGGGGACGACGATGCGCAAGGGTTTGATTGTCATATTGGTCATGCTGGGCGTGTCGGGGCAAGCGCTGGCCCAGAGCGCCGATCCGCTGCGCACCGGGACGGAGCGGCGGGTGAGCGCCGGGATCGCCATTCCGTTCGGCCCGCGCGGCGCCGCCGAAACGCCGCAGCTCGAACTGCGCAGCATCACCGTCCGGCACGATGGCAGCGATTTGGCGGCGTTCGGGCGCGACGGCTGGCTGCCCCGGCGCGAGCGCACCGCACGGGTCGGCTTCACGCTCGAACAATCGCCCAAGTTCACCATAGACGGGCGCGAAATGGACGCGCGCGACGACCGGCACGGCATCTCGACGCTTGGCTATGTCGCGATTGGGGTGGGCGCGGCGGTGATCGTGGGCGGACTGCTGTTCGCGGACGCGGTAAGGGATGCGTCAGACTAGCAGGCCGCCCATACCTCAGCTTTCGTCCCACGTCTGGCGGTGTGGGAAAGGGCGTTGGGCGGGTTCCTAATTCGGCTTTCCGCGCCTATATGCTGGGCATGACGAACGAGACCGAAAACACCGCGCCCGAAACCAGCGCGAACCTCAACATCCCCAACGCCAACGCATACGGCGCGGAGAGCATCAAGGTGCTCAAGGGGCTCGATGCGGTGCGCAAGCGACCCGGGATGTATATCGGCGATACCGACGACGGTTCGGGCCTGCACCACATGGTGTTCGAGGTTTCCGACAATGCGATCGACGAGGCGCTGGCCGGGCATTGCGATCTGGTGCTGATCGAGCTTAACCCCGACGGGTCGGTCTCGGTCGAGGACAACGGGCGCGGCATCCCGACCGGGATCCATCAGGAGGAAGGCGTTTCCGCCGCCGAGGTCATCATGACCCAGCTTCACGCCGGCGGAAAGTTCGAGAACACCAGCGACGACAACGCCTACAAGGTTTCGGGCGGCTTGCATGGCGTGGGCGTCTCGGTGGTCAACGCGCTGTCCGAATGGCTCGAACTGACGATCTGGCGTGATGGCGAGGAGCACTGGATGCGCTTCGAGCACGGCGACGCGGTCGGTCCGCTGATTGTGAAGGGTCCGGCACCGGCAACCAAGAAGGGCACCCGCGTCACCTTCTCGGCCTCGACCGACACCTTCAAGAACGTCCTCGATTTCGACTTCGAGAAACTCGAACACCGGTACCGCGAACTGGCCTTCCTCAATTCGGGCGTGCGCATCTTCCTGCGCGACAAGCGCCACGAGGAGATCAAGGAGCACGACCTGTTTTATGAAGGCGGCATCGGCGCGTTCGTGGCCTATCTCGATCGCAACAAGACCCCGCTGCTGCCCGAGCCAGTGACGATCAGTTCCGAACGCGACGGGATCGGGATCGAGGTCGCGCTCGAATGGAACGATTCGTATTACGAAAACGTGCTGTGCTTCACCAACAACATCCCCCAGCGCGACGGCGGCACGCATCTGGCGGCATTCCGCGCCGCGCTGACCCGCACGCTCAATACCTATGCGGAAAAATCCGGGCTGATGAAAAAGGAGAAGGTCAGCCTGACCGGCGACGACATGCGCGAGGGGTTGACCGCGATCGTCTCGGTCAAGCTACCCGACCCGAAGTTCTCCAGCCAGACCAAGGACAAGCTGGTTTCCAGCGAAGTCCGCCAGCCGCTCGAAAGCCTGATGGCCGACCGGATGAGCGACTGGCTGGAAGAAAACCCGGCCTATGCCAAGGCGGTGATCGGCAAGGTGATCGACGCGGCGGCGGCGCGCGAGGCGGCCAAGAAGGCGCGCGAGCTGACCCGGCGCAAGGGTGCGATGGACATTGCCAGCCTGCCCGGCAAGCTGGCCGACTGCCAGGAACGCGATCCGGCCAAGTCCGAGTTGTTCCTGGTCGAGGGTGACAGCGCAGGCGGATCGGCCAAACAGGGCCGCGACCGGCACTATCAGGCGATCCTGCCGCTCAAGGGCAAGATCCTCAACGTCGAGCGCGCCCGGTTCGACCGGATCATTTCGTCGAAAGAGGTCGGCACGCTGATCCAGGCGATGGGAACTGGCATCCGCGACGAGTTCACCATCGCCAAGCTGCGCTATCACAAGATCGTCATCATGACCGACGCCGATGTCGACGGCGCGCATATCCGCACCCTGTTGCTGACGTTTTTCCACCGTCAGATGCCCGAGATCATCCGCAACGGGCACCTCTACATCGCCCAGCCGCCGCTGTTCAAAGTCGCCAAAGGGCGCAGCGAGGTTTACCTCAAGGACGCGCCCGCGCTCGACCGCTATCTGGTTGAGGCGGGGCTGGCCGGACGGGTGCTGGAGACCCAGGGTGGCGCACGCGGCGGCGCGGAGCTGCTGGAACTGGTCGAGCACGCGATGCGGCTGCGGAGCCTGATGGCCTTCGTGCCGCGCCGCTACGACCCGGCGATCATCGAGGCGCTGGCGCTGGCTGGGGCATTTATTGAGGCGGCGGACCGGACCGAGGCGCTGGCCCGCGCGGCGGCCTGGCTCGATCGCGGCGATCCCGAAGCGCGCTGGACCGCCGCCCCGTCCGAAGAGGGCGGCTTCCACGTCACCCGGGCGTGGCGCGGGGTGACCGATCACCACATCGTCGAGCCCGGCTTCCTCGCCAGCGCCGAAGCAATCAAGCTGGCCCGTGTCGCAGCGGAGTTCTCGGGCGTTTACGAAGGCGTGGCACGGCTGGTGAAAGGCGGGGCGGAAGTGATCGAGCCCGAGCCCGAGAGCGCCGATCCGCTGCTGGCGGACGAGGCCGACGTGGGCGCGCAAGCCGCTCGCCCCTCCGCGCCCAACATCGGCGCGAAAGGCCTGATCGTCCGCCCCTCGCAACTGCTAGACGCGATCCTGGCGGCGGGGCGCAAGGGGCTGGCGGTCTCGCGCTACAAGGGTCTGGGCGAAATGAACGCCGTGCAATTGTGGGAAACCACGCTCGACCCCGAGGCCCGCGTGCTGCTGCAGGTGAAGGTCGAGGACGCCGACGTGACCGACGAAATCTTCACCCGGCTGATGGGCGACGTGGTCGAGCCACGCCGCGAATTCATCCAGGATAACGCACTGAACGTGGCCAATCTCGACGTTTAGGGATCTTCAAAGCGCGTCGAGCTGACCAGCGAGCCCTGGGCGCAAGACTTCAGGCGGCGGCGATCGTGCGGATCGTGTGTTCACCCACGACGCGCTCCGCCTCGAGCTCGCTGCGGTCACGCCAGTGCAGCTCCTTGTGATCGAGTGGCCGACCATCTGCGGCATGGATACCGATCCGGGCAATCGGTCGGCCCTCGCGGGCGTCGCACAGCACCGGGTTGGAAGGCACGCCCAGTCCCCACTTCTCGCCCCACTGGCGCAGCGCGAGCATCGCCGGGAGCAGGTCGAAACCCTTTTCGGTCAGGCGGTATTCGATCCGGCGGCGATCGTCGGCGCAGTGCTCGCGCTTGAGGATGCCGTTATCGACCAGCCGCGATAGCCGGTTCGACAGGATATTGCGGGCGATCCCGAGTTGGTCGAGGAATTCCTCGAAATGGTGGATGCCGTTGAACGAAGCGCGCAGGATCATGAACGACCAGCGCTCACCCATAACTTCGAGTGCGGACGGCAGCCCGCATTCGACCAGTTCCTTCAGCGGCTCGCGCAGCTTGCCCATTAGCATTCTCCGTTCCGGACCATAGGCCAGTACCCCCGAAAAAAATATCAGTTTCTAGTTGCAACTCGAAACCTAATTAAGTAAGTATCGATTCGCAACGGAAATCGCGTCACGGATTTCCGCCACGACCATGGAAGGGAATTCATCATGACCGCCGCTATCTCCCGCTCGCTCAACAGCCTGGCTTTCGCCGCCCTCGCGATCCTCGGCACGGCCGCCAGCTTTGGCCTCACCACCGCCCCGGCGCGCGCCGAGACCGTTTCGTTCTACGAAGCGCAGCTTGTTACCCCGGCGGAAGCCAAGCGCACCGAAATCCAGAACGGCGTCGTGTGGAAGTGCGGCGAAGCCGATTGCCGTGGCAACGAGGGCAAGTCGCGCCCCGAAGTGGTCTGCGCCCGGCTGGTCCGCAAGGTCGGCCCGCTCGCGGGTTTCTCGGTCAAGGGCGAGGCGCTCGACGCCGAAGCACTGGCCAGGTGCAACGGCGAAAAGGCCACCCCGCTCGCGCGCCGTTGACACGATCCCGATCCGATCCCGCGGCGCCTCTTCCCCTACCCCTGCCCGAAGAGGTGCTGCCAACCTGAAGGGCCGCAGGGCCGACGTGAAGTCGGCCTGCGGCCCGATTTTTTGTTCATGACCGGGCACGACGCGCCGGTTATAGCGGGGCATGAACCG
>Ga0209702_10010010_pt1 | contig 10324 bp, 7 predicted proteins | sample FRY01_FD_187210 | JGI IMG/M metagenome (GOLD analysis project Ga0209702, IMG submission 187210) | Freshwater microbial communities from Lake Fryxell liftoff mats and glacier meltwater in Antarctica - FRY-01 (SPAdes) (version 2) | ecosystem: Environmental > Aquatic > Freshwater > Ice > Glacier...
GGGCCATTGTTTCTTTCCGCTTGATTCTTAGTCCTTGCGGCGGTCTTTGCGAGACACCCACGGGATATCGAATTCCTGCAGGTTTTTCGACAGGAAGTCACTGATGTCCTTGTTGGTGGCCTCGGCAAACTTCCCTTCAAGGAAGCGTTCAGACCGTATTTCTCCGGGAACCTGTGTGAACTTTCGGAACTCCTTGAAGGCTTCGTCCCTTGGATCGATCGCCTTAAAGTATTTCTCGGCATTCTTGAAGTCGTCCTTGTTGTCCTTGGAGGCCACAATATGCACGGCAATCAGCAGTGGTTTCATGTTCTTCAAAACGGCTGAAGAACTGATGCCTTTGACCGAAGTGTTCGGGCTGTACGCAATCAACGCTCGAACGTCCTGGCCGCGAGGCGTGCTTAATGCAAGTGTTGGGCCGTCCGGAAATGGCTTCTTGTCCCAATCGGCGATGGCGAAGGCCGCCGCAACCATGGTGCTTGATCCCATTGAAACAATGCCCAGCTTCCGGATATTGAGTTTCTCAGCGGTGTGCTCGGCGAGAAGGAACGCTTTGACGACTTCCAGATCGGAAGCGGCCATCAGAGCATAATCGTCGGCGTTCATTTTCAAGGGTGCTTCTTTACCTTCTGCTGCGGGCAGAATGCTGTCGCCGTGTTTTCGGAGATCCACCGTGACGACGGCAAAACCGTTTTTCTGAAGCGTTAGAGCGGTTGGCTGCCAGATCTGGCGGTTGCGAGCATCTTTTTTCTCGGGGCCTTCCGTGCTGGTCAAAAGAATAACCACCGGCGATTCTTTTCCCAAAGACGATTCAAAGTAGGTCATATGAATGGGCCAGCCAGCGGAGGCCAGCACAAGATCGACGCCCTTCGATTTGTCCTGAGTCGCCGCAGTGGCTGATTTTTGCTGAGCCGACGCGGCGGCACAAAAAAACGGGGTGGCGACGAGGGAGAACAGCACGAAGAGGAAAGTTCGTAATCCGGGCATCGATCGACTCCGAAAATCTGCTTGCCGTGTGCGGTCATAAGCGTGTAATCCGCAATCGCACTCAATGATTTTCGGGCTTGCGTCCCTGCGGTCAAGCCTGCGGGCGTATTCCATCGAAAATCGGGCGAACCTTGTGAGGCTCCAGCCCGCAGAGCTTACGGACCAGTTTCTCTGACTCGCTTTGCGGAATTCGCCAGACCGGAGATTGGGTCTCGCTTTTCGGCGGCAAAGTCAACCTCTATCATCCCGGTTCCGCAGGCTCGCCAGGCGAATGCGACCGGCATGTGATCCCGCATCACGCTGCTCGGGTGCCATTCCTGTCGCGAGATTTTTGCAGACTCGCTGTATCTTTAGCGAGAATTCCCGCGCTGGCAAATGCGTTGCGCGGGGCACAGATTTGATGGAAAAGTTTGTTTCAAAAAGGCTTGGTGCGATGGGTTTATTTGCAGGCAAGAAGGGGATTGTTCTGGGGATCGCAAATGAGCGATCGATTGCATGGGCGATTACCGAATATCTGCATCGTGAAGGCGCCGAGATCGGATTTACGCATCTTCCTGACGCCGGTGATCGCCCCAAGAATCGTAACAAAGTGGCGAAGCTCGTTGAGCCGCTTGGGGCAAAGTTCCTGATGCCGATGGACGTCTGTAACGACGAACACATTGCCGCCGTGATTGCGAAAGCTGTCGAAACTTTTGGAAAGCTGGATTTCATTCTGCACAGTATCGCGTTTGCTCCCCCAGCTGACCTGACGGGGCCGACATGGGCCTGCAGCCGTGATGGTTTTAAGACGGCAATGGAAATCAGTGCTTACAGCCTGCTGGCTGTGGCTGGTGCCGCTAAGAAGCAGGATGCTCTGAGCAGCGATTCCAGCATCCTGACGCTGTCGTATTTTGGTGGCGAAGAAGTGGTGCCCGGTTACAACCTGATGGGCCTGTGCAAAGCCGCGCTGGAATGTGGCGTGCGTTATCTGGCAAGCGAACTGGGACCCGCTGGGACTCGAGTCAATGCGATCAGCGCTGGACCGCTGCGAACGGTCAGCTCCAGCGGTGTCGGTGACTTCGACAAGATGCAGATCGTAAACGCGGCTATTGCTCCGCTGCGTCGTAATCTGGATGTAGAAGAAGTTGGCAGCATGGGCATGGTCATGTTGAGCAAGTTGTCCAGCGGCATGACGGGCGAAGTTGTTCACGTGGACTGTGGATTTAACATCATGGGAGCTCCTCCGGCTGACTTCCTGAAGAATGCCACTGCGGCCTCGTGATTATTTAAAATCGCCTGCGCTGCGTCGTTCAGAACAGCAGGCAGCCCGGCTCAGTATTCCTGAGCCGCGCTGCCTGCGCTATGGCTGCGGCAGTCCTGTGCGATACCGACCTGATTCTTCACTCGCTCAGAGTTCTGGTTTGCTTATGACGTCTCCCATTCGTATTGGAATCGCTGTTGTTGAATCTGCCGGGCGAATCCTGGTCGGTCGTCGCTCAGCCAGCGTTCCCCTTCCGGGCCTGGCGGAATTTCCAGGCGGTAAGTGTGAGGCCGACGAAACGCCTCGATCGTGCGCTGTTCGTGAGTGTCGCGAAGAAACCGGGCTGATGATCGTGCCGCGTGAGCACCTTGCTACCATAGAACACCGTTACGAACACGCCGACGTCGAGCTGCACTTCTGGAAATGCGGATTAAGTCCCGGGCTCCCGGATCAGGCCACTGCGACAAGTCCGTTTCGTTGGGTCACTTTCGAAGAGCTGGCGACGCTGGATTTTCCGGCCGCCAATAAGACTGTGATCGAACAGTTGCTCGCCGAATAACCGGTTTTCAGGAACGGCATTGCAGCAGCGATCCTACTTCATCTTGTGAGGCGGCTCGCTGGACAACTGAACCAGCGCCTCGGCAGCTCGAATCTGCTGTTCGGGTGTCAAAGTCAGATAGCGATGCAGACCGGTTTCTGACGCCGCGAAAATCGTCTGGCCTTTGTCATCGATCGACACTGTACCATTGCCCGAAACTCCGAAGTATCCTCGATCCGGCAACACGCAGTACAGCACGCTCGTCAGATCCCACGTTGGCCGATTGTGCGGAGGCGGCTCATACAAGACGTACGATTCTTTCAGAGGATGATGAGGAACGTACTGATAATCCTGCTCGATGCTGACGGCCGGGTAAGGAATCGCCAGCCCAATCTCAAAGCCACTGAAAACAATCGGCGTTGGCCATTCCGTCACCAGCGTTTTCGCGGATGGAATGTCTTCCGTCACGTTGTATTCCAGATGCGGCTGCCCGTTGATGGGAGCAAATGCGCCGGCCATGGCAGAAACCAGGCGGACTTTTTTCGCGGCCAGTTCACGACCCGTCAGCGGGCTGAATTCGTCCCCCGGTGACTTCAGCAGATTGGCGAGATTTGTCGAGAACCCAACCTGAGCAATGACAACACTACCGTCCGCCTGAGAAGCCAGAACCTGTCGAAGAAGAGTGACCGCGTCCGGCGCGTCCTTGCCAGAACGCAGGGCGTGAGGATAACGGTCTTTATCGCCGTCGCGTTCATTGACCAGCCCGGTAAATCGGCTCTGCTGCGGCGTAATTCCACTGCGGCACACGCCGATGGGAATATCACCGCGTCCATAAAACGTATTGACGGCATCGGTGAACGGCGCACACTGATCGTGATCCTTAGTGATTGTCACGGCCAACAGCTGACACAGGCCTCGACTTTGCAATGCATGAATAACGCCCATGGCAAGCACGTCGTCGCAGTCGTTGCCGATGTCTGTATCAAAAATCAATGGGATCGGAACCATGGGAGACTCCTGAGCGACCACTTCACGAGGCGCCGCAAGACTGGCCACAGCAGCGAGCAACAGAAACAAGATTAATCTCATAGTTCTTCTCTGCACATCAAGTGTGCCGAAACGTTGGTCAGGGGGGCTTAAAAAGGCAGAGCCGTGGAAAGTTGCGTCTGTGTTGAATCCCGCCGCGAATCTGGATCACTGCGCGAGCACCGGCCGGAATGTTGAGGTGCCGAACCGAGCCGAAGATCCATGCAGAACAGGCGCCGACAGCCATCTCTGGGATTCGACCGGCTGGCTGCCGACGCTCGTGTCATCATGCGTTCCGCGATGATTTGTCGCAATGGTCCGGGAGCGTCTATCGCTCCGATTTGCGACTTTCCCAGTCGTCCTGCGTGCAAATAACCTCACGGGCCTGAGCGCCGTTGTAGTCGCCGACGACGCCATCCTCCGCCATGTAATCAATCATGCGAGCGGCTCGGCCATAACCGATCCCCAGCGCCCGTTGCAGCAGAGAAACGCTGCCTCGTCCTTCACGAATGACTACCTCGACTGCCTGATCGTACAGATCGTCGTGATGACGAGTCCCGCCTTCACCCGACGCACCGCCGGCCGAAGCCGCTGCGCTCGCGGCGGCTGTCAGCTTGGTCAGTTCCGGACTGTATTCGGGTTCCACGTCGCTGAAGAAGTCGATCACGGCATTGATTTCTTCGTCGCTGATATACGTTCCCTGAGCACGCGTCAGATAACTGGTCGACGGGGCCAGATACAACATGTCTCCACTGCCCAGCAGACGTTCGGCGCCGCCTTCATCCAGAACCACGCGGCTGTCCATCTTGCTGGCCACCTGGAAGGAAATTCGAGCGGGCAAGTTGGACTTGATGAGGCCTGTGATGACGTCCACGGTTGGCTTCTGAGTCGCAAGGACCAGATGGATTCCGACCGCTCGAGATTTCTGGGCCAGACGAATAATATGAGCTTCCACTTCCTTACCGGAAGTCATCATCAGGTCGGCCATTTCATCAGCAATAATCACGATGAACGGCATTCGGTCAGGAACACTGGCCGCTTCCGGATCGTTTTCCCCAATGCCAAGCCGATCGAGCACTTCCGCGCGGCCCATTTTGTTGTAGCTGTCGAGATGCCGCACGCCGACTCGCGCGAGCAGGTCGTAGCGTTCTTCCATCTTGTCCACGGCCCAGCCCAGTACGGCTTCCGCCTTCTTCATGTCCGTGATCACCGGGTGCATGAGATGCGGGATTTTTTTGTACGGACTGAGTTCCACCATCTTCGGGTCGATCATCAGCATTCGCACTTCGTCCGGCGTGCGAGTCATCAGCAGCGACACGATCAGAGTATTCAAGCAGACGCTTTTTCCAGTTCCCGTTCGACCGGCAATAAGCAGGTGCGGCATCTTGGCCATGTCCACCACCAGTGGACGGCCGCTGACGTCTTTCCCCAGAAACAGCGGCAGTCGCAGTTCGTCCCAGGTGGATCGCGAGACCTGCAGCAGTTCGCGCATTCTCACCATCACCTGCTCATCATTCGGAACTTCGACCCCTACCGTATTCTTGCCAGGAATAGGCGCGACGACTCGCACGGAAGGAACTCGCAATGCAATCGCGAGGTCATCTTCCAACGCTGTGACTTTATTCAGACGCAGGCCTTTTTCCAGTTCCAGTTCGAACTGTGTGACGACCGGCCCGGTATCGATTTCGGCCACTTTGACATTAAGGCCGAATTCTGCGAAGGCATTTTCGAGTGTCGTTGCCGCGACGCGTGCTTTCTTGGCCAGAAGCTCGTAAGGAAACTCTTCTGATTCCTTCAGCAACGTAATATCAGGCAACGAAAATCCACGCCGTTCCATAACCGCCAGTCCATCCGGATTATGGACAGAGAGTGGCACGGGTGGATTGATGCGAATCGAACGTCCTTCGGTCCTGGCTGGTGTCGCGTCTTTGACTTCTGCAGGTTCCGTATCCGCCGAGGCAGGACCAGCCGCAAACGGAATTGTCGCCGGCTGTTCGGTCGTCGCCCGGCTGCTCTTAGTCGACTCTTTCGCGGGCTTCGCTTTCACCGGAGTTCGCTGGAACAGCACGCCCGCGCTGCGGATCGCGCTCGCAGGCAACGCGGCAAATCGCAGCGCAGGCTGCAGAATGTCTGACAGCGGTGTCAGAAGGATTCCGGCCGCGACGAGACTCGTTGCAAAAATCATGATCCCTATGGCGGAGAATTTTTTCTGCAGGATCAGACCGGTCCATGCGCCAATCTGTCCGCCGCTGCCATAGGTTGAGCCGGACGAAATTCCCGGTGCGAACAAGTGCAGCAGTGCGCAGGAAGAAATCACCAGCAGTGTGATGCCGATCAGCGTTGGGGCGGTTCGACGGGCCTGCTCTCGGGAGAAAAGTTTCAGATCCCACGAAATCAATGTGGCCAAAACAATCCAAACGCCGAAACCCATCCACTGTCGAGTATAGAAGGCAACAGCGGCACCCACTTCGCCACAAATATTTGTTGGCGCCTGACGCACCGGAAACACGAGCGTCGATGGCGGATCGGCCGGGTCGTAGCTGAGAAAGCTCAGGCCAACGAACACGACCAGAGCCAGCAGGCCCAGTGCGAGTAAGTCGGTTTTGAGTCGTTCTGTGTCCACGATTGATTCAGCCTTATGCGCATTCAGAAGGCGCAGCACCAGAAGTCAGAGCAGCCGAAGGGCTGTTCAGGAAGGTTTTCGGGCAGGCGAATTGAAAAACACTTCTCTCGCGTTGATCGCGCCGTTCACTAAGTCATCCCCAGTGAGGCGTTTTCATTCGCGCAGGGCTTTCCAACAATCCCGCATCTCCGGCAACACTACCACTTCGACTTTGGCCCGCTGTTGCAAAATCTCGACCGACGTTGCAAAAAGGCATCGCGTAGTCACGACCTGACGCCTGTAGCAGTCAACGAAGCCCTGCCGAAAATCCGCTTGATCCAGTCAGCGAGAGTGAGTGGTGGTAGTGAATTTGATTGCCAACTTCTCGGCAAACTGGAAGAAACAAGTCCTTGACATTCAAGATGGTCTGTTCCGGCTTGCGAGCCGTGGCTGCCTGCGAGGCCGCGGCTACCAGACGTTCCTTGAGTGCCGTCCATGTCTGATGCAACGATCGCACCGTTTCTGCCGCGACTTCCGCTACGTCTGTCAAAACAGTGGTGTGCCCCTGTCTTTATCGATGAGGAATAATCCCAATAAGGACGGGATAGGGTTTTGCGTCGGGCGAGGGGGATTTTTGCGAAATGCGATACTTTAACCAGACATCGCTTTTGGGTCGGACTGACCACTTCTCTTAGAACGTCTAACAAAACTGGGACTGGCTCCCGCATCTTGCGAAAAATGCTCAGAAAAATGACGCAGCGAAGGTGCCTGTCCCACTTTTATTAGAGCCTCGTAGGCAAAACCGCTGGTTTCCGCCTTGAACAACGTCACCGCCCTGGAGCCAACCAGGGTTAGACAGAACGGGAACTCTGACACCGCTTCCACGAATCGGTAGTGCTGCGATTCAAACTACCTCGCTCCTCAATTCTTCCCTTCCACATCCTTCCAGAACTCGGCGACTGGTTTGTCGTTGATACCTTCAAGCGTCTTGATGGAGCGGAGAAGTTCGGTGTCACGTTCGGGCTTGAAGTCGAGGTAGACTGACCGTAGGGGCAAGTTTCTGATCGGAGAGATGTCGGTTACGTGCAATCCTTGATACGCCAGCAAGAGGAGTGGCACCCCTTGGAGCGACGACAAGTCTCTCACCAGTGTCCCGGCGATATTCAAGTGTTTGAGTGGCAGTTCCTTGATTGGGGTCAGGTTTGTAAGCGGCGTTGAGGCACATTCGAGTCTTGACAAAGGCATCCCACGGAGCGGGGTCAGGTCAAACACGTGGCTAGTACCGCAGTTTAACGTGTTCAATGGCATTCCATGCAATGGCGTGAGATTGGAGACCAATGTTCCGATACAAGTGAAGTCGGTCAGACGCATCCCCACCAAAGGCGACAGATCAGACACGTTCCCAACTTTTTCGTTAAAAGAACTGCCGGAGCAGTCGAACGACCTCAGTCCATCAAGCACTCGCACTGGCGAAATGTTCCACACCCTATCGGAGAGAACTTTCAACTCCGTCACCACGCCGTTTTCTATCTTGTGCTGGATCTTTCCGTCAAAACTAGGGTTTAGTTCCTGAAGCTTCTTGGAAACGGCATTGACTTGTTCTTCTGCAGAGAGGGCCGAAACGTCCTTAATCCATTGCTGGAACTCAGGGTCGCCCAGCGTTGTCGAGGAATCGCTGTAGTCGGCAACGTCTCTCCAAAACTCTGCTGCTGGTTGTTGGTTAATTTCCGACAAGGATGGAATCGACCGGAGCAGTTCGGTATCTCGTTGCGGGTGGTAGTCGAACAATAGACTCGTAAGCGGCATCGTTCGGAGTATGGAGAGGTCGCTGATTTGCGTTAATCCGATATTAAGATAAATGAGCGGAAGCCCTCGGAGCGGTGAGATGACAGTGACCTGCGTCTGGTTAATGTTGAGTCCAGTGAGGGGCTGCCCGTGCAAGGGGCTTAAATCCGAGACGGGTGTGCTTGCACATGACAAACCTTCCAACGACATCTCGGCCAATGGGGCCAGATCGGAGATGTGCGTAAAGGAGCAATTCACATAAATGAGGGGCATTCCTCGGAGTGGCGACAGATCGGCGACCTGCGTGCCGTGACACTCAAAGCTAGTCAGTTTCAAGCTGCTTAATGGCGAAAGGTCTACCAGCTTCCCTATTGCAGGGCTATTGAGGCTCAATACCCGCAGCCCTGTTAATGCCCGCACTGGCGAGATGTCCGTCACGTTGTCGGTGACAAACACTAACCCAGTCACCACGCCGTTCTCAATCGTCTGCGTCACCTTCCCATCAAACCCCGGATTCAGTTCCACCAACTTCTTACTGACGGCTTCCACCTGCTTGTCGGCGGGCATCGCCTGAACCTGCTTTACCCACTCATCAAACCCCGGCAGTTGGAAGCCCAACAGCTTTTTCACTGGCACCTCCTCCACCTCCTTCCAGAACTCGGCTGTCGGTTTGAAGTTAATCGTTTCCAAAGTCTTGATGGAGCGGAGCAGTTCGGTGTCTCGGGAGGGCTGGAATTCGAGGTTGAAGTGTTTGAGGGGCATATCTTTCAATAGTGAAAAATCAGAAACCTGCGTGTTGTAACATTGAATTTCGGTCAAGGACATTCCGTTGAGGGGAAGCAAATCGGCAACCTGTGTGTTGCTAAACGCCAGAATTGTCAGAGGCATCCCTTTGAGAGGTGAAAGGTTTGATACTTGTGTATTGCTAAAACTTAGTCGGATCAGTTTCATCCCTTGAAGGGGAGAAAGGTCCGATACGGTCGTGAAGTAGCATTCCAATTCTGCGATTGGCATACCTTCGAGCGGAGCAAGGTCGGAAACCTTCGTGTCCACGCAGCTTAAAAACACCAGAGACATGCTTTTGAGCGGGGAAAGGTCCGCCACTTGAGTCGAACTGCAAATGAAATGAGTCAGTTTCATACCCGCCAAGGGTGACAAATCCACCAATCTTCCTTTGCCCGGTTCGCTGCCCACACAACTTAGACTCGTCAAACCAACCAACGACCGGACAGGAGAAATGTCAGTCACGTTTTCGGTGAGCAAACCCAAACCAGTGACCACTCCGTTGAAAAAGGTGGGCGTCCCTAGCTCGCTATACCCTGTCACCTTCCCATCAAATCCCGGATTCAACTCCATCAGCTTCTTGCTGACCGCTTTTAACTGCTGTTCGGCAGGCATTGCAGCAACATGTTTGGCCCACGGATCGAAGGCGAGAGTCTCAAAGAACAACGACTTTTTCTCTGCCGCATCGGGAGCAGGTTTTGTTGCCATCATCGCTGGCTTGTCTTCCAATGGCACCAACTTCGCCGTGATCTCCTTTTTCCCACCCTTTCTCCATCTCGAACTCTTGCCCAAAGACGGTGTAACCATCTTTTTCAACACGCAGCCGGTGCTTGCCGGGATCGACCGAAATCACGATCTTGCCGTCAACCCCCTTCTGGCTGATCTCGACGTTGCCTTCCGAGTCCAACACCTGCACCATCGCATCGGGCTGACCAACTTCGACAATCAGCTTGCCGTCTTTGGTATCCAAAGTGACGATGATGCCCAACAAGAGCAACACGCCAAACAACCCCGCAGCGATCAGAACCTTGATGTTCTTCCACGGCAGCTGTCCACCTTTGCCCGGCGAGGCAGGAGTGGCTTTCGGCTTGGCTTTCGGCTTTTGGATTGTCGGCGTGACTGGCAGGTTCTGGAGGAAGTTGAAGGTCCCGTTGTCGGCGGTTGTGTTGATCGAGGGAGGAATACTGGCAGACTGCTGGATGATGACTGTGGCTGCGGCTTCTTGCCCGACTTCCAGGCGTTCCAGATCGGCGATGACTTCGCTCATCGTCTGGTAACGGTCTTCCAGCTTCTTGGCGATCATCTTCTTGAAGACAATCTCAAGCTGCTCTGAGACTTCAGGTCTACCCGCACGCAACGATGGAAT
>Ga0209702_10010015_pt1 | contig 10320 bp, 12 predicted proteins | sample FRY01_FD_187210 | JGI IMG/M metagenome (GOLD analysis project Ga0209702, IMG submission 187210) | Freshwater microbial communities from Lake Fryxell liftoff mats and glacier meltwater in Antarctica - FRY-01 (SPAdes) (version 2) | ecosystem: Environmental > Aquatic > Freshwater > Ice > Glacier...
CAGTTACAGGGGCGCATAGCCGTGGATCTGTGCCCAGACATACCAGTTGTCCACCACAGTGCCCGACAGAAGGATGCCGATGCCCCCGGTGAGCGGAGTCAGCACAGCAAACCACCATGCCCAGCGATGGATACCTTCCATCGTGGCATTGAAGCCCATGGTCCAGCGCCAGAACAGTGCCGCCCGTTCGGATGCCGTGCCGCGATCTACGATCTGCTCGATCTCGCGTTCGCCACCAAAACGGCTGACCGCGAGAATTGTTGCCCCATGCATCGCGAAAAGCAGCGCCGAGCCATAGAGAAAGGCGATCGAGAGTGCGTGGAACGGGTTGTAGAACAGGTTGCCGTGGATGATCGAGAAAGTATTGGTCCAGTCGAGGTGCGGGAAGATGCCGTAAGGTACGGCCTCGGACCAGCTGCCCATCAGGATCGGACGGAACAGGTTGAGGACGAGGATGAACCAGATCAGCGCGGCAAAGGCCCAAGCGACATGATAGCCCATGCCAAGGGCCACGGCCCGTGTATAGGTCCGGATCCACCAGGTGATGATGCCAACCAGAAAGAAGAAGCTCGAGATCAGCCACCAACCGCCTTCGTCGAGAGGCGCAAAGCCCAGACCGTATTCAGGTGATGGCGGCTCGAGTGCCAGCCAGAACAGGTCGCGCAGGAAGACCGCGGGACTATAATCCACCTGAGCCCAGAAGTTCATTCCGATGATGAAGAACCATGCCGCGAAGGACACTACAGAGATCAGACCGTAAGAGCCCAGATGCACAGGCCCGATCTGCGCATTGCCAAAGACGCCCATCAAAGTCGAGAAGCGAGTCCCTGTGGTCCGCTCTCTGTTGGTCGTGTCATCTGCAGCGACGCCCAGTTCTGCCGGTCCCTGAACCTGAACCTGGGTGAAGATATTCTGATATTCAGCCATTGCTCAGTCCTCCCTCAAAGATCCGCCCACCAGGGCAATTCGGCATACCAATCCCACCATACGATCCATTCGTCGAACCAGATTGTCCCTGAAATGACGATACAGACGGCGCTCCAGAATGTTGCTGACAAGGCGAGGAACAGCCCCAGACGGTGGATGCCCAGCGGGCCAACCGAATAGCCGATCAGATCGCGGAAATAGGTGTCCTCGTGATCCGGGGTGCGGATTTCCTTGCCTTTGCCCGGGTTCACCGCCGACAGTACCAGCGATCCATGCAGCGCCAGTGCGACGGCGTTTACAAAGAAGAAGCTGATCGCGATCATGTGGGCCGGGTTGTAGTGAAAGTTGCCGTAGGCGTAGCCGACGTTGTTGACCCAATCGAGGTGACTGAAGATGCCATAGGGAAAGGCGTGGCCCCATGCCCCCAGCAGCACCGGCCGGATCACAACCAGCGTGACATAGGCCAGAATGGCAAAACCGAATGCAAAGGGCACATGAAAGCCGATGCCGAGTTTGCGGCAAATCTCGACTTCCCGCAGCGCCCAGCTGACGAATGCGGCGATCGCGCAGACGGTGATGATCTGCCACAGCCCGCCTTCGAGCAGCGGTGCTGCGCCAAGGCCGACCTCAAGCGCGGGCGGGTTGATCGAGATGAGCCATGGATTCCATGTCGGGCCCTGACTGGCCCCGTAGAATATGAGAATTGTCCCAAGGGCGGCAAAAAAGAATGTCGTGACCCCGAAGAAGCCAACATAAAATGGCCCCACCCAGAAATCGAACAAATCCCCACCCACCAGCGTCCCGCCCCGGACGCGGTATTTTCTTTCGAAGCTGAGCTGCGCCATCTTCCGTCTCCAATTGCATTTCCGACAGGCCGCGTGCCAGCCGGATCATCTTTTTGTTAGTCGCGGGCATAACCTGCGCATTCTTAGTCGCGGGCATAACCTGCGCCATGTTTGTCGCGGGCGACACTTGCGCCCCGCCCGCGACCGGGTCGGGCCTTGGGCCCGGTTATTCGGCTGCTACTGCCGGCGCGCTGAACGCCTTGGTAAACCAGTTCGTCTCCGGGTTGCTGAGCAGGACGAGGTGAATCATCGCTGCAAGCAGGAAGAGGAACACGCCCTGCGCCACGAAAACGCGGCGAGGATCGAAGATCAGCCAGATCTTGTAGAACTGTGCCATGTGAGTCTTCCTTCCTTACCAGTTGAACCAAGGCAGTTTGATGTACGTCAGGATATGAGCGACGACGGCAATGATCGTGAAGATCCACAGCCCGCTCATATACACCGAGTGCAGCTCCTGCGCCTGCTCGTCAGTGAGACCTGTGAACGACAGGTCAGTCTTATCAGCCATGTTTTTTCCTTCGAAAAATGTACTGACACCGCACGTCCCCCGCGGCCGGGTCGCGACAAGAGGGAATCCCTTGCCCTTTCTCTCGCTGCCCTTGCAGGAAGCGAAACTTGGTCCCCACGCCAGAGCGGCGTGAGGTGAAAACGGATCAGGCCGAAAAGATTTGCGGCGTGATGATGCGGGCCTGGGTCCAGGCGCGGGCCAGCGGACCTTTGGCCGGAATCTCCATCCGGCGCACCGAGGTCAGCAGCCATGTGAGGCATGCGAGCGGCAGGGTCGCCAGAAAGATGATCCCGAAATAGATGTAATATTCCCTTCGGGGGGCAACGTGGCGCGCGCGGTTGGTTGCGGCACCGTTGATGTCGCCTGCGGCGAAATCGGTCATGGTCTGGTTCCTCCCATATCAGGTTCAAGGGCCTGGACTGTTTCGAGCACCACCCGCTCTGCCCCGGCATCCAGTGCGGCGCGTTCCGCTGCATCGCGCAGGGATTTTGCCGCCGAAATGCGGGTGAGGATCGGGTGAGTGGCCACGATATCGTCCAGTTTCCGTTGGGCATCAGCGTCCCAGGGAAAATCGCGGCGCAGCGGCGTGAGTGTCGCCTGTGCCTTGTCCATCTCCGTGCCGAGCGGCAGGATATGGAAGAGTGCGTCAAAGAGTCCGTTGCAGACCTCTTGCAGCATGTAAGTGGCGCCCGCATATCCCATAAATGGGGTGCCTGTAGCCCGCCGGATCGCAGCGCCGGGAAAAGAAGCGGGGATGAATACGGGCGCGGGTCCGTGCCCGCCCTTCATCTCGGCCAGATACATTTTCTCGTTGATCGATCCCATGACGATCAGCGGCCGTTTGGTCCGCATCATTCTGCGCACGGCGTCATTGTCGGTTTTGACCCCGCGTGTCCGCGCTACCGCAAAGGCGCAGGGAAAACCAAGATCGCCTTCCAGGTAATGTCTGATCCCGCGCGCGTAGGTTTCGTTGGCGACTACGGCGAATTCGGCCGTGGCGTAGAAATCCTGCGTGACAGAGCGCCAGAGATCCCAGACCGGTTTAATCGTGGAATGCTTCTCGCGTTCGATGAACGGCTCCGGATCGAGCCCGAGCAATTCGCCCAGCTTGCGCAGGAATTTTGTTGTCGATTCAATGCCGAAGGGTGCCTGAAGGTAGGGTTTGCCCAGCACTTCGGCAAGACCGCGCCCAAATTCGCGATACATGCAGATGTTCACATCCGCATTCACCAGATTGCGCATTTCGGCCACATGCGCACCCAATGGCATCACCATGTTGACCGTAGCGCCGATGCCTTCGACGAGCCTGCGGATTTCGTGCAGGTCGGAGGGCATGTTGAAGGTGCCGTACATTGGCCCGAGAATGTTGACACGGGGAGCGTCGCCTTCGAGCCGTTTCTTTTCCGGTGGCATCCGGCCTTTGGTCATACCGAATTCGGTAAAAATCCATGTCATCGCACGGTCGGCGGATTCCCATTGATCCTCGTCGATCGTGCGCGGCAAAAACCGTTGGATATTAGTACCTTGCGGGGTCACACCGCCGCCGATCATCTCGGCGATGCTGCCGGTGACGACGACCGCAGGCAGGGCGGGGTCAAGCACTTGCCAGGCGCGTTTCATCGCCTCTTCGGTGCCAGTGCCCATCTCATTCTCGCCCAAACCGGTGACGACAATGGGGAGTTCGTGCGGCGGTAATCCGTCGGTGTAGTGCAGCACGGAAGTGACCGGCAGATTCTCGCAGCCGACGGGGCCGTCGATGACCACTTGCAGCCCTTTGACAGCGCAGAACGCATAGACCGCGCCCCAGTAACCACCTGCCCGGTCATGATCCATGACGAGCATCAGATCATCTCCTCGGCCTTGGCGGCCTTGGCGGCTTTGTCGAGTTTCTTCTGATGCTGGGCGCGGTAATCGGGGCGCAGGTTGGGTGCGCCTTCCCAGATGCCAGCGGTATCACCGTGACCGACACCCTCGAAAAAGGAGCGCATCTTGTCCATGCGATCCTTGCCCGCGATGGCGGCATTCACCACTTGTGCCAGCGACCCGGCCCCGGCGACACCCATCAGGGGGCGCGCGGAGATGAGGTTGGTGAAATAGAGCGCCGGTATGCCCAGTTCCTTGCCACGTTGCACCACCGGCGTTGTGCCGATGGCCAGATCGGGTTTGATCCCCTCCATCGCGGAGAGGTCATCTTCGAGGCTGGCGCGGTATTTGACCTTGACGCCCTTTGCCTCGAGCCATGCGGCGTCGGCGGCGGACCAAGGGGTCTTGGGACAGGCGGTGCCGACATAGGGCACGTTTGCGCCGCTCTCGATCAGCAGACGCGCGACGAGGAGTTCTGACCCTTCGTAGCCCGAAAGCGTGATCGTGCCGTTGATCGGTGCCGCTGCCAGTGCGCCCCGGATCGCGGGCAGGAATGCGTTTTGCGCGGCGGCGATGCGATCTGGTGCAATGTTGAACGCATCACCGATCCCGGCCAGCCAATCAGCAGTGCCGTCATGGCCTACTGGGGCGGAGCCGACGATCGGACGGCCAGCATGCTGAAACTCGCGCACGGCAGCAGTATAGAACGGGTGGATTGCGGCGACGGCCCCACAATCGAGCGCTGCATAAAGCTCGCGCCATTCGCGGGTTGGCACAACGGGACCAGCTGCAAGGCCCAGAGGAGCCAGCATTGCGCCGATCATCATCGGATCGGCGGGGAACATTTCACCCAATAGGGACACGGTCGGACGGTCGGATTTGCCGCCAGCGGGGGCCTGAACCGGACCCGCCATCACCTCTTTGCGGGCATAGGCGAGCATGGCACCGGCCAGCACATCCTTTGCCTCGGCATGGGTCGGGATGCCAAAGCCCGGCACGTCGATGCCGACAATGCGCACGCCGTTGATTTCGGCGGGCAGCAGGCGCAGCGGCACACCGGAGGCGGTGGGCACGCAGAGATTGGTCACGACAATTGCGTCGTAATTCAGCGGATCGGCGAGGTCATGGACCGCCTCGCGGATATCCTCGAACAGTTTGCCGGTGACGAGGGTCTCGGAATTGAATGGCACATAGCCGACCGAGCGGCGGGCGCCGTAGAAATGCGACACGAAGGTCAGGCCATAGACGCAGCAGGCAGAACCGGAAAGGACCGTGGCGACGCGGCGCATCCGCAGGCCGACGCGGAGCGAACCGAAGGCGGGGCACATGCTTTGCGGCTGGTCATGCGGTCCCTTGGGATAGTCGCGGGCATATTGATCGAGGATGTCGGATTTGCCCGCCATCCGTGCCGCAGCCTCCATCTCTGACGCGCCGGCGTGGCATCCCATGCCATCGACGGGCTGCGTTGGAGCGGTGACAGAGTCGGTCGTGCCGGTTTCGCGTAGAATTTCGACCGCGCCAGAGGCGTCGTAGCCGACTTCGAATCCTTCGCGTTCCGGCAGCCCGTTCTCAAGCGTCATCGTAGATGACCTCAAGGCTTTCACGGACAACAGCGAATTTGCCGCGCATGTCGGCATCGGTGGCGGGAACGAGTTTGTAATCGCCGCCTGTATCCTTGGCGTCAAAAAGCGCGAGCAGCCCATCCTGATTGAGCGCCTTGGGCCGGACCGGCGGGGCGATGCCCACGGCTTCGGCAAGACCCACGAACATCGGGCCCCACTGGCTCTGCATCGTGCCAACGATCTGATAGTTTGCGGACTTCTTGCGCAGATCATCATCCTGCGGGATCGCGGACAGCACTGGGATGCCGACGGCATTGGCAAAGGCCTGCGCCTCTCCGCTGCCGTCATCCTTGTTGATCACCAGACCGGCGACTCCGACATTGCCGCCGAGTTTGCGAAAATATTCGACCGCTGAGCAGACGTTATTGGCGACATAGAGCGATTGCAGGTCGTTGGATGCGACAAGGATCACCTTTTGCGCCATGTCCCGTGCGATCGGCAATCCGAAGCCGCCGCAGACCACGTCGCCGAGGAAATCGAGCAGGACATAGTCAAAGTCCCAGTCGTGAAAGCCGAGTTTCTCCAGCAGTTCGAACCCGTGGATGATCCCGCGACCACCACAGCCGCGACCTACCTCTGGCCCACCAAGTTCCATCGCAAAGACGCCGCCACGCTTGAAGCAGACGTCGCCGATCTGCACTTCCTCGCCGGCGAGCTTTTTCTTGCCCGATGTTTCGATGATCGTCGGGCAGGCCTTGCCGCCAAAGAGCAGACTGGTCGTATCAGATTTGGGATCACAGCCGATGAGCAGCACGCGTTTGCCCATTTCGGCCATCATGTGACTGAGATTGGCGAGGGTAAAGGATTTGCCGATGCCGCCCTTGCCATAGATCGCGATGATCTGGGTGTGTTTGGTCGGTTCGCCCTGTGGCACTTCGAGGTTTGGTTCCTCGTGCGCCTCGTCGCGCAGACGCTGATCGAAGTCCTTGAGATTGGGGATATCGAGGGTCATGCGTGGCCTTTCCAGTCCAGGATCATTTTGAGGCAGGTCGGATCAGTGAAGGCGGTCGTATAGGCCTGTGCTGCATCATCCGACGTGCTGGTGTGGGTAATCAGACCCGAGAGCGAGAGCGCGCCGCTTTCGACCAAAGACCGGGTGGCGATCATGTCATCCGGTGACCATTCGGCCGCGATCCGCAACCGCGCCTCCTTCATGAAGGCGGGCGGGAAGGCAAAGCTGAGTGGCTGGGTGTAAAATCCCGCCAGAACGATTTCGCCGCCTTTGGCGAGACGCGGGATCAGGTCATTGAGCAGATCGGCGCGCCCGGAGGCATCGTAGACAGATGTATAATTGCGGCGCCGATCGGCATCGGGCGTGATCACTTCGTAACCCCGCGCGCCCTGCATCCGGTCGGGGTTGATTTCCCATACCGTCGGTGCGGGCGCACCGGCAGCGATTGTCAGCCGCGCAAGCAAGCGGCCAAGAACACCGTGGCCGACGATCAGGTCCGGCACAGACTTGCCCGGCCCGGCCATGGCGTGACGGGCAGTCGCGGCAAGTGCTAGTAGCGCGCCTTCAGCACCCAGCGCCCGGTCGATCCGTGTCACGCGAGAGGCCTTGGTGACGACGACCGAAGCCGACCCGCCGAAAAGTCCGTAGGCGCCGATATAGCAGGATGCGCCGGGTACAAAGACCCGCTCGCCGACGCGGTAACCTGTATCGGGACCGGCCTCGACCACTTCGCCTGCGGCTTCGTAGCCGGGGACAAGTGGATATCCCATGCCGGGAAACGGCGGCATCTGGCCAGACCAGAACAGCTTTTCCGTGCCAGTCGAGATGCCGGAATGCGAGATTGCAATGACAAGGTCATCTGCAGCCGGTGGCGTCAGCCCCAACGTCTCCAGCCCCAGTTGCCCTGGCGCTGTCAGAATGACGGCCTTGGTCTCCAAAATTGTCCTCTCTCCCCCGACTGCGCAAATCCGTTTTCTGGATTCGGCTGGCATCTTGTGCCTTGGTGTAAGTCTAGCCTTACAGTTTAATCTGTCAATCTGTTTAGACAGTTGGACTGTCAATCATTCCTGACAGCTGTGACGATCGACGTGATAAATGGCCGCGTTGGGAGTGGCGCCGCAATTTGGGCAAAGCCCGCGCTGGTCAGAAGCGCCGAAATCTCGGCGCTCGACCGCGCACGACCGGTGCGCATGGCCATGCAATAGAGCGCGAAATATGCGTCTCCAGCCCGCTCGGGTTGTTTACCGCCGGTCATCGGTTCCGAGACGATCAGACGGCCGCCGACCGGAAGCGCCTGATGGACGGCCCGCAAGAGCGCCTCAACAGTGCTGTCTGCGTGATCATAAAGCACCCGGACAAGCGTGATCGTATCCGCGCCCTTCGGCAGCGGATCGTCGCGGAACGAGCCCGGATGAATGGTCAGTCGTTGACCGATTCCCGCACCGTCGAACCGCTGCCACGCGGCAGGGGCCACAGCGGGCAGATCAAAGAGCATGAGATCAAGCTGCGGCCAGCGGCCTGCAACAGCGGCCAGAAAGGCACCGGTCCCGCCACCGACATCCATCAGTTTGCGACTGCGTGACAGGTTCACCGCGGCCAGCGTATCCTCGGCCACAAGCGCCTGACTATCGGCCATGAGACGAGAATAGGTGGCAGCGGAATCGGGGTCCTGCGCGGCACCGGCACCAAAGACATAAGGCCAGAAGCCGGCCAGCTCTGTCTCTGTCTGGCCGCGAAAGAACGCGACCGGATCGGCCAGATCACGATAAAGAACCTTGTGATGCAGGATCATCCCGGCAAGCCCCGGCACGCCCGTCAGCGCCGCCCCACGCCGGGTCAAGCCATAACGCCCGCGCCGCATCCGCAACAGTCCGATGGCGACACCGGCATTCAGCAGAACTGTCATCCGGTCGGTAGACATCCCAGAACGACGCGCCACAATGTCAGCGGCCATGTCACCGGGCAAAAGCAGTTGTGGAATTTCGAGCTCGACCAGTGCCAGCAAGACCTGCGAATGACAGAACCCGGCGACCAGATCAAACATCGCCTCCCCCTCGCGGCGGACGATTCCACGGGTCAACGGAAATCGCGCCGCCCAGGACTGGAATCCACGACTGGCGGCCAATCTATTGATCCAGCTTAATTTTTTCTGCGGCGCGGTGTGCAGAGATGGAAGGCCAAGGTCGGCCATGGTGTCGTTATTCTCCCGGCACCGTCATCGTCTCACGTGCGGCGGCAGGCACCAGACGGTCAGCATAAGCGCGCACCATTTGCGCCAACGCCGCCTCTCCCCGACATTTGGGGATCGACGCGATAGCGCCCGCGAGGATGTCATCAAGACGGGCAACGGCACCGCGCACACCCAGAAGCGCAACGGCGTTCGGACGTCCGTGCAGATCGTCCTGTCCGGCGGGCTTGCCCAATGTCACCTCGTCACACAGCGCGTCGCGCAGGTCATCGGCCACCTGAAAGGCCTCGCCGATCCGCGCGCCAAGCTCTTGCCAATCGGTGCCATCCTGACCGGCGGCAATCGCACCCATCTGAGTGGCGGCGATAAAGAGCGCTCCGGTCTTGGCCTGATGGTAGGCGGAAAGGTCGATCTGATCCTCGCTTTCCCATCCCTGCCCGGCGCAGATGCCAAAGGGCATCCCGGTGCGGGTGGCCAGCACGTCGATCAGCGCCACGGCGCGGGCGGGGTCGTGCCCTGCGGCGCGAGCCAGAATCTCGAAGGCTTTCACGATCAGGCTGTCGCCGGTCAGCACGGCCAACGGCTCGGAAAAGGCGCGGTGCAGCGAAGGTTTCCCGCGGCGCATGTCGGCATCGTCAAAGCAGGGCAAATCGTCATGCACAAGGCTTGCACAATGGATCAGTTCCAGCGCGGCGGCGGCGGCATCGGTCAGCGCAGACCGGTCGTCGCCGCAGGCCAGAGCGACTGACATCAGGATCGTCGGACGGATGCGAGCACCGCCGGGTGTCACGGCATAGTTCAGCGCAGCAGACAGGCGCGCGGGCGAAGCGTATTGTTGGGCACCAAAGCCCTGGCCACTGCGGATCGCTGCGGCGACAGCGCCGTCGATCCTATCCGAAATGCCCATCCTACTCTCCCCTTGCTGCAACTGTCAGACAAATGAGACATCGCATGTGTCAATCAGACTGGACAGTTTCCCTGCGCAAGTCAACAATCAGCACAGGAGGAATGATGAAAAACCGGGTCGTCATCATCGGAGCCGGCATTGGCGGGCTAGTCGCAGCGGCCCGACTGGCCCATGCGGGCTGTGATGTGACCGTGATCGAGGAGCTGAACAGCGCCGGCGGCAAGATGCGAACAGTTGAGTCGGCAGCGGGGCCGGTGGACGCTGGGCCAACAGTCCTCACCATGCGTGGCGTGTTTGACGAGCTTTTCGCCGATCTCGGCACCAGCTTGTCGGACCAGTTGACGCTACAACCGCTCGACCGGCTGGCACGGCATTATTGGGATGACGGAACTAGGGCGTGTTGACGTTTAAGGATTCCCAAATCAGTTGCTGACTGATTCAAGGTTGCCAACATGGGAGGCAACCTTGATCCGTACTACTCTGACCGACGCTCAGTGGGCAACCATCG
>Ga0209702_10010016_pt1 | contig 10320 bp, 5 predicted proteins | sample FRY01_FD_187210 | JGI IMG/M metagenome (GOLD analysis project Ga0209702, IMG submission 187210) | Freshwater microbial communities from Lake Fryxell liftoff mats and glacier meltwater in Antarctica - FRY-01 (SPAdes) (version 2) | ecosystem: Environmental > Aquatic > Freshwater > Ice > Glacier...
CCTTGATGGCTTCCAAAGCCACTCGGGCTTTGAACATGGCGTCGTGTCTTTTACGTTTGGCTTTCACTGGGTATGTCGGGGTCTGGGGTGGAAATCCCAACCCGTAACCACCATAAACTCACAACTTCACTACTGGCCCGAATTTCGGGGTCCACCTCATTTCTTCCCGATCTTCCGCCCAGTTTTCTTGGCGGCTTTTTTCAGCACGCGTTTGAGCGGGGCTTTTTTTGCGGCGCGTTTCTTGGAGGGTGCCTTTTTCTTCGACACGGTTTTCCTGGCGGCCGATTTTTTGCGGACGGCCTTCTTCGGCGAAGTTTTTTTAGCCGCTGGCTTCTTCTTCGATGCCGCTTTCTTCACAGCGGGCTGTTTCTTTTTCGGCGTGGTTTTCTGGGCCACCGGCTTCTTTTCGGCGGCTTTGGGTTTCACGGCCTTCTTGGCTGGCGCTGATTTTTTTGCGGCGGGCTGCTTCGTCGCAGATTTCACGACGACGATCTTTTTCGCGGCAGGTTTTTTTGTCGGTGGGGCAGGCTTAGTAGCGGTGGGTTGGGCGCTTGCGGCCTTGGTGCCTTTTTCCGGAGTGGCGAGAATGATCTGGCTCAGGGCCTGCCAGAGCGGATCGCAGATGAAGGCGACGGTGCCGCCTCCACGCTGTTCCATCGAGAGAGTGAAGTTGATGTCACCGACGCAGACCCAGCGGTCGGTGCCCGCAGGATTAGTGCGGTCGGAGATCGCGAGTTTGGCGTGATCGTTTTCTTCCGCCCAGGACCATGGAATGCCGAGTGGCACAAGACTCACGGAGTGCATGTTCTCGACGGGATGCTTTTCATCCCCCTCGTCCGGCGGCGGGATCGCGACATCGTTTTTACCGGCGTTCTCCCAGGTTTCCACCTCGATGTTTTCGTTGAGCGCGACGCTGACGAGCTCATTGTAGAAGTCCATCGTGGGCTGACCGAGCTTGGGATCGCCCCAGGCGCGGTTTTTGGCGATGGCGAGGAATTTTTGGCCGTCCTTGGAGGTGAAGGGTACCTGACCGGCGAAGGGCTGGATTTTGCTGCTGCGGTTGTTGGGAATGTTGTTCGCCATCAGTGCAAGACGTGGATCGTTGGGATCATTGGCACGCAGGCTGGCGGGGACGTTGGTGACGGGCGGATTGGTGAAGTTGTTCGCCGAACTGTTGGCGTTGGTGAGCAGGTCGGAAGAGACCGGCACATTGGGGCCGTGGGCTTTCAACATGAGATCGGCGATGTCCTTGGAGGCATCAGCGTTGGGCAGTTGGACGCAGAGCATCGACTGCGCTTCCTTGAATCCGGTTGGCGGGTAAGCGAACGCGGCGTTCATGGGCAGCAACGGCACGGAGTGGATGAGCCAGAAGGCGGAGTCGCTGGCGAGATCGAAGGCCAGCGCGCCTTTGCAATGACCACAAGGCGAGGGGCCGGTGCCGGTGGTCTTGCCTTTTTCGTAACGGTCTTCGTCGTTGTAGCAGTAATAGCCGAGGTCTTTGTTCTGTTTGGCGGCAGGAGTGAACAACTGGCTGTAGGTGTCAAAGAGCGGGCCGCTTTTGTCGATGAGGTTTTTCGAAAGCACGGGCTTTGCGCCTGCCTTGGCCATGGCAGAGTCGAAATAGAGGAACTCATGACCGGTGGCTGGCTGCGTGGAAGGCGGCGGTGATTCGGATTTCGACTCCTTCGAGATTTTGTAGATGAACCACCAGTCCACCGGCGTGCCAGAATCGCCAATGACCTGGAGTCCACTGCTGCCGACTGCTGTCGTGCGTTTCGAGGCGACGGCGGTTGTCTTTGATACCGCTGAAGGTTTTGCAGTAGTCGCTGGTTTTGATTTGGCCGCGAGGGGAGTTTTTGCGGTGCTGGGCCAGACGAGCGGGGTCTTGAAAGTGAAGGCGAGTGTGGTCGGGTCAGAGTAGAACAAGGAACCCTGATGATTCACGAGCGCAGTGACGGTGAGAGCAGCCTGCGGGTCGGTGGTCCAGTATTTTTTCAGGTTGTTCCAGATATTGAGCGGATCTTGCGACGGATCATCCGACATGGCTTTCAACCAGCCTGCGACGGCGAGGTCGAGCTGCATCTGTGAGGTGGCCGCTGGGATGTTGGCGGCGGGCATGATGCCAGAGCCAATGTTGTTAAAGCCCTGCGCCTTGCCGTAAAACACATAGGGGTGCGACGAGGCAAGCACCGGTGTCTTCATGCCGGGGACGATGCTTGCGAGGACTGGCGCGTAGTTCTTGATGCTGGTGCCATAGATCGTGTTGAACTCTGTGAGCGGATGCGCGCCATACACGACGATGGGCACGGTGTAGCTGGCATTCACTGGCGAGGTGTTGAGCAGCAACGAGACCTGTGCCTTCTGGTAGGCGGGGAAGGATTGAATGGGAATGAGGCCGAACGTCGGATCGAACACGCTTGCGTTGCATGACGGCCCTTTGGTTGGATCACATGCGGTCTTCGAGCCTTGATCGTCCTCGGCGCCGATGGGCGTGGCGTCCATGACGGTGTTGAACAGCATGATGTCGCCAGTCGCGACTTCATTCGGAGTGAGGGCAAGGTCGGTGACGCCATTTGCCGCCAGCAATTCCTCGCAGCGCACAGGAACAGGATCATCAAGGTAGTCCTGGTTCACATCGAGCAGACGAATCGGCGGATAATGGAAGAACAACAGCGCCTTCTGATTCAGCATCGCCATGCCATGCGGCAAAAAGAACCGCCACGGATGATACGGCGGCGTGGGGCCATCGGGGCAGGGGTCCCACTTGCCGGTTTTCTGCAACATCGGCACGACATTGGTCCATGCGTCCCAGCCATTGGCGAGGAACTGCGGCAAGCGTTTGGCATAAACCGCGAAGGCGGCGGCGAGATTGGCCGGGCCGGTGAGGTCGAGGAAATAGTTGCCGCTACCGTCGATGCGTACGCTGGCTGTTGCTTGTGATTTGTAGCCGTCGCGATCGAGGGTCATGCCAAACCAGTGCGTGATGGTCTGAGCGAGGCTGCTTTTGTCTCCCGTGAAGTTGGGATAGGAATAGAGAACCGTGAGACGGTCTGCGGTGCCGAGGCTGATGGTGGTGATGCTCATGTCTGTTTGTGGGGTTGATGTTGGATGGTGCTGAAAAGGACTGCCGTTGGTGGGGCGTCATGTGGCGAACGCCCGGCGCAACGCCGCGCCGGCATCTTGGATCGCTTGTTTTCCCGACGGGATCGCGGAGCTGAGGCTGAAGAATCCGTGGATCATCCCCGGATAGCGTTTCAGGGAAACCGCCACGCCGGATTCACTGAGCCGCGCGGCATACGCTTCGCCCTCATCACGCAGCGGATCACATTCGGCGGTCAGCACCAAGGCGGGCGGAAGACCTTGGAGATTCCTGCTTCGCAACGGCGAGGCCATCGCCTGATCACGTTCCGCTGGATTGGGCAAGTAGTGGTCCCAGAACTGCATCATCGCTTGGCGGGTCAGCAGATAGCCATCCGCGTTTTCACGATAGGATGCTGTGTCGAAATCATGATCCGTCACCGGATAAATCAGCAGTTGGAAGCGCAGTGCGGGGCCATGTCGGTCGCGCGCCAGGGCCGCGACGACCGTGGCGAGGTTGCCACCGGCGCTGTCGCCGCCCACCGCGATGCGCGTTGGATCGCCACCGATTTCTGCGGCGTGCGCGGCCACCCACTGTAGCGCGGCGTAGCAATCTTCCGGCGCGGCTGGAAATCTGTGTTCGGGAGCGAGCCGGTATTCCATCGCGACGACCACGCAACCGGCGGCGTTGGTGAGGGCACGGCAGGTCGCGTCATAGGCTGCCAGATTGCCGAACACCCAGCCGCCACCGTGAAAGAACACGAGTAGCGGAAACGGCCCGGAGCCGCACGGGGAATAGACCCGCGCGCGCAGCTCCCCCGCCGCCCCGTCGATCGTGCGATCAACCACAGCACCGACGGGTTCAGGCTCTCCGGGAACAGCGAACAACTGCACGATGATTTCGCGCGATTGCTCGACCGAAAGCGCGTGGAGCGGCGGCGCACCGGAGGCCGAGAGTTGTTCGAGGAAACCTTTGGCCTGTGGATTGAGGGGCATGTGGCTGGTCTTGATGGGTGAGGATGAATCGAAAGGCTAAGCGGTGATGAATGCCGCCGCCTGCTCACCGATCATGACGGAGGGCGCGTTGGTGTTGCCGGTGGTGATCGTGGGCATGATGGAGGCATCCGCGACACGCAGGCCAGTGATGCCGCGCACGCGCAGGCGCGAATCGACGACCGCCATACTGTCATTGCCCATTTTGCAGGTGCTGGTGGGGTGGAAGTAGGTGGTCGCGCCTTTTTTCAGCGTTTCGACCAGTGAGGCGCGGTCGAGCTTGCCAGGAATGACCTCGCGTTTGCGCAGATGGTCGAAGGCGGAGGACGCGCCCATCTCGCGGCAAAGCTCGATGCAGATCGCCATCGCGTTCACATCGTCGTCGGACTCGTAGTAGTTCACGTCGATGATCGGACTCACCGAGGCGTCGGCCGACGCGAGCGTGAGAGAGCCACGGCTCTTCGGCTGCACGATGCTCGGCGCGATGGCGTAGCAATTTTGATTCGGCAGCAGCGGCGCGAGAGCGGGTGTGGCGAAGGGAAACTCGATGATGACGGGCTGGAGGTCGGGCGTGGCGAGTTTGGAGTCGCTCTTCCACCACATCGTGCTCTCAGCACCGTTGTTGTGCGGCGCGGGTAGATCGATTTTGCATTCGTAGTTCACTCCGGCGAACAAGACGTGGTCCTGGAGGTTTTTACCGACGCCGGGGAGGTCATTCACGACGGGAATGCCGAGCGGCGTCAGTTCCGCCGCCGGGCCGATGCCGGAACGCAGCAAAATCGCCGGCGAACCGATGACGCCGGCGCTGAGCACGACTTCACTTGAGGCGCTGGCGGTTTGCAGCCTGCCGTCGTGCTGATACTCGACGCCGACGCAGCGCGTGCCGTCCATGAGGACGCGATGTGTCTCTGCGTTGGTGATAACGGTCAGGTTGTTCCGCTGAAGTGCGGGCAAGAGGTAGGCATGCACGACGCTGAAGCGTTTGCCGTCCTTCACGGTGAAGTTGAAGAAGCTGGTGCCTTCCATGGACGTGCTGTTGTTATCGAACACCTTCGGCAGACCGATGGCGGGGCCGGATTCGACGAATGCAGCGGCGACGGGATTGGGATTCACCGGCGGCGTGACATACATCGGTCCGCCGGTGCCGCGCAGAGGATCAGCGGGACCCTGCCAGTCTTCGATCTTCTTGAACACGGGCAGTACGTCCTGCCAGGCCCAGCCGTCGTTACCTGCGGTGGCCCAGCCGTCGTAATCAGCGCTGTGGCCGCGCACCCAGGCGCTGGCGTTGTGGCTGTGGCAGCCGCCGAGCATCTTCGCACGCGGGACGTGATCGACGCGATTGAGGCATGACTTCATTGGCGCGGTCACATAATTCCAGGACAGCGCGCCATAGAACAGCGTGGGCCATTTGACCGGGTCATGCACCTCGGGCCGGTCACTGCCGCCGCCGCCTTCAAGCAGGAGGACTTTGACGTTGAGATTGGCGGACAGTCGGGCGGCGACGACGCAGCCTGCGGAACCTGCCCCGACGACGATGTAATCATAGGTGGAGTCTGAATGCATGAGAGTGATAGGGAGAGCAGCGGTCAGCTGGGTTCGGCCAGCAGCCCGCGCGCGGCCAGCAGGTCCGGCGTGTCGTGACCTTCGGTGAACGTGGCGAGCAGCGTCTCCAAGGCGGCCTTCGCCCCGCCTGTGCGGCCGAGTTTTTGCTCAAATCTGACGAGGCTGGTGGCGGCACGCAGTTCGAGCGAGTGGGCAGACTGCTCACGGGCCTTGGTGAGAGCCTGCTGCAAGTAATTCTCCGCCTGCTCGGGCGACTGACCCTGCCGCAGCAGCAGCTCGCCATTGAGGCGGAAGCGTTCGGCTTCCCAATAGCGTTCATCGGTTTCATTGGCGAAGGCCTGCGCCTGGGCAAGCGCGTCCATGCTCTGCGCCCACTCACCACAGCGCATGTGCGTCTCGGCCAGCAGGCAGAGGAAATAACCACGACCGAGGTTGGAGCCTTTTTCCTTCCAGTAGGCGAGACCCTTGTGGATGAGGGCGACGGCATCGCCGTTGTGCTCATCCTCGTGCGCGGTCGCCCAGCCGAGCATCACCTGATTCCAGCCGATCCAGAACGGAAAGCCGTGCTCCTTGCAATGCGCATTGGCCCTGGTGGCCAGCTCCTTGACGCGCGGCACGTTGCCGCAGAACTGCTCCAGCCAGGTGGCAAAGCTCAAGGCGAGCGCGAGGGAGAACGGATGCTGCAACTGTTCCGCCAGCGCGATGGCGCGGTGGCTTTCTTTCTGCGCCTGATCGACATGACCGAGCATCCACAGGATCCATGAGAGGTAGGAGCGGCAGGTGACGCGGGGATCGACGACATCGTAAATGTCACGCACCAGCGTGTCGCTGTCGTCCCCGGTGGTGGTGATCGTCGTCGTGGCGGTGATCACGCTGGAGATATGCACGTTGGCACGATGAAACTGGCCGCGATAGAACAAGGTGGCACCCAGCGCGCGATGCGATGCGATGAGAAACGCCTCGTTCGCCTGACGGTTGGCGAGCTCGAGCAGCTCCTCGCCCTGCTGCGTGGCGATTTCGTAATCCGCACGCAGCATGTGCAGCCGCCACAGACCATAACGTGATTGAAAGAGCTGACCGGAGGTGCCGCACTGCTCGCTGAGCTCCTGAGCACGGGAGTAGGTCTGCTCGACTTCCCTGACGCCATAGCCACGGGTGGCGGTGAGCGAGACGCCGAGGGCGATGAGCGCCTGGATCTCATGCTGCCAGCGCTGAGTGTTGTCGGGCAGATTCTTGAGCAGTTCGTTCGCGCGGTTGAGGTGCGTGATCGCCTCCGCATGCGCCGAACGGTTGGCGGCGCTGGCACCGGCCTTGAGCAGATACGGCACGGCCTGCCACGGCAGGTTCGCTTCGGTGTAATGATGCGCGAGCACCTCCATGTCTGTGACCGTTGTGTGCGGGAAATGTTCCTCCAGCGCCTGCGCGATGATGCGGTGGTAATGCTGGCGGCGCGATTTCACCAGGGACTGGTAGGCCGCCTCCTGCACCAGGGCATGCTTGAAGGTGTAGATGGCGTCGTTGTCGTCCATTTTGTCCGTGGACTGAAACAGCAACTCTGCGTCCACCAGTTGCTGCAGGCTCAGCCGCAACAAGGAATTCTCCAGCGGATAGACGCGGTGCATCAGCTCGTAGATGAACTCGCGGCCCATCACCGAGCCGACCTGCGCGATCTCCTTTACCGTGTGCATGCGGTCCAGGCGGGCCATGAGCGAGTCCTGTAGCGTGCTGGGGATCGCCAGCGAGGGCAGCGGGCCGGAGAGAGCGAACGCATCGCCCACCTCCTTCAGCATGCCGGACTCCAGCACCATTTTCGTCAGCTCCTCGACAAACAGCGGCACGCCGTCGGTGCGGTTGATGATCTGTCTGACGACCTCCTCCGGCAGCGGCTTTCCATGCGCGACCCGCAGGCAGATTGTGCGCACCTGCTGTGGGGTGAGGCGCTGTAGCGCAAGGTGTCTCACCTCGGGCTGGTGTTTCCAGGGCGAGTCAAAATCGGGCCGGCTGGTGAACAGCGCCAGGATGCGGTGGCTCGCGGCCACTTCCACCACTCGGCCTAGGACTTCCAGCGAGGAAGGATCAGCCCATTGCAAGTCCTCCACCACCAGCAGGAGCGGCTGTTTCCTCGACCGCTCGCACATGATGTTGACGAAGCTTTCGATGATCGCCCGCTTCTGCTGCTGCGGATCCTCCACCGGCGTGTAACCGGCCTCTGGCGGGATGGACAGCAGCGCGGCGAGCGAGGGCAGCGTCACGTCGAGATCAATGCCGTATTGCCGCAGCAGGCCCTCCACTTTTTGCAGCCGGTCACGCGGCCGCTCGTGGCGGTCAAACTTGAGCACGACACGATCGAGCAGGTCCGATAAAAAATGGAAGGCCGTGTTACGGTGATACGGCGAGAACTGGCATGGTGTGAGCCATGCGCCCGGCACATTGGCCACATGTTCCTTGAGCATCTGCACCAGCCGAGATTTGCCGATGCCGGCCTCGCCGGTGAGCACCACCGCCCCGCCCTTGCCCTGAAAATTTTCCTCCCAGCATTCCAGCAGCGTCTGCACCTCGCTTTCACGACCCGTCAGCGGCGTGAGGCCGCCACGTCCAGCTGCTTCCAGCCGGCTGCGCGCCGTGGTCTCCTGCGAGACCTCGAACACCTCCATCGGCTGTTCCACCCCTTTGAGCGTGTGAAGGCCGAGGCTGCGGCAGGCGAAGAAACCCTCAATCAGTTTATACGTCGTGGGACTGACCACGAGCGAGTCCGACTGCGCCACGGCCTGCACCCGCGCGGCGATGTTCAGTGTCTCGCCCAGCGCCATCTGTTGCCAGTCGCCCGCACGATCATCCCCCACAATCATCAGGCCGGTGTGGATGCCTACCCGCACCTGGAGCGGAATGCCTCCAGTGTTGTGGTTTTGATGGTTGAGCGCCATCACACCTTCGATGATCGCCAGTCCGGTGCGCACCGCGCGGTTCGCGTCATCTTCATGCGCCGCCGGGTAACCGAAAAACATCAGCACACCGTCGCCGAGGTAGTTCGCCACATGGCCCTCGTAGCTTTTGCACACGGATTTGCAGACATTGTAGTACTCATGCACCACGGTGTTAAGATCCTCCGGGTCCAGCCGTTGGGACAACTTGGTGAAGGACACTAGGTCGCTGAAGACCACCGTGAGCTGGCGGCGCTCCGCCGTCGTGCCACCCGCCGGCTTGAGCGCGTCGGAGGCTCGTTGGCGAATGCCCGAGGGCGTATCCCGCGCCTCGCGTTTTCTTGATTCGTTCGAGGCCGCGTCGAGAGGATTGCCGCAGTGATGGCAAAACTTCGCCTCAGCGCCCACTTCCACCAGGCACTTCAAACAGCGACGCTTCAAATCCCAGCCACATTGTTGGCAGAACTTGGCGTCAGCTGGGTTTTCAGAGTTGCAATGGCCACATGTCACAAACCGATGATCACCGCCTTCGTCTCGGTGTAGAGTTCGAGCGCTTCGCCGCTCATTTCACGTCCCCAGCCGGACTGCTTATAGCCGCCAAAGGGCAGCGCGGAGTCAAAAACGTAATAGCAGTTCACCCACACGGTGCCTGCATGGAAGGCGGCCGCCACACGGTGCGCACGCGCCACATCATTGCTCCACACTCCGGCCGCGAGGCCATAGGTGGTGTCGTTGGCGCGGCGGATCACCTCCGCTTCGTCTTTGAACGGCTCCGCCACGATCACCGGGCCAAAGATCTCCTCCCGCACCACCTTCATCTCTGGGCGCGTATTTGTGAGAATCGTTGGCTGCACAAAGTAGCCCTGGTCTCCATGCCGTGCTCCGCCAGCGAGAAAGCTAGCGCCTTCCGACCGACCAGATTCGAGGTAGCCCGTGACCCGCGCGAGCTGCTCCTGTGACACCAGCGGCCCCATCTGCGTGCCCGCATCCAGTCCGAAGCCCAGTTTGATCTGCTTCGCCGCCGCCGCGATACCCTGCGTGACTTCCTCAAAGATGTCCTGCTCCACAAACAACCGTGTCCCGGCCACGCAGCACTGGCCCTGGTTGAAAAAGATGCCCTGCGCCGCCCCCGCGATCGCCGCCTCAATGCTGGGCGCGTCCTTGAAGATCACATGCGGCGATTTGCCGCCGAGTTCGAGGCTCACTTTCTTCAAATTGCCCGCCGCCGCCTTTAAGATCAGCTTCCCGACCTCGGTGGAGCCGGTGAAGGCTACTTTATCGACATCCGAGTGTGCCGCCAGCGCCGCGCCTGCCGTCTCGCCATAACCAGTGATGATGTTCACCACGCCATCCGGCACGCCTGCCTCCAGCATCAACTCACCGAGCCGCAGCGCTGTCAGCGGCGTCTGCTCCGCTGGTTTTAAAATGATGGTACAGCCCGCCGCCAGCGCCGGAGCCAGCTTCCACGCCGCCATGAGCAGCGGGAAATTCCACGGAATGATCTGCCCCACCACGCCGACGGGTTCCTTCAGCGAGTACGCATGAAATTTCGCCCCCGGCGCATACGGCACGGACACATTGATCGTCTGCCCGGTGATCTTCGTGGCCCAGCCTGCCATGTAATGAAACGCATCCGCCGCTAGTGGTTCATGCCAGCAGGGCTGATGGGTAGAGGCGTTTGAGTTTGATGCGTGCGTCCTTGGTGGTGAAGCGCCAGTCGGTGCCGTAGTGCTGAGCATTGCGTTGGGATGCCCAAGCAAGCAGT